>CAACVD010001485.1_pt1 | contig 11251 bp, 5 predicted proteins | sample 2381771 | NCBI WGS metagenome assembly CAACVD01 (sample SAMEA5211965, study PRJEB30684) | marine metagenome | biome: Marine; feature: Epipelagic; material: Water | collected 2015-10-15 | depth 15 m | reverse complement strand
CAATACTTAAGTATATACCAACAAGTAAAGTATTCTACCACGAAAAGCACGAGATTATTTGGAAGGGTATGTATGCTTTATATAAACAAAATAAACCAATAGACTTAGCTACTCTTACAAATTATCTATCAGAAAAAGGTTATAAGATGACATACTACTTAAGTGGTTTAGAAGTTATCACCTTTGCAAGATTAGATGAGCACGCAAAAACAATTTATAGTTTGTATGTAAGAAGACAATTACACGAAAAGATTTTAAGATTTGAAGCTAGACTACGTGAACAAACTTCATACAAAGATGTTAGTAGTGATATAAGTTATTTACAAAACATTGGTGAAAAGTTTTCAAACGTTATAGATATAGACGATAGAAGTATTAGTGGACTTACTGAAGAAGCAGAAGAAGCTATATTCGCTAGTAAAAATTTAACCCAAACGGGTATAGAAAAAATTGATAAAGCAATAGTTGGTATGACTAGGGGGGAAATATCTATTATAGCGGGACGTCCAGGTAATGGTAAGAGCACACTTGCTTTGAACCTAATAAAGAATATGATACTTGACGGCAAAAAAGTTATGCTTGTATCAAGAGAAATGCCAAGTGTAGAGATAGTAAAAAAATTAATTGCTATGCACACAAAAGTTAAGAATAAAGATATGCGTGGTAATGCAAGTGCTCACAAAGAAGAGATTAAAAAAGGTTTAGAGTTTGTAAAAAAACATTACAAATCGCTCTATTTATTTGATAATTTAAGAACGCTTGATGAGTCTTTAAATGAAGCAAAAAAAATTAGACCCGACATAATTATTGATGACCACGTAGGGTTCATAGAATTTCCACATTACAACAAGCAAGATGTTAGACATAGAATCGCCGAGATAACTCGTAGATATAAATGGTTAGCTAAGGAAATAGATTGTGGTGTTATACTCGTATCACAATTAAATCGTAATATCGAGCATAGAGTAGATAAGATTCCACGACTCAGCGACCTTGCTGAGTCTGGTAATCTAGAACAAGACGCAGAAATAGTTATCTTTTGTTATTATCCTTTTGTATATGAATACGAACAAGCCGACAACGGGGAGTTTGGTACTCAAATAATTGTAGCTAAAAATAGATATGGTACTACGTGTAAGTTTGATTTAGGTTATGACGGAGATAGTGCATTGATTTGTAATTCACCAGAAGAAGCAAAAGCACATAGAGAGAATAGAGAACTGAGCACGCAGGAATATGCTCATACTTTATTTGATTAGTTGTTTCCCCTATACTTCATTTCTTGTTGATAGTTAGGGTAATCTAATTCCATAAGTTTTTTCCTAGATAAAGACATAACTTCGTTTCTTCTTCTTCTATAAAATTTTTGTAGATTAACAAAGTCTCTAATTCTTTCAGGGTTTTTTCTAAAAGTTCTAGAATACCAATCATCATATCTACTTACTTGTCTATTGTTTCTTTCTTTACTTAATCTTACTGGGTCTAACTTTTTTATATACTCGTCTACATCATTTCTAGCAGTTCTAAATGCTCTAAGAGAAGTCATAGTATTTCTATTCTTTGCTTGAAGTTGCATAGCTTTTGCATTAACTGCAGCTCTATATGCTCTAGAAAATTGTTCAGGTGTAGCCCCACCATAAAAAGCATTTCTCAAATATTGATAATGTAAGTTTGCTCTATATCCTTCTGAAGATTTTGGAATATACATAGCAGCATTAACTTCTTGAGCACCGCCAGTGAGCACTTGAAACTCTCGCTGGTCGCTTATAAAAGATTCAAAACTTTTTAGTTCATCTGTCTTAGTCCAACCTTTTATAATTCTATCTGCTTGACTGGTAATAGCAGTTAATCCAGCAAATTGTTGAGTTGCGTCTCTTCTTTCTGCACTAAAATCATATTGTATATCATCTGTGTTTGCAAAGTATTCATCTATCTCGTCCATAGACATAATACCATTTGCTATATATGTCGCACCTTGAACTAAGTTTGAAGTAAATCTTGCTACTGCAAACTGCTCAGCTAAAGCTACATCTGTTCTAGTAACACCTTGAATAATGTCATTACCTATTGATAATGCACCAAGGAACTCACCATAATCTAAGTATTGCCAAAGTCTTTCAGGTACTGTAGCCCACTTATCTTCTTCAGTTTGATAAGCTGCGTGTACAAGTTGAGTGTAAGCATATCCACCTAATCCAGCACCAACTGCATATCTTAACATAGGTTGTATATTACCTTCTTGTGCGGGTCTAACAATATTGGAATAAACATTATCAGTAACGATAGTTGCAATTCTTGTAAACAAAGTAAATGGTTTTACATATTCATTACCAAAAATTCTAGGTAGAAATACAGCGTCAGTAATACCTTGAGTAGTTCCGTGAGCACGTACCAGCATACGTTTTCTTTGTAGTGGACTAAATGTTCCGTTCTCTACTGCTTTGACATAGTCATCACCCATACCAAGAGTATCTCGTAAAAGTCTAGCTGCTTCTGTTTTTTTACTAGCAGAAGCTTTTGGGTTTTTCAAAGTAGTAAGTGCTCGTTTAGAAGCCATATCACCAGCAGTTACCGCAAGCATACGAGCGACCATTTCTGTTTTAGTCATACCTATAACCAATGCTTTACGCCAAGAGCTTGCACCTTCTAAATTAAATGTTGTGTCTAAGAACTTCATACCAGAAGCTTCACCACCAACTTCTCTAAATTTTGCCATATATAATTTTCTAAAATCTTTGTTAAATACTGAACGATACACAGATTGTGAGAACTCAGCTAAACCAAACGTACCTATGGTTTGTACTGTAGCTAACATAATATTTTTTACTGGTGATAAGAAACCACTTAATCCAAAAACAGCTGCATAACCAGTGATATTAGATAGTGTTTGTGTACCAATCTGCCTTGATTCTGTTCTAATTAAATTATCTAAATCATCTTGAAATAGTTTTCTTAACTCACTTGAAGTTACGTCCACACCTCTATCTTTAGTTTGAAGTTCTATCTCACCTAGTATTTGATTTATTTCATCACCATAAGTCTTAGCACCTTTTACAGTAGTTATGTTACCGTACTTATAAATACCGTCGCCAAAATGGGTGCTCAAACTAATGATGTTTGATATTCTACCACCATATCTATCCATACTATCAGTGTAATTATATGAATACGATTCTATTCTCTTAGCAATTTTTTTACCATTGAGCACTTGACCTTCTCTCAAATTGTAATCACTCTTCTTGAGCACATTTATTAATTTACCGTTGTCATCTAAAAAATATACAGGGTCTAAGTCAAATACCCTAGAATACTGAACACCATATATACCATTTTTTTCTGTATTGTTTGCAAATCTTTTATATAAAGCTAACAATTCTCTTTCACTAGCACCTGGATTTTTTAATCTTAATTGTTCAAATATTCTTTCAAACATATTGTCGTTAGTATTAACAAACTCAAACAATTCATCAGTAACTACCAGTGGCATAAAGTCTTTTTCTTTACGTATTGGTACTCTTGTAAGCTTACCATTAATAAACACACCTTCTTTTACTTCAGCTTTTCTAGCTAATTCATATACTTCGTCCATTACTTGTTTATGTAATCTTAGAATCTCACGATAATTATCTAAGTATGCAGGTGTATAACCTTCTAGTAAATGACCAAAACGTTTTGGGTCAATCAAACCATACATAATACTGTTAAATTCTTCTGTTCCAATGTTAAGTTCTTTTCTTAGTTCATCTTGAGCACGTCTCATAGTGTAAAACTTACCCTTAATTATTTCTGAATCTGCACCTTTATCCAGTAACTTTTGTGCAATCTTTCTAAACACTGGTGCACCTGTCTTTTCATATAAGAATTCATACGTTCTGTGTATAGACAAGCCACCTTTAGCAGCCATAAATTGTACTTGTGATAAGTCATTTCTAAGGAAATCATCTACAAGTCTTACACCTCGAGCACCTGGTGGTGCTTGACCTGTAAGTATAGCTTTGTATTGATATGCTTGTTCTTCACTTAGTCTACTAGTTCTTCTAGTATTAAATAATATATCTTTTAATTGTCTATGTAACCCTCTACCTCTTCCGTCTCTTAGACCTAGCTGTTCTTCTGTTTGTCTTACTAAGTTGTGTGCTGCTAAGTGAGATTCTTTTTTCTTTACACGTTTACTTTGACCACGTATTTTATTTAAATCTGTTTCGCCTAATATAACTTTAGATGTTTTAGTTTTTCTTGTTACATTACCAAAAGCTATTTCATTACCTACTGCTACCTTCCTACCATTTTCAAGCTCTACAATATATACATCACCTTTAAATTTACTAGGATTAGCAGGTACATATTGGCTGTTACCAGTTCCTTGTTGTCTTTGTATTACGCCTTTACTACCTCTTTTAGGTACAAGGACTGTACCACCACCAGTAACTTTTCTTTGTCTACCTATTATTTGTTTACCTTGTTCTACTGTTAAACCAGTCAAAGAGCTACCAGCAATCTTAGAGTGTAATACTACTTCTGATATTTCTAAAGGTTGTTTCTTATTTTTTCTTACTAGTTCATATATACCTTTATGTGTATATATTTGTTCTTGTCCAGTTAACTTTCCTAATTCAATAGCGTCAGTTTCTTTTAGATTTTTAACTACAAAAGAATTTTCATATCCTTTAGAACCACTTTTTTGTATTCTAATAATATCTTTTTCATCATATCCTCTAGCTAAAATATCTCTTATCAAAGCTTCATCTCTTGTTTCGCCTGGTAGAATTTTTAGTTGTGTTTTTAATGCTGCTCGGTCAGCACTTATAATACCCCACTTACCTTGCTCCCAAAATTTTATAATGTCTTTATCTTTTTTAAAAAATGTTTTGAAACCTTTTGCTACGTCTATGTTTTTTAAAATTCTTCCAACTGGTTGCGGTGTGCTTTTGTATGTTTGTAGAAACTTATCTAATGTAGATACTACACCTGTGTTTCTAGGGTCTGTCTTACCAGGTGCAAACACATCATATCTAATTTTAAGAGCACCTTTATCGTCTTTAATGATTTGCATACCCTTTGCTTTAAATCCAGTCTTACTTGAAAAGTCCATACCTTCAAAAGCTTTTGGTATTCTATCTAATTCTTTAGCTGCTTTTTGTGTAGCGTATTGAGCAATAGCGTCAGCTACACCTTTTTCTTTTATTTCAGGTACGTAACTTCTAAGTGCTCGACTTACATTATTTACGGTGCTCTTTAGTTCAGCACCACCAGACAATCCACTAAATGCAGATACAAATACACCACTTGCAACTCTTTCTCCAAAGCTAGCTTCAGAACTATTAAGACCAGTAGACAACATACCAGCTGCTACTGTCTCTACAGAACCAACTTTAAATCTTCTCAAGCTTAATAAATTAGAACCGTCTATTGCTTTTTTGTAAGCACCACGAGCATATAGAGCACCACCAGTTGCGTCAAAAGGTAATGCTTTTATATTTTTCATAATGTCAAATTGTTCATCTGATTGTAATTGTTCTGCTGTTGTACCTATTTGTCCGTAAGCTGTAAAGATTGCAGCTTCTTTTTTAACACGAGCACCTCGTAATATTTTAAGAGCATTATCTGGATTTTTAGCTGCAGTGTTAAAGAAATCATTTGCAAATTTAGAAGTAGCTATTCTTGAATTAAAAAAAGTATGTGTATTACCTAGACCTGACATAGCAATAGCTTCTGCTTTATTTCCAGCTTGCCACATCTTACCAGCTTCTTTTAAAACTTTACCACCTTTTAAAGATACAGCAGCTAAAGTACCACCACCACCTGTAAGAGCGTTGAGCACCCCGTGAACACTTAACATACCTGCTACGTTACCTACAACTCTAGCTGTTTTAAGTGGTGCGGATAATTCTGATATAGATACTTCAGGTTCAATGAACAAACCACCACTACCAAAACCTTCAATCAAAGCTTGACTAAAAGTAACTGGTGCTCGTTTTTGTTCTTGTTCTGGTGTTATTCTAGGCGGTCTTAGGTCAAAAGAAACACTATCAGTATTAGTACCAAAATCAAAACTGACTGTATCTGAAGTGTCAGGGACAGCGATATTAAACTTAACGGTATCTTGTGGCATTATTTACCTATAATTTAATTCCCTTTAAGGCGTCGTATTGACTATCGTCGTTAAACTTTATAACATTACTAAAGTTTGGTGTGCCGTCAGGGTTAATGGTAACCATATTATTACCACCATTTTTATCTATATAAGCAAATATTTGAGAACCTGCTGGTATTACTCCACCAGTACCTAAGTTAGCATCATTATCTAAGGTTACAAGTTTACCTTCTGAGTAGATACTTCTATATTCATCTTGTCTTAATATTTGAGCAGCTGTGTCTCCTCCGTCTTTAGCTGCTATATCAGAAGTGCTCAAGTAATTACTTAACATATTGTTAAACATCTGATTAAAACCTTGTCTGTTGCCTTCTGATACTGCAAAAGAATCATCAATCTTATCAAGATTAGTAACTAACTGACCTATTAATTGTATGTTAGCTGCTTCTAAATCTCTTTTACCTTGTAAGTTACCACCACCAGTTTTGATAACATCATTGTATATTTTTTGTGCTAACTCAAAATTACCAGCAGCACCTGCTTGTTCTATTCTTTGTAAAGCTGTACTAACTACTTGGTCTGGTACTCCGTGAAAACTTCCTAATGTACTAACAGAATCAACTAATACTTCAACACTAGCCATTAAATTTTCTTTTTCTATTGCTTGTTTATATTTATTATGTGCTGATTTATATTGAGCACTATCAGGTTTTAACATATTCATACCAAGGCTCATATTATCTAACGCTGCTTTTTTATTTTCTAATGTATCTGCAGATAAATAATCTTGATAACTAGTATCTATGTTAGCACTTACGTTAACAAGTTGTTGATTTGCATTTATCATATTGTTTTTAATTTGTGTTCCGATTTCTGTTTCTGTTACGATACCTGAGAAATCTGGTGTAACTGATGATAAAGGACTATTTTTGTAGAATTCGTTCATAGAATTAATAATAGTAATTTCATCATTAAGTTTTATTCTTTCATTATCTCTTGTATCTATTGATTCTTGTCGAGTTCTGTTGTATTGTTTTTCTTCTTCTGCATTTTGATTTTGTAAAGCTATTCTTTGTGATTCATTTAAGTATTGAAAAGCTTGTTGTGCAAATTGATTTGGGTCTAAGTCTTTACCAGCAAAGGCTTGTCCCATTAATGCTGAAAAGTTGTCCATAGTTTTTGGTATATATCTACTCATTTTTTATCCTTCGTAATCATCTTGGTCTGTTGACCCTGTAAATCCGTTATCATCATCTTGGTCTTTAAATAAATCAGCAAGGTCTGCAAGTTTTAGCATATCTCCTCTTTGTTGTGATTCTAATCCAGCTAAGTATCTTTGAGCAGCTGATGTTCTATCAATAATTGATTGATTTATATTAAACAAACCTCTACTAAATTGGTCTTGAACTGATTCAAAACCTGAAGCCGCAGCTTCACTTACATCTCCATAAATATTTCTACCTAAAGCAAAACCTCTTTTACCTTCCATACCCCTAGCTTGTTCTAGTGTAGTAAACAAACTACGTCTAGCTCTATTTTCTGCTGTATCTCTTTGAGCTTCTAACATACCTGTTCTTTCCTGACGCATAAGCGAATACATTTCAGCTTCTGGGTCTGCTGCTTCGTATAGTTCTGACGGGATTACAGACACGAACTTGACTAGTTCTTGTAGACGTTCGTCGCTTGCGTCAGGAAAAAAATCTCTTAATAAATCTAAGGGGTTTTGTTCTGAAGTACCAGCATCTGGTTCTCCTCCATAACCCCCTCCTCCGTTTGTATCTGGGTCGGTTGGTACTGTACTAGTACCAGGGTCAGTAACTCCACCAGCCTGGTCAGGGTCAAACAAAGGTGACATAGTTCCTTGATTTATAGTAAATGAAGGTGCTGTAGTTCTAATAGGATTACCTGAACCAATACCTGCAGCATTACCTGGTGCAACTTGATTAGGGTTTATCTGTTTGAACATAGCTTCTATGTCTGGGCTTTGAAATGGTTTAATAGCCATTATAAACTCCCTAAATTAAATAGTGCGTTAGGTTGTTGTACTGCTCCAAAGGAAGCTAGTATATCTTGTACGTCCCGAAAAACTACATCAGGTCTTTGGTCAATAGTACTAGTTGCAAAGTTTGCTAAGTTTTTATTTAAAAATTTAGAGTTGATTTGATATAAACCAAAATCAAGTGTTCCACCTTTATTTATATTTACAGCTAATGGATTATTACTTGATTCTGCTTGAGCTATATATTTTTTTATGTCGTCCCAGGCTACTGTGTTTCTATTAAATGCTCCTGTAAAGGAAGGATTATCTTGTCTGAAAAGCTGTTCAACTTTTTGTTCAGATGAAAACTGACCAAGACCTCTAGATTCATAAATAGTTTTAGCTAACTCTTCATTTATTTCTGGGTTCAATGCAAGTCTATATGCTTTTGCGTCAGGACTTAATTGGTCAAATGGTGTGTTAATTAATCTTTGTTGTAGTTTAGTTGATAAATCTTTAGAAACAAATTGAGAAGTCGTACCGTAAGCTTGACCACCTACATTACCTGTTAAGAAATCTCCAGCAAATCTTTCTGGACTAAGTTGATTTGGGAACTGCCTCTTAAACTCAGGACTTACTTTTTCGTATGCGTCTGATAACATACCTAATGTCTCTTGACCAAAAAGACTTTCATCAAGTATACTACTAAAATCAAAAGCTGGTCTTTGTCCTATAACATTTACTCCTTGTACACCAGTTTCTCTAGACCTTTGTTCTATCATCATATCACTTAACACATTAGTTCTTCTTGCATTTTCTGCAGCTTGAGCACCTGCAAAAGCATCAGCAGCAGGGCTAGATATTTCTGGAAGTGCTGGTCTATTCATACGTGAAAATTCTTGTATTGTATCCATAAGTGAAGCATTTACACTACCATAACCAGCTTGAGTTTCTAATCCTTGCAACATAGCAGCAGTAGTATCAGAACCTTTACCACCTAAGATACTTATGTTTGCTATGTCTTTTAAATAATCTTTAAAACCATAATCAATAATACCTTCTTTACCTAAACTTCTTAGTTCACCTAATGTTTCTCCACTTTCTACAGCTAAGTTTTCATACTTTAACATTGATGTACCCATAATAGCATCTAAACCAAATTCCATAAATGCTTGTTGTTTTTGATTGTCGTTTAATTGGTCAATAGCTGCTTCAAAATCATCATAAGCATCTTCTATTTTTCTACCTTTTGATTTTGATAAGATTAATTTATCTTGTACGTCTCGGTCTAAGTCTCCTACTTTAATATCTTTAAAGCCACCAGCTAAAGCTTTACCTGCTTGTTTACCTATAGCAGGCAATAAAACCTTCAGTGCTTTAGCAGCTGCAGTGCTACCAGGTACTGCTAGAGATAATAATGTACCTCCAATAAATCCACCTAAACCACCAAAACCACCTTTCCTACTTCTGTCTCTTGCTTTTTCTTGAGCATCTCTAGAAAGTTTTTCTATAGTTTCTATCTCATCTTCTAAGATAATTCTTTCTTTGATGTTTTGTTTACCAAGTTCAAAAGTAGTATCTGAACGTGAAGATATAGCTTCTGCTTGAGCCATACCATAGTCCATTAATGCTTGTTGTCCTGCTGTAATATTGTATCCCATAATCCCTTAAAAATTTATTAAAATTATTGTCCTCATTTCTACTATTATTTTGGTAAGATGTTTCCACTATCTACCACTGCTTCTCCAGCTTGAGCTGTAGAGTCTGCAGTAGGTGGTAGAGTAACATATAGATTTTTATCTTCTGCTACTCTTACACCTTCTTTAATTACTTTTACAGCATTTTTCTGTGGTCTTTTAACATCTGAAAACTTTGCAAAAGTTTCTAACTCTCTATGGTCAGCTCTTTTGTATTCCATTTCAAATAGTTTACCAAATTCTTTTCTTATAACTTTTAGTTTACCGTTATGATACTGTAATATTTCTTCACCGTTCTTCATACTACTGGTGCTCACAGCACCTTTCTTGAGCACCTTACTTGAGCCTGCTGCTTGCGTAGCCTTTGTTCTCATTATCTTACTCCCTTAGGTCTAGTGATAATAGTTATATCTTGAATTTCAAAATCTGTAGCTGTAGCTCCAACTATCTGTAGCTGTATAGATTTTTTAAATACTGGTGTTGTTATAACATACTCTTGAGTTATTAAAGAACTTGAGTTTAATAAATTACTTGTAGTAAATATATTATCAAAAGTAGTATCATTGTATTTAGCTTTTAGTTGTAAACTAGAACCATTGTTTTTATATGTTACATATACTGAATAATATTTTTTATCTACTGATTCTAAACCTGAAGTTATTTCTGGTGTTTTAATATCTATTGTTTGAGCACTTAGTGTATCTACATCAAAAAACTTAAGTTTATTATTGTTATCACTATTTGTTGTATCATCTATAAAAGTACACAATTCATTATTTAATAATATAAAATTACTTAAAGGTCTATTATCTGCTGCACCACCTACACTTAAAACATTATCTTCATCTACGTTTACAAAAGATTTTGTTTGTAAATCATAAATATATCCAGCATCTGCAACATTACCACAATCTTTTACAACTAATACTTGATTTCTTTTTGGAACAAAACCTACCATAATATTATCATTATCAAGATTTGTTCTCCAAGTTTCTTCTTTTATAACCTGAGATAACTTTTGTATACCATTTGAAAATGCAAACAATCCGTGCTCATTAGCCCATATAATACCTAAATCTGTTTTTACTACAGCATTAGGACTAGTTACTCCACGATTTAAAAACTCTCCTTCAAGATACCAACCTGCATCTGTATTAGAAGATATGTTAATAATAAATAGTTTGTTCTTTTTATAGACGAATAATCTATCTTTAAATTCTAATAATTTTACAATCTCATCTCCGTCATTAGCACCTATGTCAATGAAATATGTTTGTGGAAATGTATCATATCTTAATGTAGGACTATATTGTATTCTATCTCCCATAATTTTTGTTTTATTAACAGCGTCTTTATACTTTACATTACCTACAAAAGCTCTTTGATTAGCTACTACTGCTGTCTTATATCCAAACGTATCATTATAAAAATGTATAGCGTGCTCATTAGGTGCAAAACCATTTATAGTAGAATATGTTTCTA
>CAACVD010001484.1_pt1 | contig 11253 bp, 9 predicted proteins | sample 2381771 | NCBI WGS metagenome assembly CAACVD01 (sample SAMEA5211965, study PRJEB30684) | marine metagenome | biome: Marine; feature: Epipelagic; material: Water | collected 2015-10-15 | depth 15 m | reverse complement strand
CAGACGTTATTATTCCTTCAGGTGTAGGTTTAGTTCTTGATGGCTCTGGAAACGAGAAGATAGAATCAGATGGAACAGATATTAGCATCAGTGTAGGTTCAGGTGGAGATATAAATATACCTGCTGATATTGGAGTTACCTTTGGTAATGATGGTGAGAAGATTGAAGGTAATGGTACAGATTTAACTATTAGTGCTTCAGCCGATCTTAATCTTACTGCTACTACAGATATTAATATCCCTGCTAATGTTGGTCTAACTTTTGGTGATGATGGAGAAAAGATAGAAGGTAACGGTACAGATTTAACTATATCAGGTAATAATATAAATCTAACAGCTACGGCTGATGTAAATATACCATCAGGAGTTGGGCTTACTTTTGCAACTACAGAAAAAATTGAGTCAGACGGAACTGACCTTTCAATTACAGTAGGTTCAGGAGGAGACATTAATATACCCGCTGATATAGGAGTAACTTTCGGTAATGATGGTGAGAAGATTGAAGGTAATGGTACAGATTTAACTATATCAGGTAATAATATAAATTTAACAGCTACGGCTGATGTCATTATTCCTTCAGGTGTAGGGTTAGTTCTTGATGGATCAGGAAATGAAAAAATAGAATCAGATGGCACTGACATTAGTATAAGCGTTGGTTCGGGTGGAGATATTAATATACCTGCTAATATTGGAGTTACTTTTGGTGATGATGGTGAGAAGATTGAAGGTGACGGTACAGATTTAACTATATCAGGTAACAATATAAATTTAAGTCCTACGTCCACAGTAACTGTTTCAGGGGTAGTTGATATAACCGATACCACTGATTCTAGTGATGCCACAGGAGATACAGGAGCATTACGCACCGAAGGTGGGGCAAGTATAGCTAAGAAGTTGTTTGTTGGCACAGATTTAGATGTAGATGGCACTACTAACTTAGATAATACAGATATAGATGGCACACTTGTTGTTGATGGATCTAACATATCATTAGATAGTACAACTACGTTAAATATTGACAATTCAAATACATCAAATGGTATTACTATCGGCACTGCAACTTCTGGTGTTCCCATATCTATTGGGCATAGCTCATCTGAAACTACTATAAATGATAACCTTACTGTAACAGGCAATCTTACAATTAATGGAACAACTACAACTGTTAATAGCACTACAGTTACTATAGATGATCCTATATTTACTCTTGGAGGAGATTCTGCGCCAGGGTCTGATGACAACAAAGACAGAGGTATTGAGTTTAGATATCATGATGGTTCCGCAGCTAGGATAGGGTTTTTTGGTTGGGACGATTCTGCAACTGCATTTACTTTTTTAACCGCTGCATCAAATAGTTCAGAAGTCTTTAGTGGGACGGCAGGTAATCTTGCGGGCATAGGTAATATAAGTATTGCCAATGATGGTAATATTGGGTCCGCAGGTGACTCTGATTCTATGGCAATTAGTAGTAGTGGGGTTGTAACATTTTCTCAAGCTCCTGTTTTTCCAGACGGTTCTATAAACATTGCAGACCTAGATATTGATGGTGGAACAGATATTGGCGCTGCGATTGTTGATGCCGACTTATTTATTGTGGACGATGGTGCAGGTGGCACAAACAGGAAAACAACTGCATCAAGAATGAAAACATATTTTCAAAGTAATGTTACTGCTTCTGAAATTGCCGCAGACGATATAGTCGTAGGAGATGCTGCTGTTACAATAGGCAATGGAAGCACAAGTGCTGATATTACTATAGACTCTGGAGACGATATTGTTTTAGACGCTGCAGGGGGTAACATTGAATTTAAAGATGGTGGCACGTTACAATTAACATTAGATATGGACGGTACGGCAGGCGTACAAATAATTCAATTAGGTGTAGACAGTGATGATTTAGTTTTTAAACAGTATGATGGTAATGAAGTAGTTCGTATAGCTGATGATAGGCGTTTGTATTTTTTTGATAAGGGTGGAGAATATATATACGGAGATGGTACAGATCTAAATATTGTTGCAGGGGCAGACATTAACATACCTGCTAATGTTGGTTTAACTTTTGGTGATGATGGTGAAAAGATTGAAGGTGACGGCACAGATTTAACTATATCAGGTAATAACATTAACCTCACCGCTACAGCAGATGTGGTTGTCCCTGCTAATGTAGGTATTACGTTTGGTACTGGTGAGAAGATAGAAGGTGATAACACAGACTTAACCGTTACATCAGGAGGTAAAATTAATTTAACAGCTACTTCAGATGTGGTTGTCCCTGCTAATGTAGGTATTACGTTTGGTACTGGTGAGAAGATAGAAGGTGATAACACAGACTTAACCGTTACATCAGGAGGTAAAATTAATTTAACAGCTACTTCAGATGTACATATTCCTAACAATGTTGGCATAGTATTTGGAGGAGCTTCAGAAAAAATTGAAGGAGATGGTACAGATATGACCATTTCTTCTAATAATCTTACTGTCGATGCAGCCGCAGATATTATACTAGATGCCGCAGGAAATAATATAACAATTAAATCTGGTGGAACATCTATACTTGATATAGCAAATAATTCTTCTGACGTTGAATTAACTGTTAGTGTAGCTGATAAAAACTTTAAGATAAAAGGCACTGACGGTAGTTCAGCTATTACTGCTCTTGATATAGATATAGCAGATGCAGGTGCAGCAACATTTAGTGGTAACGTAACAGCTTTCTCTGACAGACGGTTAAAGTCTGATATTCAAACACTTGAAAATGGTCTTGAGAAGGTAGAGCAACTTAGGGGTGTTACATACACTAGAGATGACAACGTAGACGGTGGACAACAGCTCGGTGTTATTGCTCAAGAAATAGAAGAAGTGTTTCCACAAGTTGTGCGTACAGCAGATGACGAAAGAGGCACTAAGTCAGTAGACTACGGCAGATTAACAGGTGCATTGATTGAGGCTGTTAAAGAACTGTCAGCTAAAGTTAAAGAACTAGAAGCGAGGTTAGATTAATGCCATTACCTGCAGCGGGGAACTCAATATCTCTTGACCAGATACACGTAGAGCTAGGTGAAACTTCAGGCACAACGGTATCTTTAGGTGACGATGACGTACGTAATTTAGCGTCTGATACTTCTGGTGCAATAGGCATGGACCAATTTTTTGGCTTGTCTAGTGCATCTAATATTGAAGATGTATATTCTACTTTTGTTTACAAAGGTGATGGTAGCACACGAAACATTGTAAATGGATTAAATCTTAGTGGGGATGGTGGACTTGTCTGGATTAAAAATAGAGACACAACCAATGATGACCATGTGCTAGTAGATACTGCTAGAGGAGTTACAAAAGTTTTAAGTTCAAACACTAACGCTCAAGAATCAACTGATACGGATACTATTACGGCTTTTAATAATAACGGTTTTTCATTAGGTGCTGATGTAAAAGTAAATACAAATAATGAAAATTATGTTGCTTGGGCATGGAAAAAACAAGCAGGATTTTTTGATATAGTTACTTATAATGGCACTGGTTCTTCTCAAAATATTAGTCATAATCTTGGTGCAGTCCCTGGAATGATAATTATTAAAGCTAGGGATAAATCTGAGTCATTTGTTGCTTTTCATCGTAGTGCTATTAATGCATCAGTAGGCATTGCTAGAAGTAGTTTTGTAGATTTAAGGTCTGTGTCAGGTGCTTCAAATACTTCAACTATGTGGAATAACACAGACCCTACTTCTAGCGTTTTCACAGTCGGTAGTGCAGGAGAATCAAACGAAAATAATAAAACCTATGTAGCATATCTTTTTGCTCATCAAGCAAATGACGATGCTGCTGCTTTAATTTCATGTGGAGGTTATACAGGAAACGGTAATGATTTTTCTGATGCAGCAGATGGTGATGCTTTTACAGAAGTAGACTGTGGTTTTGAACCTCAATTTGTTATGATTAAATCTACTCAAATTTCATCAGGCTCAGGGGATTGGATGACTTTTGATACAATGAGAGGGATGTCTTGTTATGAACAACAACAATTTGGAACTGGTCCAGATGCATATTTAAGTTGGAATGACACTGGCAATGAAGATGCAGAAAATTTTGTAACACCTACAGCAACAGGGTTTCAAATAACTAGTAATAATAGTATTGTAAATGAAAATAATGGTAAATATATTTACATGGCTATACGAAAAGGACCAATGGCTGCACCAACAGCAGGTTCACAAGTTATAAGTATAGACACAAACGGTTCAAGCGAACCTTATTTTGATTCTGCTCATCCAGTTGATATGGTATTTCATCATAGAGATAGTACAAAATTTATATGGGCAAGAAAAAATCACAATAGAGAATTACGTTTCAACGCTCTTGATAGAGATGGGGTTGAAGGTGATATTGTATTTGATTATATGGATGGTTTTTCTAAAGGTAGTTTTAGTAATTATACGGCTTTTATGTTTCACGAAAGTCCAAAAGCATTTAGCACACTATGTTACAGAGGTACAGAAAGTAATAGAACAATAGCTCATACGTTAGGTGTAGCTCCTGAACTTATAGCTATAAAAAATAAGTCGGTAAATGACGATTGGGCAGTATATTATGGAGATAATACAGACCATTTACATTTTTCTAGTGTTGGTACTGTTGATACTGACGTTACAGGTGAAGATTCGTATTGGAATGACACAAGTCCTACAAGCAGTTTAATTTCTTTAGGTACAAATCACGATGTGAACGCAGCCAATGAATTTTATTTTGCTTTTATGTTTGCAACAGTCGCAGGAGTTACAAAAGTTGGTACAGTTAATGTAACAGGAGCAACAAATGTAGATTGTGGTTTTAGTAATGGGTCAAAATTTGTAATGATAAAAAGATACTCTAGTAGCGGTCACTGGTTAGTTTTTGATACTACAAGTGGACTTGTTGCAGGTAACGATACTTATCGTAAAATGGACAGTAGTAGTGATGTTATTACTAACGCAGATGTAATAGACCCACTTAATGCAGGTTTTAGTTTAACAGCCGATTTCTTAAATATTACAAATAATGGAAGTGGCGATTATGTATTTGTAGCTATTGCAGCTTAGTAGGAGTGTAAAATGAAAATTAGTGAAGTAAAAGCAGAACTAGACACTTATAAGGCTGTATCAGAAGAAAGATGGTTAGAAATAATTAGTCGTGTAAAGCGATTAGAAATGGTGTTAATAGGTTCAGCAGGTACAACAATAGTGTTACTTATAAGTTTGGTTGTTAAAGGCTAACAAAATGGACCCGTTAAGTATTGCCCTAGTTTCATTTACGGCCCTTAAAAAGGGAATAGCCTTGGGCAAAGACATTTCTGCTATGGGAAAGGATTTAAATAATCTTTTTTCTTTTATTGATGGAGCAAAGGAAGCACAAAAATCTGGTAATAAAAATGATCCATTAGCTGAACTGACCGCATATTATAAAGCACTTGACATGGAGAAGGCGATTGAGGAAGCGGTGTGGCAGAGTCGTGGATCGGCAGGCGTTAAAATGCTTAAACAATTTAGAGAAAAAGCTAAACAACGTGAAAAAGAAGGTAGATATTTAGCCACAAAACGTAAGAACCAAATATTAAACGTTGTAGGAGTTATGTTTGCAATTATTATTACAGGTGTTGGAGGGTATTTTATGATTTGGTTTGCAATGCAGTATAAATGATATGAATGATACCCAACAAAGTAATAATATCATTTACTCTCGCGTTGCTTTTATTAGCTTATTTAGATTCTACTACAAATGAACCATATTGGATGATGATAAAATGACACCAGAATATTTAGATAAATGGAGAATTATACCTAGACTTATTATGTTGGCGCTCATCATTATGACGTTTAGAGTAATTGAATGGTTTATATCTTTGCCTGATCCCTCACTTGAACAAGCCGCATTGCCCTCTGTTATGACAGGAGCGTTAACTGGTGCGTTCGCTGTATTTTTAGGAAGTGGAAAGAAAGAATGAGTTTAATAACTTCGTTAATAGGTCCAGTAACTGGTATCCTTGATAAAGTAATCCAAGACAAAGATCAGAAGGCTAAATTAGCCCATGAACTAGCAACAATGGCTGACACCCATGCACAAGAGTTAGCTAAAGGACAATTAGAAATAAACAAAGCAGAAGCAGCGTCTGGTAGTTTGTTTAAAGGCGGTTGGCGGCCCTTTATTGGGTGGACATCTGGGATTGCTTTTGCGTATCATTTTGTGCTGCAACCTTTTTTGGTTTTTATTTTAACTGTAACTGGAGTTGAAATACCAGAATTACCAAATTTCGACATGAGTACGCTCCTCACGGTTTTAGGCGGAATGTTGGGCATAGGCTCCCTCAGAACATATGAGAAGCAGAAAGGTTTAACGAAATAGAAGATGAAGTTTGTATTGTCTGTGGAACTAAAATAAATGTATACTGGATATACACTAGAGAACAAAAATGGAAAACTATGAAAGAAGTTTGTCTTACGTGCAAACAAAGGAGTGACGATGAAAGAAAATTTCGAGAAAGCTCTGGAAATGCTTTTAAAACATGAAGGTGGCTACGTTAACCACCCGCGTGACCCTGGGGGCGAGACTAATCACGGTGTAACACGTTTAGTTTGGCAACGATGGGTTGGTAGAGAACTCAAAGATAATGAGATGAAATATCTTAGCCCAACTGATGTAGCTCCTTTGTATAAAAATCAGTATTGGAAAAAAATTAAAGGAGACGACTTACCATCTGGTTTAGACTTTTTTTGTTTTGATTGGGGTGTTAATTCAGGAACAAGTCGTAGCGCCAAAGCTTTACAAGGTATTATCGGTGCAACACAAGACGGCGGTATAGGACCTAAAACATTAAAGATGCTTGCAGAACACGATGCAAAAGAAGTCCTACATAAAATGCACGATAAGCGTCAAGGGTTTTATGAAGGATTGTCAACATTTGATACATTTGGTAAAGGTTGGACAAGGAGAAATAAAGAAGCGTTAGAAGAAGCTCTACAACTAATATAGGAAGTACTATGCCTCTTAAGAAGTTATTATTTAAATCTGGAGTTAATAGAGAAAATACTCGTTATACTAATGAAGGTGGTTGGTTTGAGTGTAACAATATACGGTTTAGACAAGGCACTCCTGAAAAAATTGGTGGGTGGACCCGTATAAACTCTTCAACTTTTGATGGTATTGCCCGATCATTACATAACTGGATTACTTTATCAGGACAAAATTTAATAGGTGTAGGTACTAACCTTAAATTTCTAATAGAAAACGGGGGAGCTTACAATGACATTACCCCTGTGCGTAGTACAACCTCATCAGGAGATGTAACATTTAGTGCGTCTAATACAACTTTAAGCGCTAATGTAAGTTCAACAAGTGCAACAACTATAGCTATAACTGATGCCACGGGGTTTCCAATAGCAGGGAAAGTGTTAATAGGCAGTGAGATTGTAGATTATACAGGTATTACTGACAACACGTTGACAGGTTGTACACGAGGAGCCTCTAAGCTTGTAGACGACGTGGCTACTAGCACAACAGCGGCAACACATAGTTCTGGAGCCGCAGTAACATGTTTTACTATACTTGTTACAGATGCTGCTCATGGAGTTGTTGCAGGAGACTTTGTAACATTTAGTGGAGCTGCTTCACTAGGAGGTAATATTACTGCTACTGTTTTAAATAGAAATTATCAAATAGAAGCAGTAGAGACTCCAGATACTTACACAATTCTTGCTAAAAGTTTTAGTGACAGTACATTAAAATTTACTAATGTTGCATCTACTTCTTCAGATTCTGGCAACGGCGGTAATAGTGTTGTAGCAACTTATCAAGTAAGTACAACTGCAGCATCTGCTACAGAAGTCCGAGGGTGGGGCGCAGGTGCTTGGGGGTCAGGTCCTTTTGGTACTGGTGAAACAAGTACAGAAGATTTTAGATTATGGACACAAAGTAATTTTACAGAAGACTTAATCTTTGGACCAAGAGGAGGTAGATTGTATTATTGGGATGCAAGCGTAGATTCTCCTTTAGAAACAAGAGCGGTTGAACTTAGCACTCTTGCAGGGGCATCTAATGTACCTACCGTTCAAAACGGAATATTAGTTTCTGATGTAAGTAATTTTGTGTTTTGTTTTGGCGCTAATATATACGGATCTACTACTCAAGACCCTATGCTTATACGTTGGTCAGATATAGAAAGTGCTGTAAATTGGGAGGTTACTGCTACTAGTCAAGCAGGGTTTCTAACATTATCTAAAGGAACGGAGATAGTTGGAGCAAAACAAGGTAGACAAGAAATTCTTATTTGGACTGATTCTGCTTTGTATGCTTTACAGTATGTAGGAATAGATTCAGGTGTGTGGAGTTCTCAACTTATTGGTGAAAAAATATCTATAGCTTCTCAAAATGCTATGGTTACCGCGGGGGGCGCAACCTATTGGATGGGTAAAGATAAGTTTTATCAATATGATGGACGGGTGCAAACATTACCATGTGATTTACGTAAACATGTTTTTACTGATTTTAATACTGAACAATATACTCAGGTGTTTGGTGGTAGTAATGAAGGATATAATGAAATATGGTGGTTTTATTGTTCTAGCAGTGCCACTAATATTGATAAATATATCGTGTACAATTATGTAGAAAATATTTGGTATTATGGGTCTATGGCACGGTCTGCTTGGCTTGACTCAGGACTTCGTAACTTCCCGCTAGCAGCCACTTACAATGGAGTGCTTGTTGATCATGAGAATGGTATAGATGATAATGAAACAGGCACTACAGCGGCTATATCTTCGTTTATTACTTCAGCAGAGTTTGATTTAGATGATGGACATCAGTTTATGTTAATGTCTCGTGTAATACCTGATGTATCTTTTGAGGGGTCCACTGCTGATAGTCCTGTTGTAACAATGACATTTTTTGGTTTGGGGTCTTCAGGTTCAGGATACAACAACCCCGCGTCAGAAAGTGGTGTGAATACAGGCACAATAACACGTTCAGCTACATCTCCTGTAGAGGTCTATACAACGCAAGTACACACACGAGTTCGAGGTAGGCAAATGTCTTTAAAAATAGAGTCAAGTGCTACAGGAGTTCAATGGCAGTTAGGCGCTCCAAGACTTGATATGCGTCCAGATGGGAGGCGCTAATGACTACAGAATATAAAGTAGAGTTTCGCGCACCTGCACTACCTTTTCCTCCTGATGAATATGATAAGTTGTATGTAAGTGAATTTAACGCATTATTACGTATATATTTTAGTCAAATAGATAATACATTACGTGACACTGCTATTGTAAACAGATCCGAAGCACAAGCGTGGTTTTTTAGCTAATGGCAAATACGTATACAAATGCAAAAGCAGATCTAACAAGCACAAGTGTCACAACACTTTACACCTGTGCAACGTCTACAACTGCTATATTTAAGTCTATACTTGTATCTGAAGACTCAGGTAACGCAGATACTATAACTGTTACTTTGACTAATGGCACTAGTGTGTTTAGTCTATTTAAAACAAAGTCTATTAGCGCAAATGCTACAACAGAGCTACTTACTGCACCTCTTGTTGTTACTGCAGGAGAAATAATAAAAGTAACTGCTGCTACTGCTAACAGGTTACATGTTGTTGCTAGTGTATTGGAGTTAACATAATGGCAAAAGTAGGCGACTTTAATTTTTGGTCAGGAAAACCAACGACACAAGAAGACATAGACAAACAAAATGCAGCTTTAGCTCAAATAGCAGAAAGTAATCCAGATTTAGATTTAAGTAGTTTTGGTATTGGTCCAAGCGAAGATTTCCTAACTGCAGGAGCAGCAGTAACAGAAAGACTAGAGGAAGAACAGGCAGAGGCGACGAGGCTAGCGGAAGCACAAGCGGCAGAACAGGAAGCGGCTCAAGCAGAGGCAGACAGGTTACAAGCAGAAGCAGATAGGTTAGCAGCGGAGGCAGAAGCAGCAATACAAAATGCAGAAAATGCTTATGAAACAATGCTTTCAGCCCCTGGCACAGGACAGTTTACAGGACCTAATATAGATGGGACTGCAGGATATATTGACCCTAATATAACTCCAGAACAAGTAACAGAAACACAAGAAGCCCAACAAAATTATACAGAAGCGCAGACGACGGCAGATACATTAGCAGCTCAAGCAGAACAGGCAACAACGGCGGCAACTCAAGCAGATGCAATAGCAAACCCACCTTATGACACTGATATTTATGAAAAAAGTGATGGGTATTGGTACTACCAAGACGAAGACGGTAATGAGATTGATATAGGCACTCGTAACGAAGACAGAGCTGCGGGGATGTTGGATAACTATGAAGAAGTTGTTAATGAAAATTTAACTCCCCTAACAGATACAAGTGCGTATATGGATGAAAACGGTGAACCTAGAGAAGGTTATAGATTTGGTGAAGATGGCACGGTCTTTAAAGATGTAGGTAAAACTTGGGCGCAAGTTTATGTGAACGAAGATGGAGAAAATGTAGAAAAAGATACGGGTAGAACAAAATTTGAACACGCAGTAGATTGGGAAAAAGGCGCAGAGGGCGAAAGAAACGAAGGTCTTGGCGGTGCTATAAATAGGTTTATTGATAGTGGTATAGGAAAAGGATTTCTTGCTATTGCTTCAGGTGGGTTATCTGTGCCTTATACAACTGCAGCAACAGTGCTTAAAGGTGTATCAGACGGAAATCTTAATGCGTTTCAAGCTTTTACAGGGTTGGGTGGTTTTACTACTTTAACAAACAACATAATTAAAGATTTACCAAACATATTAGGAACAGAACCGCCACAAGAATTAATTAACACTATTAAAGGTATTGGATCAGGAGCAACGACGAAAGACATAGTGTTGGGCGCTATTGGTATGGATGAAGCTATAGATAATATTGGTAAAGAAATAGCAAATGCCATAGGACAAGAAGCAGGTTTTTCTTCAGACGTTATCGATGGGTTCGCAAACACCATATCAAATCTAACTAAAGGACAAGATTTAGATAACGCCATAGGAAATGCAATGACGACTTTTGCAACAACTCCAAAAGAAGAAATAGAAAAGAACATAGATGTTGATGTTGAAGGGTATCAACAGCTTGCCGAATCCTTAGAAGAAGCAGGTTTAACTGGTGTGGGTGATTTGGGAGATACAGGTGCAACAACACCTACTACTGACGAAACAGAACAATTTGCTACTGCAGGAGGAAAAAGTGGAGATCAAGTAGACACTGGAAGTATATTTTACCCACC
>CAACVD010000909.1_pt2 | contig 11259 bp, 12 predicted proteins | sample 2381771 | NCBI WGS metagenome assembly CAACVD01 (sample SAMEA5211965, study PRJEB30684) | marine metagenome | biome: Marine; feature: Epipelagic; material: Water | collected 2015-10-15 | depth 15 m | reverse complement strand
GAGTTGTCATAAACGTCTTGATAGGTATATCTTCACGCATATCTTTGAGTTCAGCCGCAAACATACGCTGAAAGTTGTTACCTTCAAGTTCAATCAAATCGGGCTTAAAACGATTGTTAAGCAATAGAATATGTTTCTTTTGCGCTGCACCACCCAATCCTTTTTCATGAACAATACCTACAATTTGTTTTACATTATCATTAGGAGGTGTGCGAAGTACCATCATAGCAGTAAAGTCAGCGTTCTTATCCGACGCAATTGCTGTGTCCCATCCAATGAAGTGTTGTCCAAAGACTCCTACAGGTTCACCTTCTTCGTCGTAATCGGTTTCAGCCCTATCGAGCAACACCAAGTCTTTGTCACGAGCCTTTTCCAATATGTCGTTTGGAAACATACTTGCAACGTCGTGAATCGGTTCGCAAAGATATTCACGAGAAAACTGAATTGCTGGCATAGAGAGTCTTCTGTGTTCAAGTGCTTCAAGATTCCATCGTTCAGGCCACAGTGCTTCGCCTTCGTTATTGATGGCAGGGTATGTTTCAACGGTGAAAGCATCTCTTTCTTCCAGTTCAGCGTACAAATCGTTGTACGAAAACGGCGTACCAACAATCATCATGCGTCCACTGTGGTGCAGTACAGGAAGTAAGACACCGTAAAACCAATCAGCCGCACGCTGTAGTTCAGTACCCGTTGTACCCCATAGAATATCGTCGCATACAACCACATCAGGGTGGAAACCACGAGTACCTCCACCGACCGACTTTGCCATCATACGACTTCCATTTGCAAACTCAAAGTATGTCTTTCTCCACGGTCGTCCTTGTGGAATTAATTCACGTAGAATAGGTGTTGATTCAATGTTGTTGCGAATAAATCGCATGTGTTCAAGCGTCTGTTCAAGTGAGTGTGAAAAAATCATGACGTGTGTTCCGGGTCGAAATGCCGCTATCCATAGAGCGTACGACATAAAGAAAACAGACTTACCGTGGTCACGACTCGCTTTGACACAGTAGTATCGGTTTTCTTCCAATCCTTTGTCCCAACATTCATGGTGATACGAATAATCAAACCCAAGTATGTTTTCAAAAAAATATTGAAACGACTTTTCCGACATCTTCGCATCCATTTCGTTAATGAAGGCTTGAATGTCTTCGCTCATTTACTCACTCTCGCATTTTGAAAAATACATCAACTGCAAAAGCACCCGCTTCGTGAGGTGTCATTTTGTACAAATACGAACCCATGTTGGCGTAGAGGTAAGAGATGTATGCTTTGAGCATCTTTTGTGTCGCCCATGGAGGTAAATTATCATTCCATTGATTCCAATTAACCGATTGGCCTAAACTTTGATTTGGGTCTTGTTGACCCCATTGCACATCAAAATTTCCTTGTGCTTGTTGTGGAGATACAGCACTACTTCCATAATTGTTCATAGATGCTTGTTGTTGTTGAGGTAACTTATTGTGATACTGCGCCAAGACCTCATTTGCATAATTGATGTCGGATTGACTTAGTGGATTTGCAGTGCTGTGCGCCGATGGTGTTTGATTGAATGTAGCCATTGCTTGGTCCATTGGTGATGGTGGTGGACCTCTTTGTTGTGCCGCCGAACTCATGTTAGGTGGCAGTGCGCCTTGCGGTCCACTGGGGCGGAATTGTAGTTGTTGTTGTACACCGGGTGTTTGTTGCGGTACAGCAGGTCCACCGGGCGTTTGCGTAGATTGGTCTGTTGCACCTGCGTATTCACGAGCCGTTTGCCCCACAACAGATTGGGGTACACCTGCTGGTGTTTGTGTAGGCATCATTGGTCCGGGTGTTTCCGTAGATTGGCCTATTGTTTGAGCCAGTTGATTACCCGTTTGTGCTTGCGGTGTCATTGTAGAACTTGATGTTGTTGCTGGAGCCGTTGCTGGAGCCGTTGTTGGAGCCGTTGTTGGAGCAGTACCAGTATAGGCTGTGTTAGCCGTTCCATCTTGAGTGGGAAGTGGTACATTGGTAGAAACTGCTGATTGAACTGGAACTGGTGCGGTTATTTGTTGAGGACCGTATTGCGCTTGAAACTGTCTTTGCGCTTGGATTGGTGCATTTCTTCTTTGTTGAATAGAATCTCCTTCACCAAAATTTTCATTCATAGCCTCGGATAAGCCACCAGTAGGGTCATATCCTTGATAAGTAGGTAAAGCGGAAAAAGGTGCTGTAAGATTACCACCATGCATTGAACGAGCAGTATCGTACACCGTTGCACCTGCTGCCGCAGTTTTAGCACCTACACCTAATGCGTTACCAAGTCGTCGCATAACACCTACTTTGTTACCTTGAGCATCTCTTCCAGTTAATGCAGTTCTTGCTAAATTCATAAACGAAGGACGTTTTTGACCACCAACTTGCTGAAGCGTTTGTATAGCACTGGCTTGCTTTAGTACTAAAACTGGTTTATTCGACATACTTTCACCTTAAATTCATCTTTATTATTTTTACAACTTGAGGCTTGACATTGTACGACTTTGCAATGTTATGCCAGTCGCCCATTGTATGTTGTATTGCCGTAACTTCACTACTGGTCAATCCTGTGTATTTTGCAAGATTTACTGGTGATTGTAGAGATGGAGTAATGTGGGTAGAAACGTCACCATCAAGGCTCGCTTCTTTGTATTGCATACGCTCAAGAGCCTTCATTAGTCTGTCCATAAGTGGAAGATGCATGTCCTCGGCCTTCATGTAATCAGTCAGCAGACGTTGGCGTGGGTCTGATAAGGCTTGCTGTGACCTTGCTTCTAATTCAGTCAAAGGAGCATCACTAATTGGTTGCGGTCGAGTTGCCCCTGCAATTTGCAACATTTCACGAAATTGTGCTGGTGTGAAGTCAGCAATACCGGGTCGTAGTTGCTGAAATTCAGGAGTAGGTGTCCCAGCCGGTTGAACATCAGGACGAATTTGCTGTGGTGCTGGAACAGGCGGAGGTGTTCTTGCCTGTTCAACGGGAGGTACACCTTCCGGCTGGGACATTTCATCTTTGTTTGGCGCAAAATCACCAATAGTGTGAAAATACGCTTCCATGTGTTCATCCAATACTGGTGCAGGGAACTCACCAGTTTCAGGGTCACGAATAGGATAACCGTGTATGTTTTGCATTCGCATTGGGTCTGTTGGAATTTCACCGATACCCATTTGCACAGTGTGGCCTCGTGCTTCTGCTTGGTGATTGGCTAATACTTCGATAACGTTACGAAATCGGTCTACTTGTCCAAGTCGCTGTTCGCTGTAAGGTAGCCCCATGACTTCAAGTTCATCGGATGAAATTTGATGTTCACCGAACTTACTGCGATTTTCATTTTCTCCTTGACCCGAAGAACGAGCAACCGACATGACACGCTTTGCATTCTTGTGCAAACCTTGACCGCCTTTTTCCCCTGCCCTGAAGTACTTACCATGTTCTTCTGCTGAAAGTAAATCTTCAGGCGCACCATATTTTTCCATCATGTAGTTATACAATTTTTTGAAACTACCCTGAAAACTACGTCCAAACAAATACATCATAGCAGGTACATGTGCCATGTCTTTAACAAGTGCTTCCTTGAGGTCGTTGTTACCAAGGATTTCACGAAGTGGTCGCTGTATCATATTTGGTGCGCCAAGTGTGCCTGTGTTGAGTGTAACTGGTACATTAGGAATGGACTCGATACCACCCTGCTCCAATGCTTGGTCAATCATGGCGTGAGCCGCCGATATAAGTTTGGTCGGTGCTTCACCCCCACTCATAATATCTCTATCAATATTCTTTTTTGATGGATAAAAGAAAATGTCAGGTAAGTGATGCACTGTTTCCCATGTATGTACACCTTGTTGTTCAGGAAAATATCCTTCAGGGGCATTCGCCATCATTTCACTGGTGTACGTATCAGGGTGCTCTCCTTTACTTGAATACGCCCAACCCTGCGGTGCAGTATGTCTTGCATAGACATAGGGATAGGTTACGCCTGATTTAAGAGAACCTTTGATTTGGCGGTCTTCATATCCCATGTCTTGAAGCAAATGAAATAGATTTTGATGAAACGGGATATAATACGATTCGATAAATCGACCATGCGGTGTTTGGTCTGGATTTTTGTTGGTAAGTGTTGTAATCAACGTATTGTTGTGTGTACGACTTTGACGGTCAGTAATTTCTTTTCCTTCCTCGTCTTTTGATGTTGTACCAGCAGGTAGTTGATTTGCTCGTATCTTTCGCCATGCTAAATTATCAAACGGTGGTAGTTCGTGATGATGTCCATGTGTGTGAGAATTATTAAAATTATCAATAGCCTTGTTAATGACTGCAACAGGGTCTATGTCACCTTTACCTGTTTTATTCAAAAAATCAGCAAGTTGCATCGCTAAAGCGTCAATTCCGTGATAAAAATTACCGTGTTGTGTCTTATACGCTAACGGGCCTGAACTTGAATCAAACTCACCTTCGATAACATCTCCACGACCGTTGTGTGCAAAAGCGGGAATATCAGGTTCATGCGGTGGACGAAATGTTTGAGCAGGTGGATTGCGAACATTAACTGGTCCTTCGGGTGGGTGAAGCATCATACTCCATGCTTTGAGCAAACGTGGAGGTTGAATGCGTATCATCCCATATGCCCCCGCTTAGATGTTAAGTAACCAGCAGGGTCAAGACCTAAACGGCTTGAATTTGTTTCAAGATTCTGTGTAGGTCCGTCATTTTTTTCATCTTCATCTTCGTGTTGGTGAACACCAGCAGGGTGACTTGGGACATGGCCGTTTTCCATTGCTGAACCTGTACCTTGCATTGACTTACGCATACGTTCAGCACGTTCTTGTGCTGCTATTAAACGACGAAGAAGATTGATTTTATGATACTTTAACGAATTTACACGACCTTTGAGTAAATCACTTTCTGCACGCTCCTCACTCATCATCATTGGAGTCGATGCTTGAGGTAACGATGAGATACTCGATGGTGCTTGAATTGGTGGACTTGGTACACCCATTGGTGGTGCGGGAGCCATAACTGGATTACGAGGTCGTCGTAGTCGTGGACGACGTACACCAATTTGTTTAAGCGAAGGTTGTCGCATTTGTCCTGATTGTCCGGGCATCAAACCACCGAGGCGACCTGCGCCTGTTGGACCTGCTGTTACGGAACGCTCACCGTATCGAGCGTGTGGTGAAAATGTTGAGCGTACATTACCAAGTATTTTACGAGCCTCGGATTGACCCATGTATTGTCGATACTTCTGTGGGTCTTTGGACATTGGTTGCTTTGTTGCAATACCACGGTGACTCATCTCAACAGACAAGTGTGGCTTCATCAAACCTGTTTTCTTACCACCTTTGATACCACGCATACGTGCTCGGAATCGACGCATGGTTGCACCAACAGGGTTCATACCACCGGGTGGTCGCTTGAATTGACCTGTTGATGGTCGAAACTGTTGTCGCTTTTCACGACGACGACGTGATTCGATACTATTAGGTGTTTCACGCTTAAGAATATCAGACACCAAAACAAAATCACTGGACTTTTGCTCAAGGCGAGGGTCAGGAATAAGTGTACCATTAGAATTATACACCATGTTTGGAACCGGTGATGGGGTTAAACCTGAATAATCAATTGCGTCATCTCTCATCATAAATTTTTGAGGTATCATTGTTGTAGAAAGGCGTTGTAAATTGTGTAGTTGTGCTGGACTTGCATCAAACCCTGCACGTTGAGCAATCGAACCACGTCGTCCACCCTGCATTTGTCCTCCGCCTAACCGTTCAATGTTTCTTCTTTCTACAGCAGGGTAAGGTAGTTCTTGTTGCTTTGAAGGAGAAAGTTGAGTACGAGCAACCAAGTAATCGTAATAATCAGGGTCACTGTACATTAGTCTTTTATCTATACCTGCGTCCAATCTTTTTTGACCCATAGCCATTTGTCTTGCACGAGTTTGTGCGGGTACTCCAGCCGCACGTCTTGAGCCAACCATGCCTTGTGCTTGACCCTCACGTACATCTCTTTGATTTGGCGATTCACTTGTCCTGAATCGAGGGTTATACACAACACCTCTTTGGTCACCAAGCACAGCCTTGAGTAGCGAACTCCAAGCACCGTCCATTGGCTCACTCATTGCAATCGGCAAAGGTCCAGTCATTGCTGAACCTGTACCCGTTTTTGCACCTGTTGCAAGGTCGAGAAGATTACCACGACTACCCGCCGGACCACCTTGTAGGCTAATCTCACGCTCGTCATCTTGCTTGTTGCTGTCATCTTCAGGAACAGGTGACTCTTCACCCTTCAATCCCTGTGATGAACGAATCTTGATGTGCTTGATTTTATCACGACGTTGCTTGCGTTCTTCGGCTCGCAACTTGCGGTTTTCTTCTTTCTTCTCCTTTTCTTCAGGAGTATTACCACTGTACTTTGTGCCGTCCTCATTGGCCGACGAGTACATCGTTTCCGATTCACTACGTGGTGCATACATTCGGGTGTCAGAACCTCTTCCCATCATTGGCATTATTCAACCCCCATATTTTCTTGCAATTGTGATTTAATTCTTGCCCACGTTTCAGGACTTTCTTTGTTCAGTTCGACCTGCAAAATATTGAATGTTTGATTGACTTGTTGTGTTTCACCTTGTGGACCCCATTGGTCTTGGAAGCGCATCAAGTCTTTGACGGTTTCTCTTACTTCTTTATGCAAAGCAACAGCATCACGAACAAATCCATCTTCATGAACAGTGCCTTCGTTCAACAATTCTGTTAGTTTATGATTCAAATGTTCAGCATTGTTACGCAATAAAGAAAGTTCGTTGCCGACAGCAAACGATGCTATCTCAAGAGCCGCAGTTTTTTGCACCAATGGTTGGAAGTGATGTTTCATGTGTTGGTATACCAAGTTTTCACTGATGCCCAGTTCTTGAGCAATGACTTCACTTTGTGAGCCGTCAGCAAAATAAATGCTTTCGTAATCGGCTCGATGAGGTGAAGTACACACAGGACAAGATGCGTTAGCGGCTATATGGTACTCGCCCATGTGATTTCGATAATGGCGGTCGGATGTGTTCGGCCTCCACCCTTTATCTTTGTCCAATTGCTTTGGAGAAATGTAACCTTGAAGCAGTTGTTCTTCCAACTCTTCACGGTCTTCGTCCATGCAAAAAGCGCAGGAGCGTTTGACAACTTGCTCACCCGCCATGTCTGTCTTAAGACATACCCTTTGAAAACAATTATGGTGATTGTATCTTTGGATTGCACTATGTGGAAGAACAAGCGAATCGCTGGAGTACCAATCTCAACCGATTCGTTTAGAAGCATCAAGCAAGCCATGAAAGATATATCAAGAAAGGATTATGCCGATGATGATACAATACTACATCGACTTCGCATATGCCGTTCTTGTCCACACTTTGGTACACGTTGTACAGCCTGTGGTTGCCATCTTAACACAAAATTAAAATTAAAAAATTCAACGTGTCCTTTGCGTAAATGGTCATTATCGAGTAATTCTCGAATAGATTCCAGTAACCATCAAGACGCTTCCGAAGAGAGCAACAAGAAAGTATGACAACGTTGTAGATGACAACTCATTACCTTTGAACAACATAATTGCAATCATTGTCAAGATAATTGAGATAAACTGTACCATTATCATGTCAATAATGACACTACGTGGTGGATTCATAACACTCAACGATGAAGTCGAAAAGCCGTACGGTAAGTAACTCTTATCTTGCATCTAACGACCTCCTGTAAAGAGTGTACGAGCAAACGTGCCTACACCGCCACCCACTTTTTGCATCATGCCTTCATTTTGTAATGCGGCACTTAGCGCACCACCCATCATAGATTGCTGTGCCATTTGATTCAACTGCATTTGTTGTTGTTCAGCCGTCTGTACGTTTTGAGTTGCCGCACTTTGAAGGGCAGTAAACTTCGATGCAATATTATCTGAACTCATGGTTTGTAAATGTGAAGGAAGTGAAGTTACATCCATTTTGAGATTACCATCATCATCAGCAACAAATGTTGCGTTCTTGAAAACTTCAAGAACACTAAATGTTACAAGGTCGTTAAACATCTGCACCATTGTAGCCATAGATTCACTTGCTATGAATCGGTCTACAGGAACAATACCACGCAACAACATAATTTGAATTTCAATTTCTGATGGAGGGGCTATTGGTTGATTCATAAATTGTGGATTTTCACCAACCAACCCTTGCATAAATGGATTTTGTTGTTGCTGGGAAGCCCACGGATTTTGCATCGGTGTTGATTGTTGAACACTGTTTACTCCAAGATTGAGTGCACCGTTGGAATTGGTGTTTTGATTAAGATTCAACATCAGACTCACTCTCCCCCAAGTTGTACTTCTTCAATAGTGTTTTGTTGCATCTGTTGGTTAAGAATTGTTTGAAAAGCAGGGGTCGGTCGGTTCATCATTTCCAATTCTGCTTTAAAAATTCTCAAATCAAAAGTCACTGTAGTAATGTCATTTTCTTTTGTGATTGGATTTTCATAATACTGTATATTGATACCACTGAATTTTTTGCTGTCTTTGTCCAATTCAGCAAAGAATGGTTCATACTTTTCCAACATAGCGGGTTGCGGGTCTTTTTTCTTCATGGTAGCGACAGGTACAGTCACCATTGACACACCTTTCTTTACACGGTCACGTAGACGACGTGGATTTGCTTCACGTAGTTTGTCTTCTTCAGACTCCCACTTGTTGAGAAGATGATACAAATGCAAATGTTCAGGACAGTACGTGCCTTTCATTTTACGTCCATTCATGACTTTTTCTTTTGCAACAAATGCTTCGGCTTCTCCTGTAACTGGATTTTGCCAATACAGTTGCCATAGTGAGTAACCTGTTTCTTCATCGGTAATTTTTGCGTACAAATTGTCGTGTTGAATTAGTTTTGCACAATCGCATCCATCAACAACACACATACTGGCTTGACGGTCGTATCGGTATTTTTGTCCAAACAACAATCGCATGGGGTTGAACCAAGCACGCTTTGCTGGTGAAAGTAGTTTACGTGCTTGTCGAATATCTTTACGTCGTGCTTTGTGCGGGTCAGGATGACGTGAAGGATAAAAATTGACTTTTGGAACTTCAAGGTTTTGTTCCGATGCAATTTGTTGCATAGCCGATTGTGCAGTAGCCTGTTCCATAAGCGTTGCATAATTCAACGATTCATTACCCTGTTGGCTAAGTGCGTACAAATGTGCTTCATTTGAAGAACCTAAGCGTTGCGTACCTGTGTTTCTGTCAAAAAGTAGAGTCATTTTTCCACCTTCTTAATCTCAATTGTGCTGTTGTGTACATCAACATCCCATTCAATCTTGTCACCTTTTGACAGTTTCAAGACTTTTACAATCCACAACGGTATAACCGTACGTAGACTTTGTGTTTTGTTTCCTACAGACGTAATGTTTGTTTTTGTCATGTGCTCACCTATGCTGTCAATAAATCGACCATTGTATTTTCAACGTTCCACCCTATTCTTGTAGCCATAAACGACCGTCGTGTAGGTACACCTCCACGTTGCAATCGTATTAAATCATCCCGAAACGGGTCGAATATCTTATGTTCACCTATGCGGTCTTGTTGCCACAACATTGCGGCAGTGTCATCGAAGAAACGGTCAGCCTTGTTTGCAACCAACATAATCAGTTTTGGCATGTACTTTTTGCCCTTGCGTCGTGCTTTCCAGTTGCGGTAACGATATTGTCGATTAAGAATAGCATCGACAAGGAATTTGAAACCTGCGACTTGTTGTAATGCATCATTACCACCTTTGAAGGCTCGGTCATCAAACATGTAAACAACAGCCTCAACTTGTCGATTAACCATATCATCAATCCAAAGATTCCAAAAACGTTCTTGTCCACCCACGTCAGAAGAATACACAACACGCTTGTGTCCTTTCCAACTTACACGCTTACGTGTTGGTTTTGGCATTTTGTACTTACCGAGCATTTTACGATGCATTGTTCGTTCTTCTTCAGATATATCTTCCATTTCACCGGGCGTTGTCATAAAACGGTCAAGTGTTGTTTTACCGACCATACCCGCACCATAGATTCCAACACGTCGTGGTCGCCATGAATTGTAAAGGGCTTGACCCCAAACCATGACACCAACCAATGCTGAACCTGCTGGGTCTACCATTAGAACAACCCCAATATCCAGTTGCCAAAGTTTTCGACTTTACCTACAAACCATTCTACTGTGTTGTCCCATACCGATGCATCTGTGTGTTTTTCCCACAGGCTCGTTGCTAAAACAGCAAACAATGTAAACAGTATGGTACGAAGCCATCCCCAACCCTTTTCGTAATAATTGTCAAGTGTGTTTTGCGTATGCATGGCACGAAGTGTTGCTTCGGTGCTGTCATCACTTGGCGTTTTGAATATGCGACCCATGCGGGTTCACCTCACTCTTTCTTTTCTTCCTCTTTGATACCCAAGTTAATTGGTTTATCGACAATAGCCTCGTGTTTTGGAGGATATACATTAAGTTGATTTTCATCGTACTGGCTTACCAATGAAGGAGAGCCACCTTGTACGCCCCATGATGGAGGCATCTTACCGGGGTTTTCTTCCATCCATCGCAGTTCACGCTCAAGTTGTGCTTCTTGCATACGCAACTCCATATCGGCACGACGATTATCGAAGTTGGTTTGCAAAGAACGGTATCGAGTTTGGCGTTGTCGCTCGGATTGTTGTATACGTACACGCTCTTGCATGTTCTGTTCAAAGAACATTTTGAAGAAATAGTACGCAATACCTTGCACAAAGAATGCCGCCATTGCGTAGGTAAAACCGTTTACCATTGGGTCGTCGTGGTTGAGCCAAATGTCCTTGTCAAAGATTCCAATTGCCAACCCAACCAGTGCGGATTGCGACAAAATAAGTCCCATTAGTCGTATTTCAGCGTCCGAATTTTCAGTACTGCCCTGCATCGTTCTCACTGTTGGTCAAAATAATGGGCAACATAAACGTTTCGCTATGGTCACTTTACCGCTTTATTCACTTTATTCACAGGTATAGTCACTAAATTGACCAATACAATAGTCATTTATTCATAGGTACTACAATTATATTATAATTAAGAGTAGTACTCATTTGAATGACCATAACTTTGACCAACGTGACCAAAGTGACTTTTTTGACTTTGGCTCTCCAGTTACAAATTCAATACCAGTCTTTGCTTCTATAGAATCAATACGCTTTGATTCGTCGTCAAACCATTCGTCAAGC
>CAACVD010001482.1_pt1 | contig 11270 bp, 5 predicted proteins | sample 2381771 | NCBI WGS metagenome assembly CAACVD01 (sample SAMEA5211965, study PRJEB30684) | marine metagenome | biome: Marine; feature: Epipelagic; material: Water | collected 2015-10-15 | depth 15 m | reverse complement strand
GCAGCATCTGCGGTAGCAGTATCTGCAACATCAGTAGATTCCTGCGTTACAAACAGCAGCTGTGTAAAGTTATCGTTTAGATCAACAGCTCGAAGTGCACTACCAGACTGAAAGTCAGCCTGAATAGTCTGGTTATCTGTATCACGGAAGATCTTTACTGATTGACCATTAGGAGGTGCCGTAGTAAAAGTGAGAGTGCTTCCAGAAACAGTAAAGTTGGTGACTACTACATTGTTGACACGTGCTTTGACATCAGCAGTATCAATATATTCAAATGCAAATGTATATGCAGTTGTATTTCCATCACCAGTTGCGGTGAATGGTGAGTATTGTGCCATTTTTACTTAGGTAGGTTAGTTAATTCGTCGATAGCATCAGCAACATCACTTGCTTCACCATAATTACCTTGTGAAATCTGTGAATCACGGTAAGCAGCCATCTCCTTACGGGCTGCATAGTCCGCATCACTACGTCCAAGAGCATCAAATGCAGCTGAATATGCGTCATTATGTAAGTCATCAAGGAGTTGATGCAGAAGTGTCTCCTTAATTGGATATTCCTCCTGTGATTTTAGACCCCTTTCCTTTACATACTCCCGCATTTTTTTGTCCCAAAATTTTGGGCCAGCATTAAACAGCTTCTCAACACGTTTACCAAGTTGATAGTTAGTAGCAATCCAGTTATTAATGAACTGACGCTCTGCTGGAGTTAAAGCTTCACCAGTAATACGGTTACGGCGGACAGTTTGGAGGTTATCCCAACCACTTGCTAGTAGTTGTTGTCTCCAAGGTTCTAAACCAGGGTTGACCTTAAAGAAAGGTGCAAAGGAGTTCCAGGCTCTAGTAAGCGGATCAACGTAATTAATAGGTTGACCAGTGTAAATGTCTAAATAGTTCTCTAGGTTGTCACCTACAAGCCATTTATTACGATTGGCTAGCCAACCAAGGTAGTTATTTTCGACATCCTTTAGTTGTGGAGATACAATCTTGTTCAAAATACTACGGACACCTGCACCTGGAAGTACAGAATCAGTATTCATAACAAGAAACCGATTGAGGGCAGACGGATCACCAGAGATAACACCCGCTAACGGTTCAAAACCACTCAGGAAAGACTTCTGAGTAACGTTCATCGAAACAGCATGTGCCAAAGAACGGAACCAGTCTTCTGTTACAGCTTGATCTACACGATCAAAATTGTAGACAATGTCAGCAGTCAAACCAAGGAAAGTATCGAACGGTTCTAGACCTTGATAACTTCTCCACTGGTTAGTAATAGGATCCCAAAAAGAGAAAGGCTTGAATCCCATAGCCTGCATACGACGTTTCTCACCGTCGTCCTGCGGACCAGAGCCTGTCAACATGCCTTGTGCAGCCATCAAAGCAGCACCCATGGTGACGGCACTACCCATCATGTGACGTCCGATATATTCACTTTGTAGTTGCTTAAATGCTTCAGGACCGAAGCCAGCCAGGCCATGCTCAGACATAACATCTGTGATCTCACGTTGTGTCCTAGCAGCAAATACACGCCTTGCCTTCCCTAGTGCAAGGTTTAGCTTGCCGTGAGTAATCGCTGCAACTGCATTGCCTGGACTAAATGTAGCAGCCAACTCAAGAGCATTAATACCAGTACGTGGAAACATAAAGATGGACTTCAGCACTGGGAAGTTACGCATCATAGTTTCCAAACCATCGACTACTTCTGAGTCTAGGTTTAGGTTGATTTCACCGGCAGCAAAGTTAGCAGCATCTTGAGCAACGTTAGCTGACTCAGCTTTCATCAAGCCATCGGCGTCAAACATATCGTTGTAAATATCACGCTGCATTTTTTGGAAGTCAGCGTCGTTAAATACACCACGTGATTGTGAAAGCAGATCGTCGTATGCCTTGGCACGTGATGCCATGCTTGCAGCAAAAGACTTAGTAAAGCCATCAATAGCACGCATGGAGTTTAAACCAAAGCGTGGGATAGGGTTATCATTAAAATGACTTAGGACTTTTGTCATATTCCAGACAGCAACCTTGCCAAACTCACCGTTTTTATACCACTGTGAAGACAGCTCTTCTAGAGTTTCTTCGTCATCTAGCGTATTTACATGCAGATCCTTACGACTTTTATTTACAGCTGCACGTGGATTATCTAGTGCATACTTCCATTCAGTTTGAAGGTTTTTAAATCCACGCTGGAAGTTTTCAAATACACCACCATAAGTGTACATAGCACGTTTCCATGCAGCTGCACCTTCTTTACCACCGAAGATACGACCACCAGCGGAGCCAGCAAAGACAGTAAGGGGTTTACCAACCAAAGCAATGGCAGCACCACTAGCAGCACGAACAGGTGCAAGACCAGTCAAAATGCTGTTGTAACGTGCTGTTTGGATTTCACGAACAACATTAGAAGGCATCTCAGGAGCACCGTCTTTAAACATTTTGTTCCAAAAACCAAGGCGGTTCTCAACTAGTTTGTTGAGTGCATGTAGTGAATCGACATTGCCGCCTGTCTTAGCCATTTCACGGTACAGCGGCTTTAGATACTCAGGATTCTGCTTAGCAACAGTCTTCATTTCAGATGCAAGACGTTGAGCTTTGTTGGTGTGCTCAGCCATCTTTTCATCAAATGAACGTACTTCATTAGCCCACCAATCAGCATCCATGTTCTTTGCACGTTTTGACTCATCGAGAAACTTAAGTGCATTGAGTTTGTGACCAGCAATAGTCTTGTGGACACCAACTTCACGGATAAGAAGAGCCAAGTTATCAATAAGTAGTTCCTGCTGACTTGTAGTATTAAGAGTATCTCCCATTGCATCAACGGCTGAAGCAAGGGTAGTTTGATCGTTAGCAGTTTGTACTGTTACCTGAGCTGAAGCACGGATCTTTTCAGGGTCAATCATATCAACACCCCGTTGCAAAATCTCTGTTACTTCTTTTGCACCTGCAGTAGTAAGTGTTTTAAATTTCTGGCCACCTACAACAATTTGCTCATCAGTAAAGCTAAGAGCTTTGTTCATGAGTGACTCAAACTCTTTTGGCTTTAGCTTAGTGGCTGCTTCAGTTACTTCATCAAGAGTCTTTTTAATCTTCTCTACACTTACGGTCTCAGTCCCTTTAGCAGTCTTGATACGCGCTGCAAACTCTGGACGAGCACGTGATGCAAGGTCATCAAGCAAGATACTACGAGTAGCACCATCAGCATTTAAGACTTCACGCTTGTAGTAATCAGTGACAACAGGGTTTGGTACACCATCAGTAGTACCAATATTCTCTTTGATACGAACATAGTCAACCTTGGCCATCACAGGGTCAGGTTGATAGTTCATAACAGGTCTTTCCATCTCAAAAGATGGTTCATTGACATATGGGTCATACTCACCATTAGCTGCGTCAAAACGTCTTACAGCTTCATCTGTAAGAGCGTCTTCTCTAGCAGCTTGATTACGCATAACTTTGGCAACTAATTTGTCACCTCCAGCTGCCTCAAGATCTACATTGTCTTGGAAATTTTTTTGGTCAATAATTTGCTTAGCTGCATCGTCCTTACCAATAAGCTCAACTACTGGCTTAAGAGAAAAAAATGCATCTACAAGACCGACGGCACCACCAAGAGCAAAGCTCTCCATCATGTTTTTTTTCTTGATGACATCAGGACTATCTGAATCCCTAGAAGCCCACGGGATCTGGACACCTAGCATCCCCTCTAGTGCAGTACCAAGGTTGCCTGCTTCGTCGGTTTGCTCAGAGACAGCTTCAACAGCAGTACCAACACCAAGGTCAGTAGCAATCTTTCCAAGCACCTGTGTACGACGAAGCTGAGAAGCAGCCTGCACAGTTTTACCAAGTTTGCCTGCAGTGGCAAAGCCTTGTAAACCTTTAGCTACAAGGCCACCACCAGTAAGAGTAGGAATAATGATGCCGGATGCATCACGAATAAATTTATTGACTGGGTTGGTTTCACGATCACGACCATGATATTCATCCCACCATTCATCAACAGGCTTAAGCCAAGGAACTAGCCCTAAAATGTCAGTAGTAGTGTCGATGACACCAGCACCAACACTTGCTACCTGGCCAACAACAGGCGTATCTAAAATACGATCACCAACTGTACGTTCATCTTCCTGAGGAACTGTGTTAGCAACATTTGTGATTGACTGCTGATCTTCCAAGTCTTGCTTAGCTTCATCCCTGTCTGCTAGGGCTTCACGCTCAACACGCTTACGATCTTCCTCTTCCTGTTGTTTATCTAGGAGCATCTGCTCCTCTTCTTGTGGATCATATATAATTTGATCCAATTGGTTTGCTAGATCCATTAGTTAAAGTTAGAAAGTCGTTCTACAAGGTTAGGATTCATATTCTGACTTTGCTGCCAAGGCGAGTCGCCAAAAGAAATAGGTTGTTGACGAGCTTGTTCAATTAGCTGTCGTTCTTGTGAAGTAGCTCTATCAGAGGGACCAATCCAAGGAGAAATGCCACGATCACGCATTAGCGTAAGACCTAAGAAGTCTTGAGTACGTTCGTTAAACAAGGCATCCAATGGAACACCAGCATCCTGAACTACACCAGGCAAAGTATTACCAATAAACTGGTAACGACCAGCAGCGTGGATAAGACCTTGTTGCTGCATTTGGATGACCTCAGCCACTGTCATTTCAGTAAGATTACGGCCAATAATTTCTTTACTAGGACCGCTGCGACCAACAACAGTACGACCACCATCTGCACCACCTTCATTCATTGCATTGTAACTGCCTGCACCGTCAGACTCATACTTACCAAGAACCGCAAGAGCACGCTCTTGTAGCGGTGTTACTTTGTAATAACGGTTGTAGACAGGAGCAACACCAGAAGACATAAGCATCACATCAGTATTAACTGGTGACGGGTAGTTCCTAAGGATTTGGTAACGAGGTGGTATTTGGCTTTCAGCTTCAATGGCAGCTTCAATACGGTCAGTCTTTTTCAAGCCATGTGCTTCCATCTGAGACAGCAACACTTCTGAGTAGCTATAAGTACCGCCGCCAGGCTTTTTAGCTAGGCGTTGAATCATTTCTATTTGTGGGACTTTTGCTGGTTTCTGACCAGTTACAAGCTGCCCTCTAACTTTTTTGAGGGGGTCAATATCAACAAGAGGAGTGCTGATAGCGTTAGGATCGTTTTTAATAGCATCACTAATTTGTCGAGCAGTTATTTCAGGAGTAGAAGTTTTACCTTGATATAACTCAAACTTTTTGAATCGACCAGACGTAAAGTTTTCACCTTTATAGTCATTGTCAATGGCATATTCACCATCTTTACCTTTGTCGTATTCCTTGTTAAAAGTACCAATAGCCTCTTTATACGCTTGAGTGTCAGTGAAACCATCTCTACGGGCTTGTATATAGTCAGTACGGAATCGTTCAATACCATACTGAGTCATTACACGTAACGACCTATGGATAGTTTTTGAGCCGTTTGCTTTAGCTCTGTCACGAAGATAAGCCGTAATATGAGCTTCAGCTTTATTTGCTTCTGTTTCCGAAGGTCTGTTTTTATCTGTCTCTTGTGCCTTCTTTGCTAGACCAACACGTTGTTCATAAGGAATACTGGTGTTTAACATGATCTCCTCAGGAGTAGCCATGCCAAACTTGATAGCCTCCTCATAACGTTCAATGTGTGGTTTAGCATCTACAGCTTCATCAGTAAACTGACGAAAGCTTTCGTAGAGTTTTACATGTTCATTATATTTAGGACCTAGTTTACGGTACTCAGCCACGATCAGATCAATGTTTTCATCAGATAAGTCGATGCGCCCATCACCTTCAGTAACATCTTGGATTAAAGTTTGCAGATTTCTATCATAGTCTTGTCGAATAGCAAGATCCTCAGCTCGATCTTCAGCAGTGGCTCTGTTGTACTGGCGTTGTTGTCTTTGTTCTTTTAGCTTAAGAACTTCCTGGGGATACCGTTCAGCAATAGTTTTATTTGGTTGATCGGGAAAAGAAGACTGTAAAATTTGTGATACTTCTACGTCACTAAAACCTACAGTTGCACCCTCAACAACTTGCTGAGGTGTTTCCATCAAACCAAACAAATACTTACGTGATTGCTGTTGACCACCTAACAAAAATTGAAGGCGAGCATGTGCCTCATGAAAGCTCTGAGAAGGAGGAACAACTTTTGATTGGAACTTAGTAGAGATGTCATCAACTTGTTTTTGACGTTGACCAGCAATCTCGTTCTCCATCATTGAAGCAACGATACGGTCAGTACCTTGACGCATTGTCTGCAATGCAGGTACAAGGAAGCTTGACTTCAAGCCATGCATCCCCTTCTGTTTTAAATAACCAGGCAGTAGTTGCTGAGCTACAAAGGCGACATTCTTACTATCAGTAGCATCTGTAGGTACACCATCACGCAGAGAACCGTCAGGATTGATGATTTTGACTTTGGTCTCTTTGTCAGATGAAATAGCCTTTTGGATAAAGGGTGCATACTGAGAGGCGTAATACTTAGCCCTAGCAGCCTTAGCACCCATGCTTATACCAGCATCTTTCTGCCTAATCTGTGCAACCCTAAATGAATCAACACCAGCCTCCTCAGCAGCTGCAGCCTGACCTTGATGACCGACACCAATAATGTCTAGGTTTTTACTATCCTGAAAATCAGTCAAGTAATTTTGAGCATCTTCTGAGTCAGATAGTTGCTGGGTATAAAGACGAGTTAACTCATTGTTGTAGTCATCATCAAACTTTTGTTTTCTATAGGCTACAAAAGCTCCAGCAGCAGTCTTACTGAATTGGGCTAGATTCTTGAAGATAGCTTCACGATTTGCACCAGCAAGGCGTTTACGTTCAGCTGCAGCTCTAGCTTGATTATCTAAATTAGTTTTTCTGACTTCAAAGTTGACATTCATCAACCGCCCGTAATTACTCAGGCTTTGACGTTCAGCTTCTTGTGCTTGATTAAAAGATTGGAGATAGGCTGCTGTATTAGCAACATCAGCATCCCTGACAGCTTGCAGACCACGTATGGTTTGCTCCGCCTGTTCAAGAATACGTCGTGATGTATCCGGCGCCTTAATAGGATCAAAACCAGTCCTACTCTCCTGGGCGTACCCACGGAATTTAGACATAATATTTTATCGGTAATTAGAAGAGGAATTCATCAAGTAACTTGACTCCTAAAGATATTCCCGCTGCAGCACCAGCTACAACTTGACCGCCAGGAATGACTGAAGCAACAGAGGCGACCGTGCCAGCAACTCCTGAAATGCCCTGCAACACAGGATTTGTGTTAGCAGTAATCTGACCAGCAGTTGGAGTCTTAACAGGCTTCACAGGACGTGGTGGCCTAATATTAACTGGTACAGGAGTTTTAAATGGTTTAGGAATTTCAGGCTGTACTTTAGGTACGAGCTGCCGTGATGCATAAGCATTAAGGTCAGATGCAAAACGATCACGTTTAATTTTTTTCAACCTTTGCTCATAGGCTTCACCAGCGCTCAAAAGACTGCGGCCGAGCTGCTGACGATTCATACTAAATTGCTCTCTGGTAATACCGAGAGCTTTAGCAACTTGCTCTTGCTTTTGTTTTAAAGCTGTGGTTGTTTGAGTTTTACGGGCTGTAGCACGTCTAGTCTGCAACTGTTTACTACGACTAATAAAACCACCATCACCTTCTTTAGAGTACTGAGCATCAAGAATGTCACGTTCAATCTTAATAGCTTTTTCTGACTTGGTGAGACGGTCTGCAATTAAAGCAGCATTTACACCAGACAAGGCTTTAACTGATTGAAGAGCACGTTGAGCAGAAGCACCTTTACGACCAGCAGCACGAACTTGTCCTTCACTACGAATACGATTCAAACGATTTTCGTACTGCTTTGTATTAGCATCAGCCTGGTTCTCCTTTTCACGAAGATCTAGTTTCTTACCAGCACTTTCGACCTCTGATTTTTGCTTATCAAAATCTAGTTGAATTAGGTCTTCATCAATATTAAAATCAGTAACCGCGTTGGCGATGCCTCGTTCAGCTTCGTTGTAATTGTACTTACTATCGATGACCTGTTTTTGATATTGCAGGTTAAGCTCATCAGTCTGGAAGGCAGTCTCAAGAATCCTTTCTTGGAATACTCTATCTTCACCTTCTAGTGCGATGCGCTCAGCTTGCTCATTGAAGATAAGTTGATCAATAAAGCGGTTTTCAGACTTTTCAAAAGCTTCTAGTTTTGCTTCCTCGCGTTGGTCGCGGATCCGCATATTAAGCTTATATTGATCCCTAGCATTAGCATCCTTAAGGTCTTTATTGACCTGATTTTGATACTGCTGTGAATAGAACTGGTTTAGACTTACCTTATAATTAGTAAGGGCTTGCGCTTTATTAGCTTTGAATATTTTTTTTGCCTTACCCATTAAGCCCTCCGATAATATTTAGATCCATAGTGTCCTTCCCACATGGCTGAATTTAAAGAAACAATATAGGGTGTATCACTAAAAACTCTAAAGGTGTAACTAATATTGCGTTGGTTGATTGGAACAATAAATACGTTACGGTCTTCAATAGGCACTTGATCAAGTACTGAATAACCAGTATTGAAGATAACACCAGCTGTAGTCTTTTCAGCTTCATTGTTAGAAGTGACTTTGAACTGGACTTCACCAGACAAGCCTACCGAGAACAACATACGAGCAACTGTCAAATAAGCTCTGTAGTCAACATAATCAGCATTTCTAAAATAAAGCCTAGGCAGATCAACTGAAAAATTAAGCTTATAACCAACCTTCCAATTCAAGTTGCTGTAGTCTTTACCAGATAAAATAAAATGATTACTACCTCCTGCATTGCTAGTTGTAGGGGTAAGGAAAAGACCAGACTGTGTAGAACCTGCAGTAGCGTCTTGTACACAAACAGGAGTCAGTCCAGGTATCAACTCAAACGGTACATCTAGTCTCGTAGTTTTCGTTGCTACATCATAAGTTTTAGATGTAGGCGCAACCATAAAATCAAACGAAGGGTTACCAGAGACTGTAGTTGTACTGGTAGGAAGGGCGTTTAGCTGTGAGGTCAAAAGAGTCATTTGATCAACACCCTTGACAACTGCAATCATGGTGTCAGTATCAGTCGCAAAAAACTGAACATCACCAGGCATTTCCCAGCTGTACCAAGCACGCATGAGCGTTTGCTCGCCCTCACCATATGATCTGTAGTAGTAGATCTTTCTGTCAGACTGACCGTATAAACCGATAAAAGAGTTTTGTGTATCAGAAAATAACGCGGATACTGACTGAGGAATATATTGAGTAACAGTCTTTCCTAAGTCAACAAACAATGGACTTGCACCTTGACCTTGTGTCTGCATACCAAACACACGGCAGTAATCAGCAGTTTTATTAATGAAGACAATATTGGTGCCAGTCTCAGTTGGAGCAACAATAGGGTCAACCTCATAGTTGGAAATACTTTTGATAACAGCCTGAGAAGGACTAAGGATTCCGGTGTCAGAGAACAACATAAATTGTTGTTGCTGACTGAACAACACAACACCTTGAGAAACAGGAACAGCCGCTGTCAATGTGACAGGACGTAGACTCACACATCTAAGACCAATGGGGTCAGCTTCACTTTGAACCTGAGCAGAGTTAACAAAGAAGTTAAAGAACTTTTCTTGACGTGCAGGCTGACTAAGCGTGACACTGTCACCAGATAGAAAGCCGAGACGATTGTTGGAAAAGAAACCATAGGTCAATTTTTTGCCAACAAATTCTGGCTCAGGATTAGTTGTAGTATCGCCAACAGCACGGTTATCATATGTGATAGCACTGAAGGTAAAGGCGTTAGCAGCAGTACGTTCTAATTTATGCGGCATAGTAGTGTTATCTAAGCCTTGTGATATACCTGGCTTTGCTACTTCATCCCAAGTAGTACCATCAGACTGGACATAGAAATCATCTGCTGCAGCAGAAGTATTTTTTACTAGATAAATAGAGCCGTTATTTCCACTAGCACTTGGCAGGTTGGCCACACTATCAACTGTACCCGCGAGAGTACCACTCACAACAGTGGAAGACATGGCCGTTGTTTTTGTCTTGTTTATGATGATGATTTGATTTTGCCTGGAAATCACATGAAAATCATTGTGATTACCATTCAAGTAAGACTGACCAGTACTACCCGTCATGGTTGCAGCAGTACCGTCAGTGTTCCAAAGCTTGATTTCCTGAGCTTTAATTACACCTACGTATGCTTCAGTAGTGGAGACACGGAAATAAAACCAGTGACCAGTGGCGTATGTTGTGGATGATCCAAGATCAGCTTGCCAGGCGAAACCAGGACGTTTGATAAGACCAAAAGTAGGGTCAGGGTATCCGTTAATAATTTCAGATACCTGATTAGGTAGTTTTTGATCGTCAGGTTGCGTGGATACACCACCCAGGAAGTTAGGTATTTGTTGAGTGATGTTTGGCATTATTGTCTATAAAGAGCTTTGTAAGGTTCATAACTGATATAGAAGTTGCCACCCTCAGGATGACCGAAGAATGTAAAGTCACCTTGGTTACATTCGTATTCCATTGCCATTGCACGGTTGTATTGTTCCTTTTGCTGCAACAGTTGGTATTGAGTTGAATCACCTACAATTCGACTAGAAAAGATTGTCGCTGCACGTGCAACAATGTAGTCACGAATCGGTTTTGGTAAGTCACCCCAATCAAAGAAAAAGACAACATCAACAGTAGGAGTGCTATCCCATTGATAAGTATGGTTTTGTCTGTCGTATAATTTTCCATTACGCTGAACAGCATCTTTGTCTTTATTGGAGTGATGGTCGGAAAGATCTACCTGCAATACATCAGAAGGAATAGTAATCTCCTTCGTTGTTGAATCAGGAACAAAAGATGTCAGATGATATTCTTTATTAAATGTCCAGCCTTCTGCCTGCACTTCACGCGACACGCTGGTAAGCGTCTCAAAAGCAAGCGCAACGTCCGGGTTGGTGTTTTCAAGTTTAGTGACAGGAGCTTGGCCTACAGACATGAGAATCTCATTTACTGCAGTCGTTTGATCTGTTGTAGGAGAACTAGGTATAGCCATAAAGAGATCTCTAAAGAATAAAAAAAAGGGACCCCGAAGGATCCCTTGTGTGTAAATAAAATCAGAATTCAGAAGGAGCAGTGTTAGTCACATGCAGCTCAACAGCTGCAGCAGGGTTCAGGAAATCTGCACCACAGGCCAGGCGGCCGAGCATCACGTCGCCTTGGTAGACAACGGACACGTCACCGCTGGTGACTT
>CAACVD010001481.1_pt1 | contig 11270 bp, 12 predicted proteins | sample 2381771 | NCBI WGS metagenome assembly CAACVD01 (sample SAMEA5211965, study PRJEB30684) | marine metagenome | biome: Marine; feature: Epipelagic; material: Water | collected 2015-10-15 | depth 15 m | reverse complement strand
AGTACCTTCACCTCTATTGAAAATAGGAGGATTATTAATATAATTTTCTTCATCACTCGGTTTACCAGCTAAGAAATTAGCTCTACTAAATTCTAATCTATCTACTAACTTAACTGCATTACCATCTCTATCAATAGCAACGTAACCTTCAGGAGATGTTACTTTTAATGTACCATCTTCACCATCTATAAAGTGTTTTGTTTTATATACAGCGTTATTATATTTGTTTATAAAGATTTGTTTAGCTTCCGATAAAAGTTTACTAATTTTAAATAAATTTACTATATTATTCTTTTGTTTATTAATATTTGATAATAAATTATCATAAGTTTCACCTATTTTTTTCTTTCCAGCTTCTGATTTTCTTTTATCAATTTCCTTATTTTTTCTATTTTTTATAAAATTAACAAAACCATTATAACTTCCTTCTGGATCTTTTATAAATTCCCCTTCTCTGATTTCAACATTAGTATAGATGTTAATTAGATCAAGCGGTAAAGAGTCATAGTTAACATTTATACTTTCTGCTGTTTTCAATAAATTTTTAATATGATCAGATTCATCTTTAGTTAAAGTAACAACTCCGGTATCATCTTTAAAGAAAGCATCATCAAACCAAACATCATTTGTAGGGGTTAAATTATCAACTTTAGCACCGAACCTTGCTCCACCTGCTAAGTCATCATACTCTGTGTGAAATATAACACCAAATTTAGAACTTGCTATTTTTTTACCTAAATCTGAATCAGCTTCTACTGCATATTTAATAGTATTAGGTTTGAATGTATAATGCATAGCGCCGTCTATCATTTCTTCTTTGATAGAAGAGTCGTCAAACATAAAATCACCTTGTAATATGTTTGTTATACCTAATTCTGGTAAATATTTTAAAGCTTTCTTTAATTTATCTGCTAAACCAGGAGCATTGCCATGATTTATATCTACATCTTCTTCAGTATAATTAAATTTAGGATTAATATTAAAAATTGACTTAGTACCAACAAAAAACTTACCATTATCAGGATTTATACCAGTAAAAATAGCTGGTGCACCGTCCCATTTAACAGTAGTTCCGATTCTACCACTGTTAGTTTCTAAATGATTTAATAAATCAATAATAAATTTACGAGCAGTTTTATAACCTGCATCACCTTTCTTTAAAACTAATTCTTCTAAATGAGTTAGGTGAGTATTAGCTTTAGCAGCTTCTGATAGTAGATATTTTTTGAATGATTTCATTATTTTGTTCCTGTTAAGGTACAACTCCAACCTTTACCATCAGTACGACGACTAAATTTAAGAATACCTTTTAAATTATTTAATTGCTTATAAAAATCTGAAAGATCTGTTAAATTTTCCATATTAACTGCTTGTAAAACTAAATCATTACCTACTTGATTATAAGCTAGAAATACATCAAAACCTTGAGCTTTTTTATATTCAAATAACTGAAAGGTACCTCCAACTTGAGTAATTAAATTTGTTCCAAGTTTACCACTACCTGGTCTTAATTTACCTTTTTGTAAAATATACTCTCTTTCTCTTAAAAAATCACTTTCTAACCCGTTTTCTTTAATTAATTTTAATATTTCACTATGACCATTGGGTATACCGCAGAATTTTGCAACAAACTTGCTTATATTAACTAAAAACCCGTCGTTATTACTAGCTGATGCTTGTATATCGCTAAAATCATTTTGCAAAGCAGGGGTTTTAAACAATCTACCACCGGCTCCTTTAAGTTCAATCTCTTTACCACCTACACTTAAATCACCTTTTTTTGGTTTAACACCATCACATACAAAAGCTAAATATAATTCACCACAACCTGGTGCACCATGTGTTGGAGCTTCTGGTAAAGCGCACCATGCTTTATCAAAATATTGATTATAAACGTCAGAATTATGAAAACTACTTTGAATAAACGTATCTAATGAAAAAGTTGCACTATTATTCATTAAATTTAAAAAATCAGTTTGAGCAGAGGTAAAATTATTATCGTTCAAATCAAAATTAGCTGCGTAAGTATAAGATTGAAATATATCCAAGTTGTTACCTATATTACCACCTGCTTTTTCTAATCTTTCTTCAATTTTATTTCTACCTTCAATACTATCTATAGATCCCATTTTAACATAACGTGAAAGAATGTCGTCATAATATTTTTGATCAACATTAGCTACTAATTCATAATCGTTTCCAGTTTTTGTATAAAGAGAAACGTTTTCTATATAAATTTTATCTAGTGGTTTCCAGCTCATGATGAAATATCTATATCAGTAGTATATTTTTTCATAATGTTAATTAAAGTTTGCAAAGAATTTTTAGCATTTATTTCATTTATATCTGATAATTCATTTATAGAGTCAACATCATTTGGATCAATTTCAGTTACTAAAGCTTTTTTAATTAATCTAACCAACAATACTTCAGACTCTGGAGACATTGTTTGAACTTCTGGTTCTGGTTCAGTTGCAGGTTCTTCTACAGGAGTTTCAAACTCAATTTCTGTATCATTAGTTTCAGCATCATCTTGCTCTAATATTTTATTGTATTGATGTAAGAACTTTTTCATATTAAAACTTTATACCCTTTATTTTATTTGCTATACTGTTCATTATCTGACCATAAGCTTTGTTAACTTCTTTTTGAGGGTCTTTTCCAAAAATTCCTTGTTTATCTGCACCAGTTGATAATTTTTGAGCAAATTTCAATGCTTGTTCCTGATCTTTAGAAAGAAATTTTTCTTGGTCTTCAATTTTAACACCTTTTCTCATACTTTGTATTTGATTAAACATTCTTTCAAGATCTTTAAACTCCTGACTACCATCATTTACTAATTCACCTTGTTCAATAGGTTTATTATGAAATTCATCAACTGCTTTATCTTCTTTCTTATGAAGAGCTCTTCTTGCTTCAGCATATTCACTGTTATTTCTAAAAGCATTCATTTGTTGTCTTAATTCTGACTTTTTTTCAGGATCTTTTTCTGTCATTATTTGACGAAACAAATCTTTACGTTCTTTTTCTCTTTCAAGATGACCTTCATAGTCATGCTTCTTTTTAAATTCATCAGTCTCAGCTGCTCCTGAACGTAATTTTGTAATATCTTGATTAACATAATCACCTAACTTGGTTAAAAATTTACTTAATAACACGTCAGGGGCATCCGGGGAGTACTTATTAGCTCCTATACCGTGCATATTCATAGAATATAATCTTGCGTAACTACCAGAATCAAGGATATCTTGTATAGACTTACCTGTAAGACTTCTTAAGAATTCTCCAAATGATTTTCCTGATTTCATTTGAACCATTATTTCATCGTCTGATGAGCTAATAACCGGGCCATATTCCTGTAAGAAAGAGTTGGCTATTTTATTAAATTTGTCCATATTATTATTTATTTAATTAGAAGAAGTTTTGTAGATAGTCTATTAAAGTAATCTTTATTTAAAAACGTTAGTTCATAACGCTTAGTAAAGTTTTTAACATTTGAAAAGGTATATCTGCTTATATCTAAATTATTAATTTTACTAATCATAGAATTAATTGTTGTTTGCGCTTTACCATCGTTAATACTAATTAAATGGTCTAAATAAACTATTGAATATTTACTAATATAAATTTTTACAGGTAATATTTTATCAACTTTACGTAAAAAGTTTGTAAAAAATGTTAAAATATCTTTTTCAGTATAATATTTTGTTAATTCACAGTCATCTAACTGAGTATTATTAAAATAGACTATAGATTTATTATTACAATCTAATAATTTATTACATATACCATATATAGTATAATGATATATAAACTTTTTAACTTGTGAATTATTAATACTTTTGTTTAATAAATTAAATTCGTGTAGAGAATTTATTATTTGAGGTTGAATATCGTTTATTAATAACTCATTGAAGTCAATTATAGTAAAATCATAATTCTCTATATGTAAATCAGCCATCATTATCTTTATTATAATACTGTTCCAGAAATAATTTAGGTGCTTTACCTATTCTACAGTTTATAATACCATTATAATAATCTTCACTTAATAAAACATCTTTCTCGAATTGCATTTTAGCTTCAAAATATGATAGTTCAAATTTACTTTTGCAAAATTTTAAAATTTTAAATACAAATTTATCTAAACCTAATTTAGCAATATCAATATTAAGATTATCTGATGAACCTGTATATGTTTTCCAATCAGTTTCGATATAATCAATACGTTTACGTTTTTTTCCTTTTAATGGTAAACGTCTTATTTTACGTTTCATTTGTTTTTTTCCTATATATTTTTTACCGTTAGTGGTATTAACGATTTCATATATAAACCCAAAAGCATCTTCCGGTATAGCTTGGTAAATTTTCCAAATGCCTGTATCCATTAAGATATTTACTTTTTATTTTTGGATTTTCTAGTTTTTTTCTTGTTCTTACCTACTTTACCTTTTCTTGAATACATTGCACCTAAGGCTGTAGGTCTTCTAAAATCACCTGGAGCGTATGCATCAGTACCGGGTGTACCACTTACTGTTGTACCATAACCTGCAGCTGCTGTAGGTCCTAAAGCCCCTCCACCGACAGTATTTTCGTCTTCTTCACCTACTTTTTTTCTACCTTCCTTTTTAGATGATTCTTTTTTCTTATCTTTATGCACTCGGGTCTTTGAACCCATTAATCCTTGACTATTTTTTCTTACGTTTAAAGATTTTTTAAATGCTTTTTCAAATAAAGTTGTTTTCTTCATATTAGTATTTATAATTAATATGTGAGTTTATTAGATCAATATATAGATGAAATAGAAAAAGATTTACAAATAAACGAATTTAATCTTAAAGATTCATCGATGAAAACCCCAGCACGTAAACATTATTGGGTTTCAAAACTTATCAGGCATAAAAAAAATCTTATAACATTAAGACAAAAAAGAGATCTTATTAAAAAGGATGTAGTTAAAAAAATTATAGAAGAGAGCCCGGTAAAAGTTACTATACCGGTAGCTGAAAAAGCAAGTTATCGTCACGAAAAAATGTTAGAGGTATCTGAAAAAATAAATAATGAAGAATTAATTATTGAATTTCTTGAAAAAACTGAAAAGACTTTCAGTGCATTAGGTTTTGATATAAAAAATATTATTGAAATAATGAAGATGGAACAACTGTAATGAAGTTTGTATTAGAAAAAAGTAAAATACGTTTAATTACTGATAAATTAGACGATATTAGAGAATATTTTAGTGTTAAAGATGATACTGCTAGATTTAGACTGCGTGGAAGAGCAAGATTTTACTCAAATACACGTATATATTGTATTACACCAACAGGTTTATTCGAACCGGGATTATTTTTTGATATTTTAACATATATAAAGTTAGAATTAACTGATGAAAAAATCGATATAGATAATGATGTATTGGAAATTGTCAAACCTAGTAATTATAAATATCATTCTGTATATAATTTATTAAAATACCCTCTTAGAGATTATCAATTAACCTCTGTAGAAAATGCATTAAAATTCGGTAGAGGTATTATAAAATTAGGTACCGGTGGTGGTAAAACACTAACCATTGCTTCATTATTAATGAGTTTATATGAAGATAACCCGAAAATAAAAATATTGATTATTGTACCTGATTTAGGTCTCGTAAATCAGACATATAATGATTTTGATGAATATAATGTTAAATTTAAATTTACAAGGTGGACAGGTAAAATAAAACCTGATTTAACTGCTAACTGTATCATAGCAAATAGAGGTATTTTACAGAGTAAGTTTGAAGATAATGACTGGATAAAATATGTCGATACCTTGGTTGTTGATGAATGTCATACTATTAAAAAATCAAACAAAATAAGTAAAATGGTTAACCAGATTAATACAAATAACAAATTTGGATTGACTGGTACTTTACCAGATGATAAACCAGATGAATGGAATATCTTAGGTAAACTAGGTAAAGTTATATACGATAAGGATAGTTATGAACTTAGGTTAGAGAGTTATTTAACTAACGTAGACGTTAAAGTTATAAACGTGAAGTATAATGATAAACCGTTATATATATCTGGTGGTAATAATTTTAAAACTGAGTTAGATTTTATTTATACCAACGATTTTAGAAATAATGTCATTGATAATATTTGTAATAAATTCAATAATAACTCATTAGTATTAGTTAATCACTTAGCACATGGGGATGCATTATATAATAAATTATCACAAAGTAAAAATAAACAAGTCTTTTTTGTTAAAGGTGAAGTTGAAGTAGAAACAAGAGACGAGATTAAAAAAATAATGGAAACTAGCAGTAACGTTATTTGTATTGCTATGAGTTCAATTTTTAGCACCGGTATTAATATTAAAAATATTCATATGATTATGTTTGCTTCTGGAGGTAAGAGTTTTATTAGAACTATTCAATCTATCGGTCGTGGTTTGAGATTGCATGAGAGTAAAGATAAACTTTTAATTATTGATATTTGTGATCAATTGAAGTATGGTATTAGGCACGGTGATAAAAGAAAAGAAATTTATAAGTCTGAAAAAATAAATTTTACATTGACAGATATAGTTGAAAAATAAATTTATTATATTATAATTGTTTTATGGCTAATACTAAAAAAACTACTGGTAAACGGAGGGGGCCGAAACCTAAAAAAACAGAGTACTATGTTGATCCACGCGAATTAAAAGCTGAATTAATAGCATATTATGAAAATGAAAATTGTTCTAGAGAACTTGCAGATATGATTCATAAGATCGCTCATGGATTAAGTTATTCATCTAATTTTATAAACTATACATATCGGGATGAAATGGTGGGGGATGCCTTAGTAAAAATGTATACTGCAGTTACTAATAAAAAATTTGATATAGAATCAGAGTACAACCCATTTTCATATTTTACCACAATTGCGTTTCACGCTTTCATTAACAGAATTAAAAAAGAGAAAAAACATACACAAACGTTGACTGAATATAAAGAAAAGATTTATGAGCAAGAAATGCTAGATTCTACTGATGGACGAGTTTATGTAAAACCAATGAGTGACGAATCTGATTTTGATAATGACTAAAGTAGCTTTATTTTCTGATATACATTTAGGTGTTCACCAGAATAATGACTTCTGGCTTGGTGTAGCTAATAAATGGTCTGATTGGTATATCAAAGAACTTAAAAATAAAAATATTACTGATATTATATTTTGCGGTGATTTTTTCCATTATAGAGATGAAATATCAGTTAAGACGTTAAATTTTGCTAAAGATATATTAGATAAGTTTAAAGACTTTAATATTACTATGATAACTGGTAACCATGATGCATGGTATAAAGATACATCAGAAATTAATAGTTTAAGTATTTTAAAAGGTTATAGTAATTTAACAGTTTATGATAAACTTGCAACTGTAGACTATAAAGGTAGAAAAATTTCATTTTGTCCTTGGGGTACTCAAATAAATGATATACCAAATAGTGATATTATTTTTGGTCATTTTGAATTGGAAAATTTTAAAATGAATATGTTTAAAATTTGCGATCATGGAGATGATCCAGATATATTGGTTGAAAAATCAAAATTAATTTTTACCGGGCATTTTCATGCAAGAGATGAAAAACATTATAAAAAGCAAAACAGTTCAATTGTTTATGTTGGTAACCCTTATGAAATGGATTTCGGTGATACCTTACAAACAAAAGGTTATTATGTACTAGACTTAGATAATTTATCTTATGAATTCTTTGAAAATAATATAACACCGAAACATATAAAAATTATTTTATCTAAGCTTATCAATATTACAGATGTTGATAAAGTTTTTAAAGAATCATTACCTGATAATATAATTAAACTAATTATTGATAAAAATATTAGCAGTGATCATTTAGATGCTTTAGTTACTAAACTTACAACGTATAAACCTGTAGAATTAAGAATTGATTATGATGTAAATTATAATAAACTTAAAATAGAAAACGACCAGGATTATGACTTATCAGGAGTCGATATCAAACATGCAATTGAAGAGTTTGTTAATATGTTAGATATAGAAAATAAAAAAGATGTTATAAATTATTCCCAATCATTATTTGAAAGAGTAAAATGAAATACGTAAGCTTTAAAGAATTAAGAATTAAGAATTTTTTATCTATTGGGGAAGAAAATGTAGTGGTAAATTTTGAAAAAGGTTTACATATCGTAACAGGTATTAATAGAGATAAAGAAGATAGAAGAAATGGTGTTGGTAAAAGCACTATTGCTGATGCCTTATATTTTGCTATATTTGGTCAGACTTTAAGAGATATTAAGAAAAATTTTATTGGTAATAACCTTACTTCAGGTACATGTGAGGTACAATTATCATTTACTGTTGATGATCCGAAGCATGGTACTAATGAATTTGATATTGTACGCACTTTAAATCCGAGTAAAGTATACGTCTATAAAAATGGTATTGATAAAACTAGAGATAGTATAGTTAATACAAATGAATATATTAATGCAGTTCTTTCTTCTACCCCTGAAATATTTCAAAATTGTGTTATTATGACTCTTAATAACCACGTACCATTTATGGGTAAGAGTAAAACGGAAAAGAGAAAATTTATTGAACAAATTTTTAACTTAGAAATATTCAGTAAAATGCTAGGAGAGTTGCGCAATGAATATAATGAAGTGAAGAAAAGTTTTGATATTGAAATAACTCGTCTAGAAGAAACAAATAATTATCTTAATACGCAAAAAGATCACCGGGACAATTTTAATAATGATAGAGATTTAAAATTATCTAATTTAAAAAACGTAATAAATGGTCATCAAACAGATCTAGAAGAAGCTGAAAATAAACTATCTGAAATAGAAGCGTTAGACGATCAACTTTATAAAGATAAATTATTAGAATTAGAGAAAAAATTAAATGAAAGTAATGATGCTAAAGAATATGCAAATCATCAATGTATTGAGCAAAAACAAATAATAAAAACTAATGCTGAGATTCTTAAAAAATTAGGTACTGAAGAAGATACTTGCCCCGTTTGTTTAAGACCTATTGAAGAACATGATAAAGAAAAAATAGAAGAAGAAAAAGAAAATATACGTAAATTTTTAGTAGGTGAAAAAGAAGGTGTCGAAGCATGCTTAAAAAGAATTGAAGAATTAAACGTTGAAATATCTAAAATAAATTCAGCAATAAGAATTATTAATAATAAAATTACTGAAATTGGTAATAAAAAATACAGCAAAAATCATATTCAATCTTCAATTGTTTATATAAAAAAATGTATAACCGAAATCAAAGAAGAAATTGAAAATACTAAAAACGAAACAAATACTTTTTCAACAGTAGTATCGGAATTAGAAACTAAAATCACTAATATTAAAGTAGAAATTGATACGCTTAAAAAAATTATCAATCTAATGGATGTGGTTAAGTTTGTTGTAAGTGAAGAAGGTGTTAAAAGCTTTATTGTTAAAAAGATATTATCTCATTTTAATGGTAAATTAACCCATTTTTTAAAAAAATTAGATAGTAATTGTGTTTGTGTGTTTAATGAATATTTTGAAGAAGAGATAGTAAATGAAAAAGGTAAAATATGTTTATATAATAACTTTTCAGGTGCTGAGAGAAAAGCTATTGACTTAGCTTGTTTATTTTCTTTTATGGATATGAGAAAATCACAAGGTGATGTATATTATAATATTAGTTTTTATGATGAATTATTTGACAGCAGTTTAGATGAAAAAGGTGTAGATTTGGTATTAGAGATATTAAATGAACGGGTAGAAAAATATAATGAATGTGTTTTAGTTATAAGTCATAGAAAAGAAAGTATTAAGTCTGCTAACGGTGATGTAATATTTTTAGAAAAATATAATGGCATTACTAGAAGAGTAAATTTTGTTGATTAATTAATAATATGATAATTCAAGGTAATAAACCGTTTCAGTTAAACAATGCAACTCCTTTTAATAATAATTTTATTAAACCTATTCAGCAGGAAAACTTATTACCAAAGCCTCCAGAACAAGATTTAAAACGATTTTTAAATTATTACGCTGATTATTCTGGGTGCGGTCATTGGCGAATGATATGGCCTGAGCAAGTTATGAATGCTCATCAAAAAGCAGTCGTACACGGTACAACAGTTATGAATATCGATCCGCGATATTACATTCAAGCAAAAAGTGTCCGGATTCAAAGACAAGCTACACCTCAACAACTAGAGTTTGTAAAATGGTTAAGAAAGTTAGCAGATAAAAATAATTTTAGATTAATTTATGAGATAGATGATATATGCTTTGCTGAAGATATTCCTGATTATAACAAATATAAGCATGCATTTACAGATCCTAAAATTAGACAATCTGCACAAGAAATGATGGCAATGTGTGATGAAATAACAGTTACTTGTCCATTCATGAGAGATTATTATCGTGAAAAAACTGGTAATAAAAATGTTACTGTTTTACCTAATTTTATGCCAAAATTTTGGTTAGGTCATTTTGAAAATCATAATAGAACAATGGAAAGTTATGATAAAAATAAACGTAAACCAAGAATATTGTATGCTGGTTCTGGAGCTCATTTTGATGTAGAGCAAAGAGTTAAGTTTAAAGATGATTTCTACCATGTAAATGATGTTATAAGAAAAACGGTAGATAAATATCAATGGGTCTTTTTAGGTGCTCATCCTTTACCAATACTTGATTTAATCCGTGCCGGTAAAGTAGAATTTCACCCATGGAAAACTCTTTATAATTATGGTCAGGGTTTATATGATTTAAATGTTAATATGGTTGTAGCACCTTTACAAGATAATATATTTAATAGAGCAAAATCAGATTTAAAATATATTGAAGCATGCGCATTAGGGTTACCGATAGCTTGTCAAGATTTATGTACTTATGAAAATGCTACAATTAAATTTAAAACTGGGGATGAAATGATTGCACAGATTGAAACTACATTACAAGATAGAAAACGTTACAAAGCTATTTGTAGAAAAGCAAGACAGTATGCTGACACAAGATGGTTAGAAGATGATAAAAATATTGATTGCTATACTGAATTATATGAATATAATGTTGGTGACCCTAAAAGGGTAAATTTAAGTAGATATAATTAAACTTCAGTATCTCCATATTTAAGAGCATCTTTATTATCTAATTTAAATTCACCTTGGGTAAGTTTTTTTGGTTCAACAATAGATTTTTTCTTCTTTCTTTTACCAAGAATAGATGCTGCTTCCCTATAACCAACAT
>CAACVD010001480.1_pt1 | contig 11271 bp, 12 predicted proteins | sample 2381771 | NCBI WGS metagenome assembly CAACVD01 (sample SAMEA5211965, study PRJEB30684) | marine metagenome | biome: Marine; feature: Epipelagic; material: Water | collected 2015-10-15 | depth 15 m | reverse complement strand
CTATCAAACGGACCTTTAATAAAAATTTTATTGAAAGGTTCCTTGGGCAGTGAAGTTATGCCTTTTGTTTCAGTGCCTTTAATATTCAACCCAAAATCATTTCTAATTTTATCTATACTTTCTTGAGTTTTCTGTTTATCTAAATCTTTATATTCTTCAACTGTGTATTTTTTTCCTGTTTTTGGATTTATAGATAAACTTTCATCACCACCGCTAACTATTGCATCTCTAACTCTAGCAACTTCGTCATCGGTTACATTGGGATATGCTTTTTTAAATTCATCTGCTGTTTTTATTTTACCTTCAATTATTTCATCAAACCCAAATCCACGAATTGTGTCTCTATCAAGTTTTTCAGGTTTAATACCTGATACATCAGCTATTATTTCTTTCTCTTTATTAACAAGTCCTTCAAATATTCTTTTCGTCTCTTTAAGTTTAGTAAATTGACCCAAACCTTGTTTTCGTTTTTCGTCTATTTTACCTTGCATAGCTCTTTGTATTCTTGCTTGTGTGCCTCTTGTGTACTCTCCTGCTTCAGGTAAATAGCCTTTAATTCTATCAATAGGAACTTTATATTTAACAAATACTTCCTCTCCTCTTGCTTTTGGTTGACCAAATTTATCAAAAGTTGTTATACCCTCTAGGGCTTTATCAGCATCTCTTACGGCTCTTACATCGTGTGAACCTGAAATAATTGATTCTTCTTTTAATTCTTCACCTTTTCTTAACGGAACTCTTCTATATATAGTTACTGTATTATCATCATTTACTTTACCTAAATCTTTTAATGCCTTTATTGATTTTTCAACCACTGTAGGGTCACTATCTAATGATTTAACTAATTCATCTCTAGACATTAAAGAAGGTGATTGAACATAATTAACGACAGAGTCTTTAACAGACAATGATTCTATGCCTTTTTCTTTTTTAGGCAGTGCTTTCTTTAAGAATTTTTTCCCAACACCAGAAACAGTTTTTGCACCCACTGCAACAGGTAATGCAAATGGTGCAAATGGAGAAGCGGCTAAAGCGACATCACCTGCTCCACCTAAACCTTGTAAAGCACCATAAATACCTTGAGTAGCCGCTTGTTTGTAATTACCCTCTTGAAAAGATCGTTTAGCCTGCTGTAAATTTACTAACATACCTGGTTCATAACCACCCTCAACATCAGGAAATGCACCTATGACATCGGCTACACCTGCACCAGGCAAAGCTCCTACTCCTAATTGAGTTGCAAATTTACTAATACCACCTGTTTCACCTTCACCGCCTTTAAGACCTGCTCTTCGTTCTCTTCTTTTCTGTACTGGTGTTTTAGTGTTGAGAAGTTCTTCTTTGCTCTGTTGTCTAAGTTGTTGTTCTTTTGTAGAACCACCCATAAATGATGCAATACCTTGATTCATCATTAGCCTCCATATATCATACTACCGACTAATGTAAGAATGATTGTTAATAATCCTCCAAGTAGCCAAAACAAAAGTTTGTCAATTTTACCATCAATCTTGTCTATGTCTTGATGCATATGCTCCAAGTGATTTTCTTTAATAGTTTTTACATCTTTCTTGACACCTTCAATGTGTCCATAAAGAGAAATGATGTGTTCTTTTGTTGTTTTAGGATTAACTTTAGACATTAGGTTTTCCCTGAGCTATGAGTTGACCCATAGAGTCTTGAGGAAACAATGCTCCAAATTGTTGTGCTTGTTGTAAGTTTGCTAGACCACCTTGTGGAGGCATAGGTCCTTGAGCCGTGGGCATTGGTGCAGGAGGCATAGGAGCCATTCCCATATCTTTTGCTCCTTGAGCCATGGCTTGTTGTGCATTCTCACTTTGTAAAAGTATGTTAACATCAGGTGCTGTGGGACTTGGAGCTATTTTCATAGGTTGCATCTGTGCTGTTTGTATCTCTTCAACATCAGTTGGCTCTACATTTTCAGATAATTCTTCAAGTTCTTCGCCACCTATTTTTTCATCTCTTAATTTGTCTCTTAAAAATGTTGATGTTGTGTTACTAATCCACGGATTTACTTCCATGTTTAGTAAGAAACCATTGATGGCTTCTATAGCCTCTTTTTTGTAAAGCTCTTCTTGTCCTGATTTAAACGCAGTTTCAAGGACAGGAGTCATTCTTCCTACTTTACCTAATAAAGAAAGGTTTGGTTTGGCAAGATTCATTAACAAACCTCCTTGAGTTAAATCGGCAAGCATGGTAGTTAGCATATAACTTGTACCTGAGGGGTTAATTTTCTGTTCAGCAGCTATCGTTGGTACAACTTTATCTTTAAAAACTTTGATTGCTTCTAATTCATCCTTAGTAAAAAGTTTTTCTGTAATTTCTTTTCCTTCATTGAAAATCGCATTGTAATTTTTCACTATACTAGTTCTATTTACTACATTATTTTTTAAAGGGTCTTTACCCATAAATGCTTTTGCTAAAATAGCGTCTTTTAATTTATTCATTATTTGGTCGTGTGCATTTGCAGGCAAAATTTGTTCAAGTTTATTTATTACTTGCACCATTTCAGAGGGATTATTTAATTTGTTATGACCAAATAGTACATTGGCAACTTGCTGTGGACTTAAATTTTCAGTTGTTAATTTTTGTAAAATTCCGTTAACTTTTCTTTTTGCTAAATCTTTTGTTTTAGCTTGACCTGTAAGACCAATGTAATCTTTATAAAGTGAAGTAGCTTTTTGTAAATCTTTAATTAATGTTTCATCACCAACTAAAAAACCATTATCTAAATTATCAAATACTTGTTTATCTAAAGAGTTTTTAATTTTTCCAACATCTATGGCTTCACCCTTTTCTGAATTTCTTAATAATTTATTAATACTTTTTTGAATATTATGAATATCTTTTAATGTTTTAGTTTTTGGTAAATCATTGTTTATGATATTTACAGCCGTTTTAAGTTTAGGCATTTGATTTAAAACTTCAGGTGTAAGGGCAGATATATCAGCATCGTTAATAATCTGTTGAACCACATCATCAACATTTTGTTGATTAACAGTGACTACAGGTTGATTTGTTTCATCTACTGCATTAGTAACTTTTTTATACAAATTACTTGCTTCTTTTTTTATTTTTTTTGCTTCTGTTTGTGCAATATCACTAACCTCTCTTACAACATCAAGTTCAGGTGTTGGTGACTGTAACAAATCAGGTTTACCTGAACCAAATTTTTCTGCTAACCCATCTGCAATATCTCTAATAATATTTAATTGTTTTTCGTCAAAATTTTTAATTATTTCATTAGCCTCTTTACCAGCAACACTTGAAAATCTTAACAATTCTTCTTTTGATTTTTGAATTATGTCATCATCTCTTTGTCCAACAGTTAGAGGTATTTCTTCTTTCGCAACTCTTTCGCCAACAACATCAGCCTCTTTTAATATTGTTTCACCTTTAATTTTATCAAAACCTGGTTTGTATCTTGGAAATGCCAATTTTGCTATATCGAGACCTTTTCGTGTCCCTGTTCTTACACCTCTTCCTAGTAAAGAAAATGTTGGGGGTAATAATATATCAGTAGCCGTTGAAACAGCTCCTACAGTTCCAGCTTGCGATAAGTATTCGGATATTGTTTTGTCTTGAGCTTTTTGAGTTTCAGGAGCAAGTTGTGAATCAATACCTTCTGCTGCTAGTTCTGTAGCTCCATATAGACCTATACCTGCTGGTATCTTTGTTGCTGTTTTAAAAAATTGCACTGCTTTTGTTGCAGGCATAAATTTGACGATTTCTGATACAAAATTTCCAAAATCGGTTACCGATAATCCTTTTTTATTTATATAGTAGGGTTGTTCGTCATAGACAACAATTGGATTATTAAACTTATCTACAAAAGCACCACCATATTTTTTATCATTTTTGTTTAATCTATCAATAACTTCTGCTTTTCCAAAATCACTTCTAGTAAAAAAAACTTGTAAATTTTGTGGTAAATCTGCAATATTTTGAAAAAAAGTTTTACCTGTGTCAATGTCAGTAATCTCAGGATAATCAGGAAACTCAATATCTGATTCAATTATTCTTGGGTCTTTTTTTTTACTTTTTAATTCTAACATAAATTACTCCTCACCTTCAAATAAGAAACCACCCATACCATCCGTAACTATATAAGCAGATAAAGGTTGACCATTTGATGAAAGCAGAGGTTTACCTGTTGCTTTATGTTCATTTACTACAACTGTTCCTCTAGGTTGACTGTTAAACCATCTTTTGATTTGTTCTGTATCTTCAGGGTCTCCATCATAAACTGCAAATAAACCTTCATCTTTTTCAGTAATTAATTTTTGTATGTCCTCATCTAGTATTTCAGGATTTCTTCTAATTGCGTCTAAAGTAATAGATTGTGCTTTAAGAGCATTTGTTTTCAGGTTTTTAAGCATATAAAGATTAATATAGTTTGCCTTTGGTGTATTTCTTAAACTTATTGCTGCATTTCTATAAGCTTCAAACTCCATATCAGAAGTTGAACCTGAGCCTGCTATTCTCATTTGAGGTGCAAGTGCATCAGACGCAGATTTTATCAGTTCTTGATTTGATAACTTCTCCATTTCTTTAGGACTAAGTTTCAAAATACCTGCAGCTAATTTTCTAAATGGTAAAAGACCAGACTCTACTGCACCTGTTTCTGTTACCTGTAAAATTCTTAGAAGTTCAGAAACTCTTGGCTCTAGTTCTCTAAATGAGGCTTGAGCTTCAGTCATTCTTTTTTGCACTTCTTTTGACCTTGCTTCAGCTACACCTGCCAAAGGGTCTTTGAAATCTTTCTCAGGTAGTAAAGAAACTCTAGAAAGAGGTGCTCCTGCTCTGTCAGGTTGTTGACCAACCAACATTAATCCAATTCCACCTTTATAAATAGTGCTACCAGGTTTTTTATCTGGATTTACTAATTCCTTTAAGACAAGTTCATACCCTGTAGTTTCTGGAGTGATATTCTGTTGTTTTAAAAAATCCTCAGCTTCTTCTCTAGTTGGAAAATATTGAGCAATACTTAAATTAGTTTTTTCAAGTTCAACAGGTTGTTTTGAAGAAAAGTCAGAATAAACACCAATAAGTTTATTACCTTCAAATCTCTCAACTAACTGAACTTGTCTGTTGTTTTTAATTACAGGTCTTCCAATTAAATTTTGATTGTTTGTTCCAACAACTTGTTGTATTTCAATATTGTTAGGGTATCTTTTTTTTGCCTCTGCTATGGACATATAAGTAGCAGCTCTGTCAAATTCTTTTAGAGAGGCTGCTTTTGACGAAGGGTCTTTATAAGGTATAACCGCTGATGGGTCAACTTGTGATATTGCATTTATTTCTGCTGCTGAAAGTTGAGCCCTTTGTTTTGGTTGAAATGTTTTACCATCAAGTGTAAAAGGTTTTGTAAATTGTATGTCTGACCTTTTTGTAACTTTTGTATCTAAGCCTTTTGCCTCAAGCTGTTTTACAGCTAAAATTTGTTGAGGAATTCTTGCTAAACCTCTGCCTGCTGCTTGTAAAAAAGTTTGAAAATTGTTTGCTCCCATTGGTGTTCGTGCATTTAATAATTCAGCAGCCATTGGCAATAAAAACATAGACATCTTCTCTTGATTTGTTAAAACTGGCTGTCTCTGCGTGCTCACAGTTGTTGTTACACTTGGTATTTGTTGTTGTTGAGGGGCTGTTGGCTCAACTACCTCAATATCATCTTTTGTTACCTCACCTACGCCTTTAACCTCTGGTCGAGTATCAACCTTCATTGGTTCTCCTTGTAAAGGAGGTGCTTCTTGATTTTCAGCTTGAGTAGACTCTACCTCACCACCATTTGCAAAGCTAGCAAACATTTGTCTGTTTAAAACAGGATCATCTGAATTTAAATTATTTATACCACCTTGTGCTTTAGCCATTATTTTGTTCCTTTCCCACCCATATTACCTAACAGGTTATAAGCTGCATATGCACCCAGACCTGCTCCAACAGCCTGAGCAAACGGATTAGCACCTGGTGAAGTTGTTTGTGTAACCTGACTCGCTGCCGTTGGTAGCTGAGTCATAATACCTTTTTGAAATTCTATTCTTTGATAAGGTTCGTAGGCTCTTGCCAGTTCAGTCGCTCTTTGTGCCTCTAATGCTTTTTGTGCAATATCTCTTTGAATTTGACCGGCTTGCAAAGCTTGTTGAACATCAGCCTGTTGCATTTGTTGTTCTCTTTGAGCTTGATTGGCTAACTGGGAACCCACATTTAAAGCTGTTTGTGTTTGAAATTGTTGTTGTTGTTGAGCCGCTTGAAGAGCAGTTCCAAAACCTGCCGCTTGAGCCTGACCAACTTGAGCCAAACGAGCTCGTTCTTGTTCGCCTCTTTCCACACCTTCTCTACCGCCACCAAATGCACCTGCACCAACGGCTTGTGCCGATAACTCATTTCTTCTCATATCAGCTTGTCTATTTATTTCGTCAATTACAAATCGTTGATAAGGATTCATAAAGGCTTCTATATTTGGTCCTGTGCTTGCTAATTGACTAGCTTGCAAGGTTGATCCAATACCACTTGTTAGGGTATTTCTACCAACACCTGCTGTGCCTGCAATAGTGAACCCTTGTCTTTCTAATGGAGCAGGTCCTGCAACTTGATACTCAGGAACAGCAATTGGCTGTGTGGCTAAATCAATAGCCTCATCATATAAAGCTAACTTTCGTGATTCTACTTCAGGAGCTTCTCTTGATATTTGTGTTTGAACGGCAGGAGCGGCAGGAGCAGGAGCAGGAGCTGGTCCGCCTCCTCCACCACCCCCCATATAACTAGGTAAACCTGTAGCAGGATTTTTTACACCTTTACCACCAATGCTTTTTAATAAAGCTTCTTCAAATTTATTAATGTGAGCTAGTTCTGTATCGTCTTCCTGACCCTTGTCAGAAATATCATTATACAAAAGTTTATAAAGCCATATTTTAAGTTGTATGGGTAATAATTTAAGTAACCACTTCATAAAAATATCCTGTCGTTTTAAATAGTAATTTATTATTCTTAATTATTTTATCCCAACCTTTTCTTCCTATAATTTCTAACCCACTGCAAAGATTATCTTTTGCATAATTTATAAAAAATTTTTCAATAGGTTTTACATTTTTAATTATTTTACTACCTCCACAAAACAAAATACCTAAAACAACTTTTGCAGGATAATAGACTTTTTGAACCACATAAACTGCACAAATCTTATTTGCTTTTAATACTAAAAACATCGTCATTGTGCCTTCTTTAAGTAATTTATATGTTGTGTCTAGAGTGTGTCTACCATTTGACTGTATAACTACTTTTTGTATCCAATTTTTTACTTCGTTCCAAAACACATCAATACACTCTATACTAACTTGTTTTATTACCATTATTTACAATATCATAAATTCTTTTCAATTGATCTTGTTGATTATAAAAATATTGAGCTCCTTTTCTTCGCATTTCTTTAAAATCTTTAGGACTAGCTCCTGTCATAATACCTGCACCTAATATGGCATCAGCACGAGAGACAAATTCACCATCGGCTAATTGAGCTAACATAGTGTCTTCGTCTTTATCACCATTACCTGAGCCATCTTCTACATAACCTTCAGCTCTGACATAATTAGTAAAATCATTTTCATTATGATCTGTTTTACTTGGTAGATAATTAATACCACCATTTTTTAGTTTTACTAATTCAGCTAAACCACCTTCTTTTGCTCTGTACATATCAGGTTGATTAAAATCATAAACCGATGCCTCTTGTACTTGTTGTTGAGCTGGTGGAGAATAATACTGCCCTGATACATAACCAGGTTGAGAATAATCAAATCTATCGCCAAAACCTTTTGCTTGTTCATCTGCTTTAGATTGAGCCATAGCATATTGTTCTTCACTAAAAGCTTCCCCTGTTGGCATACCTGATTCAGCTTGTGATGGTTTAGGAGCAAAAGCTGCTGACGCTAATGAACCTGCCGCAATACCACCACTAATCATTGAACTCTGACCCAATCCTGCAAGAAAAGTACCTTTAGCTGCGTTTTGAGCAGCAGTTTCTAAACCAAATCCACCCAATGCACCAATACCACCTGCTAATAGAGCTCTACCTGTTGATGCTCCTGATGCCTTGGCTAACAAAAAACTTCCCACACCTGCAATGACAGGAACCCAAGGAAAATATTGTTTTAAACCTGTTCTATGGTTTGTGCTACCTGAGCCACCAATTGTTTTTAAAAAGAAAGCCTCGCCCTTCGTTAAAAAACGAAGCTCAGTATCACCCCAGTTACCTTTACTAGCGATGTCTTTGTTAAGAATTTTTAATAGCCATTTTTTAAGGACTTTAGGAAAAAGTCCTAAAATGAATTTTAACATATTATCTCCAATTTTCTAAACTACATTTTACTCTGATTTGCTAGTCTTTTCAACTCCCTCATCAGTCATTTCATCATAGAGTCTTCCGGTGTATTGATATTCACCCACATGAGTTATGTAACTCATTATGTAACAGAAAAGTTTTCCTCCTATTTCTGACCATAATCTACAAAAAGCAAAGTCCTCACCAAGATATCTTTTGGTCTCAGAGTCATAGTAAGTATCAAAAAAATTATAAAAATGAGGTCTATCCATATACTTACCATCAATTGTAGTTTTCTGAATTATCTCTCTATCAGGGTATGCTTCAATTAATTTAGTAAATACATCTCTCTTAATTAGCATACATCCTGTTGGACAATGTGTAGCTTCAATTACACCTTTGTTTACTTTAATGTCTGTATTGTTGTCTTTTATTAATAATGGATATTGAAGCATATGGTGTTGACATTGTTCTGGATCAGTAATGTGTCCACTTTTTATTTTATCAACTAAGGTACTCCATTGAGCAGTTTTCATAGGGTAAGGTATTGAAATGATATCTTTGTCAAGCTCAATTAACCTAAAAATAGCATTAGGATCAAAGGCAATGTCTGAATCAACAAATAACATATGAGTAAAGTCAGTATTTAAAAAGTAACTAACACATAGATTTCTTCCTTGAGTAATTAAAGAAGACTTCATCATCTGAAACATAACCCGCATATTTCGTTTCATACATTCTTTTTGTAACTCAAGCATAGTTTGAGCGTAATGCATTGATACATCACTATGCACAGGGGTCGCAACAAACAAACTTACAGGGCGTTCATCCTTTAGCCATATTGGTTTATTGTTTTGCATCAATTATACCTTGAAGAAAATTTGTCCACTCTAAACCTTTTTTATCCCAAGAATAAAATCTTTTAACATATTTTTGTTGCTCATCTAAATGTTCTTGAATAATTGGTTCGTGGAGCGTGTCTCGGCATATCTTGATACCCTCTGCAAATTGATGTGCCAAGTTTACTAAATTAGTTTCATAGTTGACATACACAGGGAACTCGGCTCCTGTTTCATATAATGCACCATAATTAGTTACCATACAGTAAAGCCCTGCCGCCATTGATTCAAGTAATGATATACAGGATGTTTCTTCCCAGATGCTTGGATAAGGAAACATATGATAATATGGTAATTTACTTAAAATAAATTCATTAGGTCTGTAACCTAAATAAGTCACATTGGGTAAAGTTCTTGCTTGATCATACAAATCTTGATACTGTTCATCGTTATCTTTTTGAAAATCTTTACCATAAATCTGACAACTGCTGTAGACATCAAGATGAATATCTTCTTTTTCAAGCAATTGCATAGTGGCTAATAGAACATTTAATCCTCGCCAGGGCGTTGGATGAAATATCATTCGTAATGTATCACCTTTTTTATAGGGAGTTCTTTCAGGAAAATTTGTTACACCATTTTTTATTACATGACATTTATCAGTTGGTAAATCATAAAGATCTCTATACTTTTCATAATTCCAACTTGAATTAAAAACATACCAGTCATACTTACTGTGATTGGCTTTATCTTTAAACCACGGAGCTATGTTTGGTTGATTAGGTGCATTTTTCTGCCACAGTATATTTACTTTGTTTTGATCTAAAGGTATTTTTTCAGGGACAGATGTACAAATAGAAAAGTTACTAAGTAGATCGTTATCAACAAAACTTGACAAAAAGTTATGTTGTAACTCAGTTCCACCTAATGGTGTCAATCTGTTTCTCCATCCAATGATAACTCAGGGACGATAATGTTAACATCCCTTTGTATGTCACTTTCGTTTGTGTCAGTGGTTGCATCTTGAATGTCTTTTTTTGCTTCATCTTCATCTTTATAAACTTTACCAGTTTTTTTGTTTTTGATGGTAACTTCTGATTTGCAATGTATTATATCCATAATTCTAAATACCAATATTTTTTAATAATTGCAAATAAAAATTATCCATTTTCTTGTGAACGATCAAGCAGTGCATATGACACTATACCTTGTATTTCATTAGCCGTGCCTGCCGTCATTTTTAAAATGTCACCCTCTTCTAACACTAGTGTCTGTGATATAATCTGTCGTGTCGTATTTGAGGCAATAGCCGCATTATCAATTCTAAATGTGGCTGATGCACTTGTGTCTGTAACTTGTGTTGCTAAATTTACTGTACCACTTGATGAGCCATTATGAACTTGTATTTGTTTAACCAAACAACGACCATTAGCTGGTGCTGTTAATACACTTGTTGTGCCTGTGGTTGTTAATGAAAACCCTTGATTTTTATATTGTATTGTCATTAGCTCATAAAAAAGTTAAAGGCATCTTGTTCATTTTTTAAATCATTTTGATAGGCAAAATTTAACTGATTTACTAATGTTTCAATGCCATAAGTTATTTGTCTTTGGTTTTGTACCACATAATCATCATTAAGTTCTGGTATGAGTATATTTATTTTAGCCAATTTTTCTCTCTCTCTTCAAAGATTCCTTTGCTTTTTTTGCAATACTAACAACTTGAGTCTTACCCATAACTTTTGCTCGTTGTTCCATAACAGTAAGTATTTGTATTTTTCGTGCATAAGGTTTTTTTATTTTTTTTACCTTAGCCACAGTTTTTCTAGCATCAGTTGGTGTGGCAAATTTAATACTTACAGTATCTTTAGGATTTTCATCAGTATAAAGTCTTCGGTCACTACCTTTTGGTTTTTTACCTGTTCCTACTTTTGGATCTTTTTTTACCATTATCTTCTCCCATCAGGTTGCACATCGGCTCTAAAAGCACCAAATCGCCAAGACTCATCAGTTGATGTGTTTTCTATTTTGAGTGATGCTAACCTACCTCGTGCTCTTGTGTCAACTTTTTTTGTGCTTGATGTAACAGTAAAAGGTC
>CAACVD010001478.1_pt1 | contig 11279 bp, 22 predicted proteins | sample 2381771 | NCBI WGS metagenome assembly CAACVD01 (sample SAMEA5211965, study PRJEB30684) | marine metagenome | biome: Marine; feature: Epipelagic; material: Water | collected 2015-10-15 | depth 15 m | reverse complement strand
TTAATTAACCTAACAAAATAAAATTATGAATTACGACATCTTGCTTCTATCCTTTACAAATTCAGAAACTTTCTTCCAAGCGTTGAAGTGTTTAAGCAAATCATTGTCGGCTTTAGTTTTAATGAATTTTATGTCAACAAGGTTGTCAGGAGTACCATCGTAAAAACCAATTACAATCACCAAACCATTTTTTAAGCATTCCATTTTTCTCTGAAGATCTCCGAGTATTATCCTAGAAGTTTTAACGTTATAGTATTTCACTTCCCAATCTGCGACCCATTCAGAAGGAACATTGCCTTGCTCGACTACTTCTTTTGGAAAGTCAACTTTTGCTTTATATTGATCGTATTGAGGGAATCCAAAATGATCAGCCAAGAAGTTTTCCAAGTATCTACCATGCCCGCCTTTATCATGAACATTTAAATTTCTTGAGTATTGAGCGATTCTGTTCATGTGTTTTTTAGCAATTTTCATAATTTTTATAATTTAGTATTTTAGCAATTTGAGTTAATGTATTTTATATTATAGTAATTTTATTTTGTGTCAACCTTTTTTTTACTGATATCTTCAAAAAGATCAATTTTCTTTTCTGTCATAGATTTGTACATAAAGAAGAAAGCAGGCAGTGCCAATTTGAGAAATGAGTAAAGAAGGGAAAAAAGAAGACGAAAGCTGAGGCGTAACCAAGTCCAACGAAGGTGAGGCAAGCGATTGAATCGTGAAGGGTGTTTAGTGTTGTTTTAATCATAAGTATAATGTAAACTAGTTTTTGGATAATTGCAAACTTTATTTTGATTTATTTTGCTTTATTTGTTGAAAGGCTTTTCTTGCTTTTTGTACTGCGTTTAATGCGTCAAGGATAGTCATGCCTTGCGTAATTGTACCTTGCCAATCAGCAGAATTTGATTCGCGTGCCAAGTGGTTCAAGTTGCCTTCAGCTTCAGCCAATGCCAAGCCAAGATCGAGATCCAAGTTTAATTCGTATTTTGTTTGTTCAATTATATCATTCTTAATCATATATACAATGTATCAGAGAAAACGGCAAAAGTCAAGCATTATTTTTATTTTTTTTAACTTTTTTTCATTTTGTTGTAAGTTGTTGCCATTCAACGAGTTACGCAAAACCGGCCAGGGCGATTTGCCCTAAGTCGTTGACTCTGTGCTACTTAGAACACAAGAGGATCGGGCAATGAATTAGGCGATGCAAACCAATCGGATGAGTCAATTACTTGCCCGTTTAGTACAGGCTCGAATTTGAATTGGCAGACATCTGCATTTGCTATGCCGTTGACGCGTTCGCGTGTGGTTGGTGTGTTCCATCCTGCAAGCGACCATCTAACCAAGCCGTCAGCGTCACGCTTGACAATTGCGTTGCCATGCAACCAAACGGTGTTGCCGTCTGTGGTGGTGTTGCCAACTGTCTTGGCTTCCCCGCGTTCAAATGCTTGTTTAATTTGCTCTGTTACTTTTCGCATGATTCTTTTATTGTTGTTATGATTCCTATTATGACAGACAGAATGATTATGTCAAGCATGAATTAATCCATCTTTTAATTCGCTCAACTCTTTTGTTACTTCGGCATATGCCTTGCGTGCTTCTTGCAATGCGTGCAATGCGTCAAGCACGGCTTCGCCTTGCGTAAAGGTTGCCATGTCAGCTTGAGCGAGAAACTTTAAGTTTCCTTCGGCTTTGGACATTGCAAGTCCGACTTTTAAAGTTGGGTATTTGTCTTCAAGTTTTGTTGTCATATTATTATAGTTTAAAGGATTGAGCTTTGAGAGTCAAGCGTTTTGTTCGCGAATCTTGAAAGCCATGTCGTGAAGACGAGAACGGGAACCGCCAAGCTCGCGAAAGTTGCGAAGTTCGCGGGCGACTTCAAAGCGAGCTTTCCAAGCTTGCTTGAATTCGGGAGCGTCAACGGGAAGAGAGTTAACGAGGCGATTAAGCTCTTCGAATTTTTGATTAAGTTCTTGTTTAGTCATAGTTTTTTTAATTTAAGGTTTAACAGTTAAAAGTCAGGAAGCCAATTCGGCTTCGAGTTGGGAAATCTCTTCCCGAAGAGCTACACGCTCAGCGATGGTGAGGACGCAGTCCTCAAGGGTTTCCCGAAGGATGGAGATTTCGATTTCAATTTCTTCTTTGTTCATAACTTTCAACTTTAGGATTTAAACTTTCTTATCTTAACTTTATATGTATAACTTAGCACACAATGTGCGAAATGTCAAATTTTTTTTTCACTTTTTTCATCTTGGCGATGACAAACTTGCAAAGGATTTTTTCTCTTTCGGTTAACTTAATCATGTCTATAACATAGCATAGAAAACCCGAAAAGTCAAGAAAAACTTTCAACTATTTTATTGCACAAAGCTACTACCCCCACTGGCAGACCCTACCCATTAAATGAATTCATTTTTAGATCGAATTGTGCAGTAGTCGCCGGGGGTGCCTTTTTTCAATATGAAATACAACCTAATATATTATAACATATTGCTCGACTCAAAAAAAATCCGGCCACTATATAAAAATAACTTAAATAAGTGTATTATATAATAGTAAAATGGCTCGAAAACGTAAACAACCCGAGATAACGGATGAGAACGAGATTGACAAAATCGCTTCATCAATCCACAAACGCAATATCAAGCTAAAAAAAATAAGCCTCACAGACAAGCAACTAGCTTTATTAAAAATAATATTTGATAAAGAATCCAGTATCATATTTATAAGTGGTCCCGCAGGGACAAGTAAAACATATGTAGCAATATATGGAGCATTACAATTATATAATATGAATAATGATCGCGGCATCACATATGTCCGCACAATCGCCGAGAGTGGTGAAAAAAGCCTTGGCGCACTACCTGGAGAAATGGCCGAGAAAATCAATCCATACATGATGCCTATGAATGAAAAGTTAGACGAACTTTTGGTTCCTGGCCAAGCCAGTATGGTAAAAGAAAAAGAGATTGTCAAGGGAATGCCTGTAAATTATCTTCGCGGCGCAAGTTGGATAAACGAGATTGTTATTGCAGATGAATCGCAGAATTTCACATTCAAAGAACTTACCACACTCATGACTCGACTTGGTCGCGGCAGTAAATTAATTATTTGTGGTGATCCTATGCAAAGTGATATTAATGGCAAAAGTGGATTTGCAGATATGTATTCTATATTTAATGATGAAGAAAGTAAAGAAAAAGGCATACATACATTTCATTTTGGAGCAGAAGATATAAAAAGAAGTGAAATACTAAAATATGTAATAAGTAAAATACAAAAGAAAGTGTAAATTATAACATGAGTTATTTGGGCAATTTTTCTGTTATTGATGCATATTTATCGGCGCGGGGTGTTGGATGGCTTGATCCTTCTGATCCAGTCACAATAGGAATGGACGGTAATTATGTCAAAATGATATACAACAAATCTGTCCGCGGAAATCCATTTAGAGTAAGAAATAATAATATTTATACTGTTCCCACTGCTACACATGGAAATAATTGCACAATTAATGATTATACAAATAATAAAAATCAACAATTAAAATATTTATCTTTAAACGGAAACTGTTATCTTGCTTCAAATTGGGATTTTAGTTATGAAAATAATACAGTATATTGCGTTTTTCGCATTGCGCCTAACGGGGTAAATCATCCTAATGATTCAATCGTTGCTCACGCAAATGATTGGCAATATTGCGCAGCCAAGAATAATGATTTCCGCGGAAATATGCAATATTTAAATAGCTCTGGAAATCTTTATAGTGCTGGCTGGCACAATAAGATGAGTTATGTAAACACTAGCGGATTTATTAATCCAACAGTTGGCTGGCATTTATTGAAAGTTAAATTTTTCGATGGAGATGTTTATTATTCCATAGATGATGGTGCAGAAACAATTGCAACAGTTGATTATCTTAATCCAGATTCTCCTGATTGGTTGAATAATAAAACATATAGCATAAATAATAACGTAATTCATAATAAAATTCGATATCGTTCAAAGAGAAGTAGTTCTATTAACAGAGAGCCGAGTATAACAAACACATATTGGTGGGCGCAATCTCTTATGTTGATTGGTTCTAATCGTGGAACAGTAAAATATTTAAAAATGGATTGTGGGGAATTGATTTGTATTCCAACTACTGCAGATGATCAAATTTCAAATTATTTAATAAAAAAATGGGACATTGAACGAGCATAATTATGATTTTAATTATAGAATCTTGCTTAACAGAACCACCCAGTGAAGTAACATGTTTTCGCGATGTTACATTATTTGCTAAATTATTTGTTTTTGATGATATTCTTGTTGAATGTCAACCTGGAACTCGTGCGATATATTGGAATTGGTTAAAATCAAATGGCGCACATGATTTTGTATCGCAAATGATTCTCGATTCAGAAGTTCAACATGGGTATAAACTAAAAACGACCCGTGATGCAAATTACACCACGGATCGCATAGATTATTACAATATAAATGAAATCCTGACTTGGATCAGGAGTCTTCGCTACTAGCTTCTTCAGAATCGTCTTCGACGTCTTCTGTTTCAGCAGGAGGATTAAGAAGATCTTCGATTTGATCGTCATCCATTTTTTCAACCTCTGCGCGCGCTTGTTCGAGCACTTTATTTTGCACCAACTGCAGAACAGCATTCATAGAGATCAAGGATAATGCCTCAGATAAATTGACTCTTGCAAGAATTTGATTTGCTAATGCAACCGTAGCTTCTTCTTGCTTGGGATCGACGTTTTCGTTTGTTTCAGATGTATTATTTTCCGTTGTCATATGTATATATTATAAGTTAATATTGAAAATTAAAGTTTTTTTGCGGCGAATTATATTTTTGTTTATTCAGTGGTGAATTATTTTCTTGAAGCGTAGCGTCTATTACTATAGATTGAAATATTAATTTTTGTTCTAATTTTTCTATTTCCCTTTGTTGATCATGTATCAATTCCCGTTGATCCCACGCGAACCACCCCAAATAAAATATCAATAATAACAAACTAACAATACTTAGTGGCTGATTCACATTATATTATATAGTGTGTGTTGTAATATTCTATAAATTGTTTTGCAATAGAATATATTCAATAATATATGTATTATACAATAATAAAATGCAGAGAGTTTCTGCAGAAATATTTTATTTAATTTAAAATAGTGTATGTATATATCTCATGACCAAAATTAATGACCTGCCAGATTTACCCGCGAACAACTTTGATCCCACGCAAGATTTAATCATTATTCAAAAACCTAATGGGGCTACATATAAAATGCTCGCAGCGACTGCCTTATCATCAATTGCGCAAGGAGAAGTTTATGCTGACACAAAAACCGTAAACACAACAGGCTACAGCACAAATTACCCAAGCATAGTTTTTAATGTTAATAATTTGCTGACGCTAAATAGTTCAATATTGATAAAGATTACTAGTAGCGGCCATAATGGAGTATTTAGCCTAACAAAAACTGCGGGTATTGCAAATTTTAATAATTATGGTATACCAAGCACCACAAATGATGTCGTCCTATTAAGCGGAACAACTTCATCTGGCCGAAGCAGTACTCAGCAAACTAGAGCGCTGGCAACAATAAAAATTTATGATGATGTTGTTGAAATTTCAAACATTCGAGCCCAAAGATATTCATCTGGTAAAGGCTTTTCTGGATGGGCGAACGATGGAAACTCTTATTCAATATCTGCGACAATAGACGCAAACATAAGACCATAATGCCAATTCCTTCGCCAAGCAAAAAAGAGAAAAACAGTAAATTTATGACTCGTTGCATAAATTATTTAGAAAAGAAAAACGAATTCAAAGATACAAAGCAAAGGATAGCAGTTTGCTATTCGCAATTAACTAAAAAATCTAAATCTTAGTATTTTTCTTACTTTTTATTCTTTTAATTTCTTCGTCTAGTATTTTAAATACTTTATCTTGTTGATCTTCCATCATTAATTCTGCTGGAGTTGATCCATTTAATCGCGCATTTTCTGTTTTAAGCCAGCGAGTTGATTGATACGAATTTAAATTTTTACTAAGCGTTTCTAAAATTCTCTTGTGTGACATCAATATATATTACACGAAAACTATTTTTTTTCATATTTGGAGTGTATATATAGCTATGGGACCTATATTGAACACAATAATTGGAGCGGGAATAAAATTATGCTGCAACCTGCTTAATTCCTGGCTTGAACAAAAAAGGCAAGATCAATTAGCTCTCGCCGCAAGGGATGAAAAAATGCTACAAGCACTTATTGATAGTCAAGATAAAAATGCAAGCGATCCTTTTGTAAAGGTTACTCGAAGAATACTTTTTATGGCAATCACTTTTACAATGTGTTTCTTGATGATTTATTATGCAATGAATCCTCATATTACATATAATCTTATTGTTCCTAAAGGTGACGGAGCTAAGTGGGGCTTCTTTTCTTGGATTTTTGGAGGAAAAGACTGGGAGATGGTGCAAATGACGGGGGGCTTAATGCTTGCTTCGTTTATGGATTTATGTTTTATGGTGGTTGGGTTCTATGCAATTCCAAGCAAGAAGCGATGAATAAAATATTATTTATATTAAGTTTGTTTTTTATTTCGTCTTGTTCTGTTAGTAAATTAAAGACAAGTAGTTTAAACCCCTCATCCTTAGAGATTAAGAAATTCGAAAGCGTTGACATTAATAATGATTCGGTAATCTCTACCGAAGAATACAAAAATATAAAAACATATAAGTATAATAACGAATCGCCAGTTAAGTGGTTTTTATTTATAATATTTATTGTTTTTGGAAGCTCTATAGCTTTATCATTTTTTACAAAAAGAACATGAACTTAGGTTTAGATATTATAACCGTGTTAACTGGAGTTGTGTCTGCCGCAACTGCAGTGGTCGGTATGTGGCTAAAAGTCAAATACGACGAAAAAAAACATAAGCAATTGAATTACGACCCTCAATTGCACAGCAATGTAATTACCGCATTGGAATACATAAAGCAAGAGACTGAAGCTGATAGGGTGTGTATTTTAGAATTCCACAATGGAGAACATTATTTCTCAGGAAGAAGTCAGCAAAAAATGAGCTGCACCTACGAGGTTGTTGGTGAGGGCATAAGTGTTGAGGCTCATTCTCTGCAAAATATTCGTATATCTAATTTTCACGGATTAGTGAAATGCATATCTCAAGAAAAAACTTTTGCATGTAGAGACATTTCGACTTATGATGAGGATCTTGCGTTTCGATCATTTCTTCAATCCAAGGGTGTTAAGAGCCTTTTTGCTCGACCAATAAAAACTCTAAATGGCAAAATTATAGGAGTAATATGTTTAGAATATGTAAAAGACCAAAGAATGTGGAGTTTTGAAGCTGAAGAGTTTACCAAAAAGCAGGCTAGAGTAATAAGTGGTTATTTGATATAATTTTTTTTTAAGCTATAATATATTATTATGGCTTTTTCTTACTGTCCTCATTGTGGTTTTAAAAATATGTATTCTTTGCAGGCACCAAAATTTTGCGGTGGTTGCGGAGAAGGTTTAAGCATATTATCAGCAGCAAAACAAACGTCTACTAGTCTCAACAATGCAAAAGTTGCTACTAGAAAATTAGGATCTACTCCTAGGCAAAGCAGAGCTTTTCCCACGGAAGATTTCGATCCTGACGGCGTTGATATTTTCGAGGTTCCTCACATATCAAACTTTTCTTACAGTATTGAGCAAGACAAAAACAAAATGAACCTGAAGGATCTCATTCCTTTAGATGAATTAGATAATTTACAAGAAGAAAGCCCTAAACAGAAAAAACGTGGCAGACCAAGAAAATCCTAAATTTAGATACGAAGATAAATCTGACGAAATTGATTTAGAAGTCAGAAAAAGACGTGGAAAATGGTTCTTAGATTCTTTGGCTTGGTTTGATTTTGAAGATGTCGAGCAAATAATAAAAGCTCACATTCATAAAAAATGGGATCAATGGGATCAGTCTAGATCTCTAAAGCCATGGATTAATAAAATCATAACCAATCAAATGAAAAATATTTTGCGAAATAATTACAGTAATTTTGTAAGACCTTGCCTGAACTGCCCCTTTAATCAATCGTGCGCATCTCAAGATTCTGCAACAGGATCTCTTTGCGGTTTCACAAAAAGTGGTCTTCAAGATTCTTCTTGCCCGCTGTATGCAAAGTGGGAAAAAACAAAAAAATCTGCATATGGAATCAAGATGGCTTTGGCGTTAGAAAATCACGCTCATGAAGTTGGCGTTATGCAAGATGAGAGTTTTAGTCTTATTGATGCTCAAGATAAATTAAACCAAGCTATGAAAAGAGAACTTTCAAAAAAACAATACCTTGTTTATGAATTATTGTTTATCAAAAATATAGAAGAGGAAGAGGTCGCAAAACAAATGGGTTATAAAACTAGCGAAAAAGGTAGAAAAGCTGGATACAAGCAAATAAAAAATTTAAAAAAGATTTTTAAAACCAAAGCTCAAGAGATCCTAAAAGAGCAAGATATAATTTCTTATCAAAAGCCTATATTATGGAACTAAGCGAGGAACAAAAACAAATCGTCGTAGACAACTGTAAGGACACTACAGATTTAACGCAATTAACTCAATTAGCGTTTCCCGAACTAAGCAATATTGACGGAAGAAGTAAGCAGGGTCGAGCGGTTCGCGCTTTTATGCTAGAAAGAGGAATTGATTATGCAACAAAACATGTCTACCCGAAAGATGAAGTAGAACTTTCAGGAGTTCAAAAAGAATTTATATGTAATTCGACTCAAGACGGAATGAATGCTTTGCAAATCGCGAACGTATTGTTTCCAGATATAAGAATTACCAGAAACTCAAAAGAATACGACTCCGTGCTTAAATACGTAGAAAGTCAAGATTCTTTAGTTATCCACCCTTCAGAAAATGCAGTGAATAAAAGCTATTCTCCGCCAAAAGCTGTAAGTAAAATTATTAAAAAGATTAATGATTATTGCCAGAAAGAAATTGAAGAATCAAAACTTAGCATTGGAGAAAGAAAATCTATAGAATCTCTTGGATCTTTTTTATCTTCTCCTAGATTTGTGCAAGTAATAAATAATTATGACGGCATGGAAGATAGAAATCTGTTTGAAGCGGAATTTGTCCGAGCTACTTGGGATAAGCCTGATTTAAGTAATGACGAAATTAATTTGTATATCAATGTATGCATGGATTATATCCATCTAAAAAACATACAAGGAGCAATAAACAAACTAAACAGGATGTTTGATGACGCAGAGGATCAACAAGACTTGACCGTTCGTTTGGCAGAGCTATTAAAAACCAAAAGCGAAGAGTATAATCAATGCGAAAAAAGAATGGAATCTTTAATCCAAAAGCTTCAGGGAGACCGATCAAAAAGAATATCTTCTCAACAAAAGCAAAATGCTAGTATTTTAGCCCTCGTCCAACTTTTTCAAGAAGAGGAAGAGCGAAAAGTTATGATTAAAATCGCAGACATGCAAAAGAAAGCAGCAAAGAAAGAAGCTGATAATATAGAATCAATGCCCGATTGGAAAGCTAGGGTTTTGGGAGTCTCAAAGGATGATGTAATATAGCGAATAAAGCTTCGCATGAAACATATAGAAATAAAAAAAGATTTATTCTTTAATCCTAACCCTGGGGATCCTAGTTCTAAATTTCAAGACTCAAGCGCTTTAGCTTTTGGTTGGAGGCCAGGGCAAGAACGATATTCTTTAAGCATAAAAGAATGCGAAATTGATGGACGCGGTGTTTCCGAAGGCCTAAAGCTGTCTTTTTGCAGAAATGCAGAAGTAAGAGATTGCATTATTCGCGGCGGATATGAAGACTGCGTTGACATTGTTCGTGGAGAAAATATATCTTTTAAAAATTGTAAATTTATATCTCAAAATTCAAAACAGCATATTACTGCAAAAGGTGGAGTAAAAAATTTATCTTTTAATAATTGTACTTTTGTTAATTCTTTTTCTAAGTTTTATGATGGAGCATGTATTGATTTAGGTAATTGGACTGATTATGATGATGTTGATCGTCCTATGGTAAGAAATGTATTGATAAAAGATTGTAAAATGGAAAAAGTTGGCTTTCGCGTTTTGTATAGACGGTTGTTTTCTGAGGTGCCAACTGTGAAAAACTGTCACGGATTTGGCTTGCGAGTGCCTCGCCTGTTTGTTAAATTGTTTTGGACTGCACAGAGAAAAGGTTGGCTAGGCGCAAGAAGAAAGTTTCCAGAATCTTGGCTTAAGATATACGATTTCGAAAAATGAACGTCTGTAAAATATGTTCAGAGGAATTTATTTCCGAGCGAAGTTTGCATGCACATTTAAAGACTCATAAAATTATGCTTGCAGAATATTATACAAAATATTATCCTCGATATAATTTATATACTGGTGATCCATTACCATTCAAGAATAAGGATGATTATTTTAATAAAGATTTTTCGAATAGAGATCAATTGTTAAGTTGGTGTGAGCGAGAAGACTCTGATAAGGTAAAAAAATATATAATTAATTTACTGCAAAAAAGAGTTGCCGCGAAAGACTTAAAGGTCGCACCATGTCATATGGAGTTAAAAATAAATGACTTACCTACAGTTGATATATTTCAGAAGCATTGCGGTTCATATACAGCCGCCTGCGAGGCTGCTGGCGTAAAGCCAATGTTTGGTGAGAGATTGCCTGAGGTTTTTAAAAAAAATATAGACCCGAATATAAGGATATTTATAGATACGCGCGAACAGCAACCTTTAAGTTTTCCAAATTCAGAATCTATGAAATTAGAGTTTGGTGATTATGCTGTTGGCGGAGAAGATTATGACTATACATACGTCGACAGAAAAGGCGAGCAAGATTTTAAATCAACATTAAGCAAAAACAATCTCGAAAGATTTGAATACGAATTACAAAGAACAAAAGATTTTGATAGTTATTTGTTTATAGTTGTTGAAAGCGATATGGATCAGATAGAGCGTAATAATAGGCGTGGAGCGCACAAATCTAATTTAAAATATATTTATCATAACATGCGAGTACTTAACCATCAATTTCATGGTCACTGCCAATTTATATTTACTGGCAGCCGCGAGAAGTCTGAGAGCATGATACCTAAATTACTAACACTCGGAAAAAAATTGTGGAATGTAGATTTGCAATATTACATAGATAAGGAATTAATATAATGGCTTGGGAACCTGGAAAACAAATATCTCGAAATGAAAATCAAGATTTTAATAAAAAACTTTTTGAAATAGAAGGT
>CAACVD010001476.1_pt1 | contig 11282 bp, 19 predicted proteins | sample 2381771 | NCBI WGS metagenome assembly CAACVD01 (sample SAMEA5211965, study PRJEB30684) | marine metagenome | biome: Marine; feature: Epipelagic; material: Water | collected 2015-10-15 | depth 15 m | reverse complement strand
ATACACAAAAGATTGAGTCTAACGAGAGAAGAGACGCACTACGCTCTAGAGCAAATAAATCTCTTGCTAGAGAAAAAACAATGGCTGATATAGCAAAACAACAACTAAAGGATAAATAATGTTACCATTACTAGCGTTACCATATATAACAGCAGGAATAGGCACTCTTGGTGCTGGAGCCAGAGCTGCAGGTAGCCCACAAGGACAAAGAGTTATACAAGGTGGTATTAATACCTTAAACAGATTTGGCACTAGATTACAGGATTTTCTAAATCCAATTATGCAACCAGCACAATCAGTCATGACTCAAGGTCAACCAATAAAAAATATAGGAAGAAGTGCATTAATATCATCTCCTTTTTTTGATGCTGGAGAAATGGCATCCTCATCGATTGCAGACTTAATAAGCAAATTGATTGAAAAAGAAGAAGACGAAGACGAAGACAAAAAAGATAAAAAGAAAAAGAAGACTAAAAAAGATGAGATACCAGAAGTGCCAATGAAAAAAGGTGGTATGGTAAAATCAAAAAAACCAAAGAAAAAAAGAAAAAAATATAAATCAAGTACATTTGTAAAAATGAAAGGGAGCAAGAGGTACATATAATGGTTAAAAAATTCGTAGGAGAAAAACTAGTTGAAGTAGGCAAATTTTTAATGCCGAAAAACGCAAGAGAAATTTTAAAAGACAAAGGTGTAAAAACCATAACTGACTTAGAAAAATTTTCAAAAAAAGAATTACAACAATTATTGGGTGGTAGTTCGATGGGGAGAAAAATACTAACGGCTTTAGGAATAGGCGGAGCTGGAGGAACTGCGGCTGGTATTAAATTTGGTACAGATATAGGTATGGAAAAACAAAAAGCATTAGATTCAATGGCAAAAATGAACAAAGGCGGCATCGTTGCACCAAAGATGGGTGGCAAGCCTAGTTTTAAAACTAAAAAAAGCTCTAAGTCTATTGCAAAAAAATATTTTAAAGGTACGTTCTAGTTAGTGGAACTAACCAAGGCTTTAAAACATATTATAAATAAAATTGACTCTGAAATAGAGAATAGAAAAAATGCCTTCGCTGACGGTAAGATTATCAAAGATAATTTTGAAAAATCCGTTGGTCAAGTTAGAGGTTTAGTTCTAGCTAAAGAAATAGTACGAGAAACTGCTAAAAACATAGAGGAACTAGATGACTAACACAACATTTAAACTAGAAGAAGTAGAATTAAAAAACGATAAATATCCCAGACCAACAGGTCACAGAATTTTAATCAAAACTTTAGACATAGCTAACAAAACAAACATGGGTATCTATTTACCCAGTAAGTCTATTGAAGACCACAGAGCTGTGGCATCAATAGGTAAAGTTGTTGAGGTGGGTTCAGATGCATACAAAAGAGAAGATATGACAGAACCCTGGTGTAAAGTAGGAGATTACGTTATGTTCGGAAAATATGCAGGTCACCGTTTTAAATACGGTCAAGCAGAACTACGAATCATGAACGATGACGAGATTCTGGGCACAGTCCCAGATGTAAGTGAAATAAGTTAATTTCACTTTTATCAACGAGCTACATTTTTGTAGCGTACAATCCTTAGGAGAAACCTATGCAAGTATTACACGACACTTCGGATGAAAAGAAAAAGCCGATGAAAATAGTTCCTGAAGGGGAAACTGAAAAAATGGAAGAACTTGATACTGAACAAGCTATCGAGACCATGGAAGCAATCGACCCAGAAGAAACTGTAGACGCTGCTGATGAAAATCAAGAAGCGACTGAGGAAGAAGTCGAACAACCTCAAGAGGAAGCAGAAGAAGAAGTAGAAGCTGCTCCTAAAAAAAAATCAAGACTTCAAAGAAGAATAGACGAGCTAGTAAGAGAGCGGTCAGTAGAGCGAGAAGAACGAGCAAAGCTGGCTTCACAAGTTGAAACATTAAATCAAGAGCTTAAAAGAAAGAGCACTTTAAATAATGATTACAATACATTACAGCAAGACTATTTTGATAATCAGATAAAATCTGCAAATAGAACTTTAGAGGCTGCCCGTATAGCACATAAAAATGCTAAAGAAACTGGTAACACCGATGAAGAAGTAAAGATTTTAGAAGATATAACTGACGCAAAAGTTGAAATTAGAGACTTGGAGCGACAAAAACATTTGTTTGAAAGAAAGCAGAAGACAACTGCACAACAACCCGAACAAATAAATCAACCCGCACCAACACAACAACCGCAACAGCAACCGCAGGCACAACCTGACCCAAGAGCACTTCAATGGGCACAAGTTAATTCTTGGTTTGGACAGGATGCAGCAAAAACTGGAGCGGCATATGCAATTGATGCTCAGTTAAAAATGGAAGGATATGACCCCTCATCAGAGGAATATTATTCCGAATTAGACAGGCAGTTGGCAGTTGCTTTCCCAGACATGGGTAAGGGCAGCTCAAAACCAAAGCAAGTCGTAGCGAGTGTATCTCGTGCACCATCCGCACCAAATAAGAAAGTCAGTTTAAGTACCAGTCAAATGGCTATGGCTAGAAAATTAGGTGTGCCTTTAGAAGAATATGCAAAATTTGTGAGGAATACAAATGACCAATAAAAATATATCGTCTGATGTGAAAACGTCTAGAACCCATCAGAAACGTAAAGTAACTTATACACCTCCTTCATATCTGGATGCTCCAAAGCCAAATGATGACGGCATTAAATATCGTTGGCTGAGAGTGAGTATGGGTGGGGAGGATGATGCCCGAAACATATCTAAACGTAAACGTGAAGGATATGAGTTCGTTAGAAAAGAAGAACACCCAGATTATGATGTCCCCGTACATGAATCAGGAAAGTACGCTGGAGTGATTGGCTCTGGAGATTTAGTTCTAGCCAAGATACCAGTTGAGATGGCAGAGGCGAAGAAAGAGTATTACGAAAGTAAAACTCAGACTCAGACTCAAGCTGTTGATGCTGATATTTTAAAGGAACAACATCCTTCGATGCCAGTAACACAACAACGGAAAAGTTCTATTTCTTTTGGAAAGAAGAAATTAGAAGACTAAAATTTAGTATGGGGTTGTTTATTAACTTTAATTTATTAATTAGGAGATAGAAAAACATGGCAAATGTAGATGCTGCTTTTGGAGCAAGACCTGTTAGACATCTTTCTGGTGGACAAATTAGAACCAATGAATACAAAATAGCGTCTGGAACATCATCAAATATTTTTAGTGGTGATTTCGTAAAATTACTAGCAACTGGTTACATTGATGTAGCCGCAGCTGGTAACAGGATACTAGGAGTATTCGCAGGTTGTCAATTTACTGCATCAGATGGGGAAGTGAAATTCGCAAGATATTTCCCAACAGGTACAACTACACAAGGTAGTGGCGATGTCACTGCTTACATTTATGACGACCCCAATATAGTTTATGCAATTCAATCAGCAGGTTCTGCTGACTTTGCAGACATTGGACAATTAGCGGACCACGTTGCTGGTACAGGCGATACTAGCACAGGACAATCAAAGTTTGAGATTTCAGGTACAACTGGAACTGGAACTGCAGGAATGAGAATCCTTGGTCTATATGAAACACCAAAGAACGCTTTCGGTACAAACGGTATCCTTGAGGCTACAATTCATGAACATGAATTAAACCAACACATTGATGCTGACGGTACTGTGGGTGTATAAGGTAAAGGAGAATAAAACATGGCTGTTATTTCAAGAAGTCAACTCGTAAAAGAGTTGGAACCAGGTCTCCACGCCTTATTTGGTTTGGAGTACAAGCGTTGGGAACGTGAACACGCAGAAATCTTTACTGAAGAGACATCAGATAGAGCATTCGAAGAAGAAACACTATTGACAGGATTTGGTGCTGCACCAACAAAGTCAGAGGGTTCTTCTGTTGAATTTGATACTGCTGCCGAACAGTGGACTGCAAGATATGTGCATGAAACAATTGCACTTGCTTTTGCAATCACTGAAGAAGCAGTGGAGGATAACCTCTACGATACTCTTTCAAAGAGATATACTGCTGCATTAGCACGTTCTATGGCTTACACAAAACAGGTGAAAGCTGCTAACGTACTTAACAATGCATTTAGTTCTAGCTTTGTAGGTGGAGATGGTAAGGAGCTTTGTGCTACTGACCACCCAACACTTATGGCTGGCACACAATCAAACGAACCAGCAACTGCTGCTGATTTATCTGAGTCATCATTAGAAAACGCAATCATTCAGATTGGCGGATTTGCAGATGACAGAGACATTCCAGTAGCTGTTCAAGCTCGTAAATTGATTATACCAAAAGACTTAGCGTTCACTGCTCAAAGAATTTTGAAGAGTGACTTAAGAGTTGGTACAGCAGATAACGATACTAACGCACTTAGAAGCATGGGTATGCTTCCAGAAGGTTATGTAGTAAACCACTACTTAACTGATACTGATGCGTTCTTTATCTTAACTGACTTAACAAACACAGGTCTAAAAATGTTCCAAAGAAGACCACTGAAGACTTCTATGGAGCCAGACTTCGAAACAGGAAATATGCGATTCAAAGCATCTGAAAGATATTCTTTTGGATTCTCTGACTGGAGATGTATCTTCGGCTCACCAGGAGCATAAAGTACGCTATAAGGGGGGGTAATCCCCCCTTATATTTATTAACAAGTTACATAGACTGCAATAGCAGACGATATAGAGACTATGTAACGAGGTCTATATAACCAAGGAGGTTTAAAATGGCTAATACAACTTTTTCAGGTCCAGTTCGCTCAGAAGCTGGATTTAACGTAGTTAACAAAAACAGCACATCAGGTGCTATTACAGAAACTGGTTTTTCAGTAAATTCAACTGGACAATTAATTTCATTAGGAACAAGAAAGATACAGACATTTGCAATAGATTTATCTGGCACAAATGCAGCGTCAACAACTTACGCAGACAATGATGTTCTAGTAGAGCTAGGTGCTCTAAACACAGACCACCCAGACGATTTAGTAACAGCAAGTAAGTTCTTTATTCACAAAGTAGTAATAGGTGTTACAACTGCTGCTGCTAGTGATGCTAACTCTTTAGCTAACTTACAGCTTAGTGCTACATCTGGAACTGCAACTAACGCTGGAATATCATCTGGCACAGAGATTGTAGGTGCTGGTGTTGCATCATTTAATCCAAGAATTTCTGCTACTGACTCAGTAACAGAGGTTGACATTGACCTTGACGCAACTGCAGGTACTTTCCATGTGTTTGCACCAAACATTAGTGCAGCCATCGCAAGTAAAAACTTATACTTAGGTGCAGGTTCTACTTGTGACACAGCTTTAACAGCTTTCCGTGGCACACTGGAAATTGAATACTCAGTTTACTAATGTATATTTGTAAATATATAGCTTTGCTCCTCTTTATTGTGAGGAGCGAGGCTAAAATTATTTTAGGAGGTAGAAAATGGCAGATGCAGTAACATCGCAAACTATAGGTGACGAAGTTGGTGCTAAAAATATATTAGTAAAAATAACTAATATTTCTGATGGCACAGGAGAGAGTGCTGTAGCTAAAGTAGATGTATCTGCTCTTGCAAAAGATTCCAACGGTGAGTCTTGCTCAAGAGTTGCGGTACAAGAAATATATTATGACATCTTTGGTATGAGAGTAGACCTATTATGGAATGCATCATCCAATGTCATTTGTAAAGTATTAGGAGCAAATGGTGCTCTATCTTCACAAGGTTACATGGACTTTAGAGATTTTGGTGGTATTACAAACAATGCTGGTTCTGGTATTAATGGAGATTTACTCTTAACAACAACAGGACATACAAGTGGTGACCACTACACAATTATTTTAAAACTAAGCAAAACATATTAGGATAAATTATGGCAACATCTGGCACTCGTACATTTACACTAGCTGTAGATGAAATAATAGAAGAGGCTTTTTCTAGAATAGGAGGAGAGCCTCAAACTGGTAAAGAGGCACAACAAGGTAGAAGAAGTTTAAATCTTTTATTACAAGAGTGGCTAAATAGAAGTGTCCAGCTTTGGACAGTTACAACTTCCTCCCAGAGTTTAACGGCAAACACTTCTAGCTATACTTTAAATTCACATACTGTTGATATTGAAGAGGCAGTTATAAGAAAAACTAATTCCGATAATTCATTTACAGATTTTGAATTAGAAAGAATTAGCAGAGATGATTATCTAAACATTCCTAATAAATCAGATACAGGAAGACCTAGTCAATATTTTTTAGATAAACAATTGACCCCCTCAGTATTCTTGTATCCTACTCCAGATGACTCAACTGATGCTTTAAGATTTAACGAGAGAAGAAGAATAGAAGATATAACAGCTTCTACAGAAAATGTAGATATACCAGATAGGTTTCTACCCTGTGCTATAAGCGGTTTAGCTTACTATTTAGCTTTAAAAAGACCTCAGATTGAAATGCAAAGACGACAAGAGTTGAAGGTTTTGTATGAAGAAGAGTTTAATAGAGCAATGCAGGATAACAGAGAAAAGGTTGACTTAATCATAAAACCTGATTTAAGATACAATATATGAAATACGCAACTGGTAAATTTGCTAAAGCAATATCAGATAGAAGTGGTATGGCTTTTCCATACAAAGAAATGCGTAAAGAGTGGAATGGCTCTTTTGTTCATCAATCAGAGTTTGAGGAAAAACACCCACAATTAGAACCTAGAAAACACAAACCCGATGCTCAAGCATTAAAGGATGCAAGCCCACAAGTTAAGCTGGGGACAGCTGACAAATTAGAGAACGGCACAGTGTCTACTTTATTAGCATCACTAGGTGTCACAAGTGAAGACAGAAGAATAGTTGGCACTTTTAAATCTGCTAATGCATCACCATTGGCAACAGCTTTGACCTTATCTGCAAGTTTAGGTTCAGAAAGCGTAAGTGTCTCCTAAAGTAAATCTATTTGTCGCCACACCTTGCTACGGAAGTATGCTAACAGAAGACTATTTTCATAGCATATTAGATTTACAAAACTTTTGCAGAGAAGAGCAAATAGGTTTAAATATACAAACACTAGGACAAGAGTCCCTAGTAACAAGAGCCAGAAATACTCTGGTTGCTAATTTTTTAGACAACGAAAGTTTTACGCATTTATTATTTATAGATGCAGACATAGGATTTGAAGCAACATCACTAAAAAGATTTTTAGAATACGACCAAGAAGTGCTGTGTGCACCATACCCTATGAAACTTATAAGTTGGGATATGATACCTAAACTTATAGAAGAAGGTAAAGACTACAGAAATTTATGTCACCCTTATGTTTTAAACTTTTCAAACAAAGGAGATATACAAATAAAAAAAGGATTTGCTGAAGTTTTAGATGCAGCGACAGGCTTTATGCTTATTAAAAGAAGCTGCTTTACAAAAATGAAAGAAGCATATCCAGACTTAAAATACACAACAGACCAAATTATTAACAACAAAGAATTTAAATCAGAAAACACTTATCTGTTTTTTGATACAATGAAAGACGATGACGGAAGATATTTATCAGAAGACTACGCATTCTCAAGAAGATGGCAAAAAATTGGAGGCAAAATCTACGCAGACATTGGCTCCAAAATCACCCACTTCGGTTCGTACAGATACACAGGCGAACTCTGGAAACATTTCAACTTCCCCAAAAGTTAAGAATGTAACAATCCCAGTAAAGGGATTATCTTTTAAAATAACGAAAGGATAACATGGTAGACGCAGTAGTAAAACCTGTGAAAACAGCAGTAATAAGAAATCCAAAAAAAGGATACATTAGAAAAGTTACTCCAGAGGAAATGGTCAGGTATGAAGAGAGAGAAGAGAGATTAAAAAAAGAAGGTAAAAAATAATGGCAGATGATGCAACCGTAAATATAACAGCTACAATTTTACCAGACGAGATAGCTAAAACTATTTCTGGGTCAATGACAATCAGTCCAGCTGATGCAAATGACAAATGGTATTATAAGTTGACTAGCGTTTCAAACTCTAGCACTGATTTAATGGCTGGTACATTTATAGACTATACTGCAGTAGATGACGATACAGCACCAACTGCAATTAGCACATCAGACAAAGTAAATTTTTTATTTATAAAGAACGAAGACACATCAAAAGATATATATATAGTTTTAGATGGTGACACAGCGTCAACATCTGTTAGTGACGGCATAAAAATAGCTGCAGGTCACTCTTGGTATTGTAATCTACCCAACACAACAGTTGGAGACATACACGCAATATCATCAACATCGACAGTAAATTGCATAGTTTGTGCATTATTAGATGACGTGGGGTAATAAATTATGGCAACAATGACATTTTCAACACTTACACAAGATTTAAAAGACTGGATGGAGAACGATGGAACAGAGTTTTCTAATGAGACAGCAGGTTTTATATCTTTAGCAGAGCAGAGAATATCTAGAGACATAGACCCCTATGCTTTTCACGAGGCTGCAAACTCTACTTTTAATGTAGGAGATAGATTTGTAAGTAAACCATTTGATGCAAAAATAATATTTCATTTCTTGCTTATTAATTCTAGTGGTGAAAGAGTTTTTTTAGAAGAGAGAAGTGATGAGTTTATTTATGATTATTGGAAAAACTCCTCTACAACAGGCACACCAAAATATTGGGCTAACTATACAGATACAGCTATCTTAGTTGCTCCAACACCCAGTGCTGCTCTAAGTGTAGAGATGACTTATTCAAGAAGATTAGCTGGTTTATCTAGCACTAACACAACTAATTGGCTTACAGAAAATGCACAGGATTTAATATTGTATGGTGCACTTATGGAGGCATCTACATTTACTAAAAATAGAGAAGACTACTCAATATATACACAGAGATATCAAGTAGCTGTAGAGTCAGTAAATAATCAAGCTAGAAGAAGAAGAAGAGATGACTTTACATCTCCCGCAAACGTCATGGGAGAAAACTACATAAAACCAAATATAACATAGGAGATAAAATATTATGTCAATCACACAAACATTAACGAATGTATTTAAACAAGATTGTTTGGATGGAGCACAGAATTTAGGTAACGGTGGAGACACTATTAAAATTGCGTTATACACATCAAGTGCAAGTTTAGGTGCCACTACATCAGCTTACACAACATCAAATGAAGTTAGTGGAACTGGATACACAGCTGGAGGAACAACACTCTCAAGTCAAGCTGTTTCACTAGATACTTCAAATAGCGTAGCATTTTTTGATGCAGCAGACCCAAGTTTCTCATCTGCAACAATTACAGCTAGAGGAGCTTTAATTTATAACAATAGTAAATCCAATGCTGCAATAGCAGTTTTAGATTTTGGTTCTGATTTTTCATCATCAAACGGTACATTTACAGTTCAGTTTCCAACAGCTGCACACAACACTGCATTAATAAGGATTAGTTAATGGCGACTGGCACTGGTGGATGGAATGCTGGAGCTTATGGCGATGACGGTTGGAATGACGGTATCGTATTAAGTGAAACAGGCATAGCAGCTACACTAGCTCTAGGCACTGAAACAGCATCTGGTAGTGCACAAATAAATCAAGTTGGTTTCGATAATTTAAGATTAAGTTTAGCAGACCTCTCTGCAAATATATCAGGAACAGCAGTTATAAATACAGTAACAGGAACATCAGGAACAGGAACAGTGGGCACAGTAAAATTATGGTCTCTTATAGATACAACATCTGGAGGAGACGAAACATGGAATATAGGAGTAGCAAACTAAATGGCTAATAGTTATACACAATTAGGATTTGTCAAACAGGCAGATGGAGAGAATATAGGCTCGTGGGGAGATGTCCTCAATGAACAGCTTATAGACTTACTAGATGATGCCATAGGTGGGTATGTAGAAGTTAGTGTTGCATCTGGCAATGTAACTTTAGCTTTTGCTGACGGTACTGCAGACAATAACGGTAGACACGCAGTAATAAAATTCACTGGTTCACCAGGGACATCGAGAACTGTAACTTTTCCTAATAAACAAAAAACTTTTTATATAAACAATGGCTCTGATGGGTCGATTGTATGCACAGCGGGAACTGGTGCAGCAACAGTCACCATACTAGCTGGTAACAAAGATATTATCTATGTTGACGGTAGCGATGAAATACACAGTGTGCTGACAAGAACAAGTGTTGTTTTAGGCACAAATACCGCTGGTAATATTTTAGTTGCAGATGGTAATCAATTTAATTCAAAAGCCTTTGCAGATTTATCAGAGATTACCTCTGTTGCAGCAAATGATGTATTAATAGCAGTTGATACATCTGGTGGTGGATTAAAAAAAATAGCTAGAAGCACTTTGGTATCTGGTTTAGCAGCTGGAACTATGAGTGATGTAGTAGATGATACTAGTCCACAATTAGGTGGAGATTTAGATATCAACGGGCAAGATATAGTTTCTGCATCGAATGGTAACATTACACTAACACCAAATGGAACAGGTGTTGTAAGAGTAGATGGCTCTAACGGTATTGATATGCAATCTGGTGCAATATCAATCAAAAACTCTGGAACACAATCTTATATTGATTTTTATTGTGAGTCATCAAATGCACACTACGCTAGACTACAAGCTCCTGCACACTCATCATTTTCTGGTAACGTAGTTATAACTTTACCAAATGATACAACTACACTTGCCACAACAAATTTAGCAGAAACACTAGCAAATAAAACATTATCAACTCCTAACATTGCGGAAATAGATTCAACCGATTCAATTACACTAGACGCAGCAACTGATATTATTTTAGATGCAGGCGGTGGAGATTTTAATTTTAAAGATGATGGAACAGAAATTTTACGAATTACTAATTCATCTAGTGATGTAATTATAAGACCTGTTGTTGATGCAAAAGATTTAATATTTCAACAAAGAGATGGAACAGAGGTCGCAAGAGTAGAAGACAATGGAACATTTAATGTTGTAACAGATAAATTAGCTATTAATGGAACTGCAATAACATCTACTGCTGCAGAAATTAATATCTTAGATGGTGTAACCACTACAGCCACAGAATTAAACATCATGGATGGTGATACATCTGCCTCAGCAACAACTTTATTAGATGCTGACAGAGTGGTCACTAATGATGCAGGAACGATGAAGCAAGTTGCTTTGTCAGATTTAAAAACATATTTATCAAGTGCAGGATTTTCAACCGAAGACCCAACTGCACTAGCGATAGCATTAGGATAGGAGAATAAATGGCAAATACATTTAAATTAGTAACAAAGGCAAACGTAACTAGTGCTGAT
>CAACVD010001268.1_pt2 | contig 11291 bp, 14 predicted proteins | sample 2381771 | NCBI WGS metagenome assembly CAACVD01 (sample SAMEA5211965, study PRJEB30684) | marine metagenome | biome: Marine; feature: Epipelagic; material: Water | collected 2015-10-15 | depth 15 m | reverse complement strand
TGAATGAAATCGTTCACGCTAAAATCAATCAGCACATCAAAAAAAGATAGAGTTAATGAAGAGAGCGTTACAACTTATGGAGCAATATGGAATCTCAGCTAAAGAAGCGGCAGAAACGGCAAAGGCTGAAGCCGAACATAGGAGTAAAATTAAGCCCGATGGAGGTGACGATAAAACAAAAACAAAAACAAATGTGGGTCAGGTAAAGTCAAAAGCTTTAGATGAAATCGCTACAGAATTAGCAGGAATAGCAGGTCAGGCAGGAAGAAGATTTGATGAAATTATAAGTGTAGCAGGTGAAAAGATATTCAGAAGATTTGATAATGGGAAACTAACTGGAGAATTTTCAGAAGAACAGATGAGAAACGCTATCCAAAAGTTAGCCGAAAAGGCTGACGAAAGAGGACTAGAAACCATTTTAGAACAGATAAAAGATGCAATAAATAAAAGGGTAGTATCTGAATGAGTACGAATTACAATCCTATTTATGACTTACCTAAAACCTTTACGGAAAATGGAGACCCTATAGTTCTCGATTCGTTTCATAATATATATAAGCCAAGGCAAGAGACCGAAGCCGTTGTTTATGTCGAGAAACTGTGTGGCTTTAAAAATGCAATAGTTCCCCTAAAACTTGGAACTAAAAAAAGCGACAGAAGTGCATTCTTAGTCAAAGAGGGAAATTATACAAATCTCGACGGAAACTTAGTAACATTTGAAAGACATTACGCTGATCTTCCATAAACCCAAGAGCCATTTCAGCTATGTCAATGAGTTGTTGTTGCATGTCTATCTCTTCCTTACTGCCTTTAGCTCTAACTTGTAGCAACTCAGTTTCTAACTCTTCAATGTCCTCTTGTATCTCAGCAATGTCTTGCAGATGTTGTTTTTGTCTTTCGATAGCTTCGTTGTTAGCTTCTAGATCAGGGTTTCTTTTTTTGATGTGCTGATTGATTTTAGCGTGAACGATTTCATTCAGTCTATTTATTACACCAATACTGCCGTGTTCTTTTTGAATCTCTTTTAATTCTTTTTTTATTGGGCTGATAAATCGCATGTAATCCATTCCACTTAGGAATCTAGGATCGATGTCTTCAATCTGTCCTTTAATCTTTGCGATCTCACCTGCTATCAATTCTAAATCTCTGTTGTTTAGCTTGAGCTTTATGTCGCTGAAATCTTCTGATTTTAGCAACTTTAAAACTCTCTCTTCTATTACATCTGCAAACGCCTCAGGGTTTTTAGGGTCAAATAATTGTTTAAAGACATTTGTAGAATCCCCTCTAACACCTTGAACAAAGTTTGAGAATGCTTCTAATGCAGGATTTATATTTTCTACTATTCCACCAAAAGCAATCGTCATACTTCTACCAAATGCTTCCAGTTGAGTTTTTGCATCAGATAGGTTTTGGATTTGCTCGGGTGAAAACTTTCCGAACATCAATTCGGCTTTCTCTGCAAATCTTTCTAAGCCACCTGAACCTTGTTGGAGAATACGAACCATATCAGCTCCCTCAGAGTCAAAAGCTTTAAAGGCAATGGTAAGTCTTTCTTGAGGGTCTTGTACGGCTTGGATTGTGTCAGCTAATTGGTTTAACACATCCATAGCATCTCTATTATTACCCGTGGAATCTTTTACTGCTATTCCGTATCTATCGAGAGTTCCTTTCAGCTCTCCAGTACCCTGTTGAGCTTCACCCAATCTTCGAACAAATCTTTGAAGACCTAAAGAAGCCGTGTTTACTTCGATCCCGTTTAATTTTGCAGAATTGGTGAAGTCTTGTAAAGAATCTGTAGTTAGCCCTAATCTATCAGCAGTCTTCTTCAGATTATCAGCTAACCTAAGCGACTCACTACCCATAGCTCCTAAAGCTCCAATTCCTGCAAGCTGAAGCAACGAGCCTTTCATTCCTGAGAATGTTCTGCTTACGCTTTTTCTAAAGTTACCCATACGCTTTGTGGCAGTATTGAGTCCTTTTTGAAATCCTTTAGAATCTAGTCCTAATTTTGCAAGTAGTGAAAAGTTAGCCATTTTGAGTTTTTACAAGTTCTTCCATTGATGCTTTTTGGGTCATAGGATTCCTCATAGCATACTTATCTCCAATCTTTCTTTTAAGTATGTATTGGAATAGCTGAAGTGTTCGAGCTATCGGTGCTTTCATAATATCGTCGTAACTCCACCCATATTCTGAAGCTACTGAATCCACTATTCCATTCAGCCAAACTGTTGGATTCGCTTTGTATGAAGATTCAGAACTTTGACCTGGAGATGGTAGATCATTAAAAGCAATGTCGATATAAGTGTAAACATCTCGAATAAACCTCATGCTCTTTGAATACTTAACGACTTCTTCAGCAATCTTTTTGTCGCTTCTTTTGTCGCTATGTGATTTGACTGTTATTATTAAGTGAGCGAAGTCCGACTGATCGGGTTTACCTCCGACCATAATTTTATTGTCTGCATAGTCTAATTTCAGACAATCTTCGCCAGTAAGCTGACGAACCTTGAATCCAAATATCTCAGACTCAAGGTTCAATAAAGCTTCCATTCGCAATCGTCTTTCGACTTTTGCGACTAACTCAATTCGCTCTTCGGCAGAATTGTCAAAGCTAACTGCCTCCCAAGCCATTTGAAAAAGTTAGTTATTTGTTTTGGCGTAAGCTGAAATATTTACTCGAACAAAATCTTCCTGAGTTTCGTTTACAGAAACTTCAGTAACGACATAAGTCGTCGATGCAGTCTCGCCATTTGCTCTATAAACCACATCGTCCCCAATAGTTGGAAGAGTGACAGTCGTACCCAATTGAACTGTCATAGAGACCTCTTCTCTTTGAGGTACTGTTACTGCCCCTAATGGAGAACCTGCCCCATCGTTTAAATCAACTCTGTTAGTTGTTTTGTTACGAGTAAAAGATTCAACTACGAATCCCTTACTATTAGAAGTAACTGTTGGGGTTAGAATACCAAACTTGTTGCTTCCGTCCTGAAATACATCTCCTATTGCCATAATTTTAAAGTGTTAATTAATTATAAGTTTTTTGTAAATTTATGAATACCTTAAAGTGAATTGAGCTTGAGTGGCAGTTGCTACCATCGAGAATCTTATGTAGTTTCCACCTGCTACGATAGTGACTCCACTATTTGCACTAGATGAACCTATTTGAAAAGTGCCAGAGGATGGAGTGATTTGAATTTGATAAGTTTTAGTTGAATCTTCAGAACCTACATAAGCATTCATTACATTGTAGTTCGTCGTTGAAGTGATAGTTGTAGCAGATTGAGAAGTTAAATTGACCACTCCGTAAATTGTATCCTGTAAAACACTTGTAATTTGAAAATCTTCACCACCAGAGAACTTTCTGAAAAAGATTGGTCTTGGGGTGCTAGTTTGTTTAAAGCCACTCAGATTAGCTCTGACGAAATCCTCCTGAGTCTCGCTTACAGAGACCTCAGTAAGGGTGTAATATGTTGCCCCATTATCTGCCGTAACGATGTCTCCTACACCTGGCATAGTTACATCCGATCCAATTTGAATCGTAAACGAAGCTTCTTCTCTTTGAGGTACTGTTACTGCTCCTGATGGAGACCCTGCTCCATCGTTTAAATCAACTCTATTTGTGGTAAGATTCCTAGTGAAGCTCTCAATAGTGTAGCCCTTAGTTTGCAAAGCTCCCTTGAGAGTCGGATTTAATATTCCGAACTTATGAGAGCCGTCTTGAAATACATCTCCTATTGCCATATATGAAAAGATTTAATGTCAACTTGTGGGAAAAGCATCGTCCCTGATTTGAAACTTTATTTGATAAGCTAAAGTCGAAACTGCTAAATCCCCATCGATCTCGTAAGTTGTTTCAGTTGGTCTTTGGTAAAGAACATCGTAGTAAGGTAATATATATCCTCCACTCCCATCATCGGTAGTCCAGTTACTTGCATTCCTTAACATAGAAGCTCTGACCTTTGATCTGATGGTTCTATGAAGCGTTTGAGTTCCATCGACAGAAGCATCGCTAACAATTCTAATACTCAGGACTCCTATAAACTCCATGTATTCCAAAGCTGTTAGACTAGCACCTTTCGGAATAGGTGGGTCATTCGCTTCCCCCACTTCAAATAAAACCTCTAATCTTGGGACTACAAATGTGTCCTGATCTAGTGTTTTGAATATTGAATTAGTCGAGAGGTCAGTCCCTTGAGCCAAAAAGATTTCGGCGGCGTTCTCAAAATGAGTCTCAAAGTTTAGAACAGTATGATCGTTGGGTGCAGGCATCTACTTATTAGCTTTTTGTTCAATTAGTTTATTTGATTGCTCTCTTATCTCCTCAACTTCTTTAGTTTGATCTTTTACTTTGTCTAAAGATTTTAGGGCTAATTCAGGGTTATTGAATTTATTGAGATACATCGCTTCGAGTTTATATTGATAGTCTCCGTAAACAAGAGAGTTTTGAAGTGGTTCTTTTTTGTCTAGTTGATTAACACAAGCTCTAATGTATCCCAGACCTTTCCATAAACTTTCTTCGTCCTCCTTAGTTCCATACATTTCAGCAAGGCAGTAATAACACTCTTTTCGATAAGGAGAATGATTGATTCCAAGAGTGAAAGATTCTACTGCTTTATCGAATTTATCGAGAAGTCTATAAGAGTTTCCAAGCATGACATAAAGATTATAAATCTCGTGAGGATAGCTATGGATCGGAATTGTTTTATTTATCCATTCAATAGCTTCTTCATATCTACACGAATTGAAATATTCTTTTGAGATGTAACAGTAATCTGCTTCGTGTTGTTTAATATCTTTCTTCAAAAGACTAATGTGAAAATCGTGGTTTGATTTACCATCGTCGGGAGAATGGTATACTGGGCAATCACTCAAGATCAAACATTGCACATCGTTGGGCTTTTCGCTCAAAGGCATAAGTTCTTCGTGAACTCTATTAACCCAATAAAATTGATTAGCTTTGTGGATTCTAATCTTCCAAAGATTTCCTGAACTTTCGTTTACATTGTAAGGAAGCCCATAGCAGTCCTTGCCAGAGTTGGCTTCCATTTGACTGATTATGTTATCAGGGTTTTTTATTGTATCGTCACAGTCTAACCAAAAAAGCCAACCCTCATTCTTTGAAGCTAACTCCAAAGCTCTATTCCTTGCTTTTGAAAAATCAAAGTCTTCTCTTTTTGGGAATACCATTCTGTCGAATTGGTAATCAATCCCTGAAGCTTTTATTACTTCTAAACAATCGTTTTCGTTATCGGTGCAAATAAATGAAATCGTCTTAACGATTGATTTCACTTGAGATAGAAGTCTCTCTAGATATTTAACATCAGGAGAGTGTCCTATGAGATAAAGATTAAGTTTATCTTTGTGCTTCGGCTTGGCAATCGAGTCTAAGTGTGACATTTAAAGAATCCCTATGAGTTCCAATTACTTTATAGTTTCTGCTCCCATCTGTTAGGATGTGTCCTTTAGTTGGAAGCGTTGTATAAGAATCAATATCTATGAAAAACTTAGTGTCAATCGATGTCTCTCTTCCATCCTCAAAGATGGCAAATGCGATTTCAATATCTTGTTTATTAGCTGAATAAATCTCTGTGTTTGTCGTTGGAGTTACAGAAGTCAAAGTGGTTGAAACATTTGCTATCGCAAACTTCAAATTTGAGCTTACAAAACTAGGTGTGATAATTCCCATATAAATAGGCTCGTTGTAAAAAAAAAGCCCTCGTGAGAGGGCTTAGGTGGTTTTATGTGCTTTTTTATCTATGAGCCGATTCCGAAGTGGAATTCAGCTTGAGCTTCTGAGATAATATATTGTTTGCCACTTTCGATATTTTGGATGATGTATGGCTTTGTTCTAGCTCTAGGTCTAAAACCAACAAGCTTACAACTGTCTCCACCTATATTGCAAATGATTTCCTTAGATAAGGTTTTTTTGCCAAGTGATTTTCTCCAATCGTTTTGCTGATTTAATGAAGCTTCCTCAACAGAAATAGCATCATTGCTTTGGACTCTTAGTTTAAAAGTTATTTGATTGGAATCGTAAGACCCATTCAATAACTCGAATTTAAAACCTTTGTCGCTTAGATTAAGGTTTTCATTGATTAGTTCTCTGACTATGTCTGCAGTTTTTTTATCCATAAGATTTATTTTTTATATTAAGGTTTATAATTAGGATTCTGAAATTGAAGAAAGGTTTAACCTTTTGCAAGTCTTAAAATAAATAAAAAAAAGCCCCACTCCAGAGAGTGAGACTTTTTCACTAGAACTAAAACAAATTGTTTTAAACTGTAGATGCAATTTGGCGACCTGCATTTGTGTTAATGATAACCTCATCGGTTGACATATAAACACGAAGCACATCTGACTTAATAGGCTCGTCACGATAAGTCTCAGCAGTAAAAGCTCCTCCATCAGGAGAGTAAGCTAATGTTCTACCGATACCTCCATTAGAGAATTCGCCACCTGCGATCTGGGCGACATAGTATTCAGTATTAGACCAAATGCGACTACGGCTTGCACTTTGACCTTTCTTAGCTGAGTTGTAGCGAGTTGGGCAAATGATAATATTGTCCACTCCTAAGGCATCTTGAAGTTGAGGTTTGTTTAAATATAAACCTGAACCTGAATAGATTGCACGAACTTCGTCAGAGTTTAAGAAAGCATTATATAGAGAATGCTCGATGACTAAAGTTAAACCAAAGAATCCGTCAGAGTTAAGCTCTTCAACTGCATTTTGAACATCCTTAATTGGAGTCGCCGCGGCATTTGAAAGAGAGCCGTTACCTGGAGTGATAGAACCGAAAGAAGCACCTGACATAGCAGTTGAAACTCGTAATTCGTGTCCAACCATTAAGTCTCTTTGTAACTTCTGAGCGATTGCTCCAGTAGCATCAGAGATGCCGTCGTCGTTTGCTTTGCTTTCGTCTTCGTCAGGAAGAACTCCCTCTAAAGCGTATTGAACTGTCGCATAGGACTGTTTGTTATAATCAAAATCTCTACGAGCGAAAGCTGATCCTGCTGAACGAACTTTTGAATCATTTAAGTCGAATTGATCCGATTCAAAGATTGGGTAATCGCCATTTTTAGTTCCGACATTTCGGATTGGTAGGATTTGAGTACCTACGAAGCGATTCTCTCCAATCTTGTTGAGTGCCTCTGAGAGGACTGGATTGAATGATGAGTTAGAATATAAAGACATATTTTAAATTTCTCCTATGTTATGCAGATTCATGCAATAATACTTCGATAACATCATTAGCGACTGCTGATGTTAAGGAAAAGCCAACGACTCCACCTGAAGCAGTTGTTCCCAGTTTACCACCTGAAGCTCCGTAAAGAGCAGTTCCTGCGTTTGTTATAGTACCTGCTGAAGTTCCGTAAGCAGTACCACCACCATTAAGCAAAGCGATCCCTGTGGAATCCCCTGCAGTTAAGACTTCTCTTGTTGTGAAGCCGACACGGGTTTCCCCTGATGCTACTTTAGTTGCAGTTGAGACAGTTCCGTCAGTTTCTAACTTTGCTAGAATATAAGCTGACATCGTGCCTGTTGCAGTAAAAGTGCGTTGTGTTCCATTTATTACAGTAGACATAATTTTAAATAATTAAGATTTATAGTTTGAAAAGTTCTGGCTTCTCTTTGCCTAAGCGTAAGGTAGCCGTAAATTCTGAAATGTTATTCTCCTTAGCATAATCGCTAATAAGTTTTGCTTTGAATGTTTTGCTAGGTTGCCAAGTAGAGTCGTCGTTTTGTGATACTTCTACTGGAGCTGATCCTTTGATAAGAGCAGAGAGTTTAGAAAGTTCTTTCTTCATCTCTTCGTTATCTTTTTGCATTTCATTCTCTTTGTCTTCATGACCCCCAAGTTCTTCTTTGAGTTTAGAGATCATACCATCTTTTTCTTCGAGTTCTTTTTTCAAGTCCTCGATAACAGATTCAAGCGAAGCAACCTTTTCATCGAGTTTTTCCTCGTCTTCGTGACCACCTAGCTCGTCATCTTCGTGACCACCTAGCTCGTCTTTTTCTTCGAGTTCTTCCTCTGAATGTTCGCTCAACTCGACCCGTGTGTCTTCTTCAACAGATAGTTGAGCTTCTAAAATCTCTTCCTCTGTTGCTTCGTTGATTTCTGATTTTGCCATATTTATTTTATTGTTTGAAAAAAGTCCTTTTTGGTTCGCCGCAGGAGTGTCCACGAAATCGGCAGATGATACCTCCTCTACTCTTATTGATGGAAATTCATAAAGAGCATCTTCAGGCTTTTCATCTAACTGAACATCTCCATCAGGAGTCGCCCAAGCTTGAGAAGCTGAGAATACTATTGATAATCCAAATCTCTCAGGCATCTTCTCTGCCATCTCGAATAAGCGATTAAATTGCTTTGAGTCGTCTTCTCTAAATGAATCGAAAGCTTCAAAGTCTGCTAATAATCTATCTCCATCGATTCTGAAGTTAACGAACATGCCTATCTCTTTTGTAAGTCGATCTTGAAATAAAGCTCCCTGATGAGTTATGTAAGCAGGTAAGCGTTCCCCGTTTATCGATCTTAAAATGCTTTCGATGCTTTTTTTATCTACAAAAAGCTCGTGTCCCAATGCTTCGCCTACGCTTATAAGAGATACCCCAAACATCTTACCAGAGTCTCTATCAATTTTAGAGTCCTCTATTCCTAATGCTGAAAATCCATAAAGTTTACTGCTCATCTTATCTTCAGCTTTTTTGTCAATTTTCTTCAATTTCCTAATAGCCCACTCGATTCCTGAAGTTCCTCCCCAACCTAGCCAAGCTACATATCCTTTATCTTTCCAAGGAGTCGCCTTGTACTTAGGGTCAATCTCAGCGTTTTTTTGATGTCTCTTAAAAGAAGCCATTCTAGCAATCGTCGAACGACTTAACTTTTCACGCTTTGCCAATTGATTTGCTCTTCGCCAACCTGTAACAGTCATTCCTTTTACTTCGTCTCTCCCGTGTTCATCTCTCCACCGAAGAACTTTCTTTGCATTGTTTACAGTAGATTCAGGATAATCATTGTAAGACTCTTGTAACGCTTCTGCCATAGGCTTCCAAGCTTTACACCAATATTGACCTCGAACTGGGGCTTTCCAATGTGTGCAGTAATATCTATGCTCCCCGTGATCCTCTTTCCAAAATTTACAGTTAACACATGCCTGACCCTTTGTTTCTCCTGACTTCCTAGATTTGCGATAAGCAGGAGGAAGAGCTGATGGTATCGGCTCTCCATCTTCATATCTTCTGTGATCGTCTAGCTCTTCCTTTGACATTGGGTGTTCCTTGGGAAGCAGGTCGGTGTCATGCTTTCCACTTCTATAGCGTAGATTCCTTAAAGCATATAAGAAAGAATTCACTCTAGCGTTTGCCCATTGCTCTGGAGAGCTAACACTTGGACGAACCGAACTTGGGTTAGTCTTCCAAGCTCCGATCCCTCGATTGTAAACTATCTTTAACTTCCTTAAAGTGGTTTGCTTTTTTGGGTCTTTGCCTACTTTCTCTTTATGCTCTTCAAGTTTCTTTTTTAAACCTTTCTCTACTGTATCGCTAACAGTTGCATTTGAATGACTGTCTAATTTTTTATCTCTGTCATAAATGCTAGTACAAACGGCAATCCTTTGATTTGAGTCAGGAAACTCTTTTAGTGTTTCATCGTCAGAAGCACATCTTGAGATAAAATCGTTTCTATCTTCGTTAAGATTTGGTTCAGGCAGAGGCATTATCAATATTCGCTATTTTCTTCGCTTCTAATTCAGATAGTCCGAAGATACTTGTTAAGATTGCTATAAGTTGATTTGAATCGATCCCTCCTTGGGAATAAGAGTCTAGTAGTGTTGAGATAGCTTGTACCCCACCGACTCCGATCTTTGTAATTAATGGATCAGAGATTTCGTCCTTTGCTCCCTCTTCTTGAGCAATCTCTTTACTTTGTTTGAACTGCTCCTGAGATGTTAGGTCAACAAAGTTGGCAGATGCTGAAGTGTTGTAAGCATTCATTAAATCAAGATAAGATGAAAGGTTATGTTCTTTAGCTATCTGTTTTGCTTTTGTTATATTCTGAGCTTTTCTAATCAAAACATCTTCTGCCGTATAACCAAAAGGAGCAGTTATATCGTCTAAGCTCATCGCTCCAGTTCTGAAATAATCTAAATCTGCTTTGACTTGTGCAACTCGATTGACCCATCTGAATGCAGGTCTTTGCCAACGAACCTTAAAAGGGTTTTGAATATCGGTTGGAATCCTTATTTCGTCTTCAGCTATCTTTTGAGTAAGCCATCTTCTATAAAGCTTTTGCATAACTTTGATCAAGTCAGTTTGATAGCTCTCAACAGTTTGCTGATATTGTAGAATCACTCCCTGAGATGCAGAGAATGAACTACCTCCGATGTCCATCAATAAGAACTCTACTGGGATTCCAACTGCTGAACCTACTTTTCTCAATAAGTATGTAACCCACTCAACTCCATCGACATTGGGTCTTCCTCCTGAGTTTATTACACTAATGTCTTCTCCTGCTTCAAGATAATGGAATCGACCTGGTTCAAAGTTTTCGAGTCCTCCGATTTCATCTTGCTCCGATGAGTTAAGTCTATTCTGTAGTTCAAACTCGTACGAGTTCTCCCTTTTTACTGCAACCGATAACGATGCGGCGACCTTGGCTGAAATCATTTCGATTCTATCATACTCGTCACAGTCTTGAAGAGTATTCAATATCGGAGCTAATTCAGGGACTCCACGATACTGCAAAGGGCGAATCTTTTTGAAAAAAGGAATAAAGTCCTTAGCAGAGATCATTCGATAATCTTTTAGATTCCCGTTTACTCTGTTTCCTACCGAATAGTTTATCGGTTGACCCAAATCGTTTACCTCGACTCCATTTTGAAAAGTATCTTTTTCGGATGAAGTAAACTGCCCGTTTGGATTGCCGATTCGAGAGCCGTCTATGAATTGAACTTTTCCATCTAAAACGATTAATCCTGAATCTCCATAATACAAAAGTGAGTCGACAAGTTGTTGTTGTAGCTCTCGCATGTCGAATTGACCCGTGACTTCAGGGTCCTGGCTAAACTCATTCCATTGATCTTCTATTTGAGAATTAAGAGAGTCGTCACCTGTGTTAGCTTGTGGCACTATTCCTTTTCCTACGACATCTGCTTTTCGCAATCGAGACATAGAAGTCACAACTGGGTTGTTTCTTCTCAGCTCTAAAGATGCCGAAATAAGACGATCTCTATCGTAATTGCTTAACTCAATCTCTTCGGATCGAATAGCATCATTACCTCTGTTAGCACGAT
>CAACVD010001471.1_pt1 | contig 11293 bp, 7 predicted proteins | sample 2381771 | NCBI WGS metagenome assembly CAACVD01 (sample SAMEA5211965, study PRJEB30684) | marine metagenome | biome: Marine; feature: Epipelagic; material: Water | collected 2015-10-15 | depth 15 m | reverse complement strand
AACTATCTGGACGATTATGAGGAGGGGACATTTACGCCGACTTACGAGTTTTCTGGTGGCGGCGGTTCTTTTTCTTATAGCATACAAGTAGGGTATTACACCAAAGTTGGTCGTTTTGTATTTGCTCAGATAAGAATTAGGGGTCAAAAATCTGGCACAGGTAGTGGAGCTTTGCAGATTGCAGGACTGCCATTTACTGTCCTAAATATAACAAATTTATTTGGCACTGCGGCTATTGGTTTTACAAATAATTGGACTAATCGCCCAATGGGGGCATATATAGAAGCAAATACAACTAAAGTAACACTTACTAAAGGAGCAAGTTCTAGTAATACATATTCTGATTTAGATACTACAGTTGTTAATGCTGACACAGATACAGGAAGTACATCATCTAATGATTTAATTTTAACAATTTCATACATAACTTAACCGGGTGGTAATAATGCCAAGACCAACAGTAACAGAAGTAAAAACACAAATTGACACGCATGAAGCCATATGTGCGGAACGGTGGCAAGAAACAATAAATCGCATCAAGCGACTTGAGATGGTCATTCTTGGTAGCGGAGGCGCAATCATCTTGTTGTTACTCAACATAGTATTTGGAGGATAGATCCAACTTTAACACACTATATATAGAGTTGGTTCAAAAAAGGAGGAAACAATGGACCCGATATCAACTGGACTAGCCGGAATCGCGTTGGTTCAAAAGTCGGTGGACTTTATCAAGTCAAACATCAACACCGCTAACGACATACGAGATATCGCAGGGGCTATTGACGGGTTGTTCTTGGGAGAGAAACAAGTTCAAAAGCAGAGGTTTGGAGATAAATCTCTTATAGGGCAGTCCAAAGACGCAGCCCACGCAGTTATCGACGCAAAGTTGGCGCAAGAACAGCTAGAAGAAATCTCTATCATGATTGACAACCGTTTCGGCTACGGCACTTGGAGACAAATAGTCAACGAACGTGCCAAGCGGATACAGGAAGAGAAAGAACAGATAGCAGAAGCTAAACGCAGACAACAGAAGGAACGTGAAGAGACTATGGAATTGATAAAGATCGGATCTATTATCATAGGTTCTATCGTTATAGTAGTTATCATCATAGCTATAATCATTAAGGCACTGTAATATGAGTGAAACACCAGTAGATTCAGAAGCACCAGAACTCTTTAGCTCTGGTATAGGCACAACAATGAAAGAACAGGCAGGGTTAGGTGAAGATGACCCAACACTTCCTGATGCTCAGAAGTTTGATCCAAAAGACATTGAAGTTAAACCAGAAACCTTAATAGATGCAGAAAACAGAAAACTTGCTGATGTGACTGTGGAGACTGCACAAGCAGATATATCTGATTTAGAAGTAGTTAAACCTGCAAAAATAGATGCAAATGAGATGGAAGCATATGCTGCTCCGGACACTCCTGAAGCTATTGCAGCTAAAGGTAAGTTATCTAGTAAAGCTATCATAGGAGATATTCAAGGTGAAGTTTCTCAACAGGCTATTGCAAAGGCGGCTACTGGTGAGTTAGACGAAAAAGCTACTGTTAGGTATCAATTAGGAGAACTTTTTAAATCTTTAGAGAACTCTGAGGATTTACCTGCGTGGGCAAGTCCAGCGGTTAGAGCCGTAGGATCACAAATGGCGGCAAGAGGATTAGGTTCTTCCTCAATGGCTGCAGCAGCAATAACTCAAGCAATCTATGAAGCTGGTGTTCCTATTGCAAAAGCTGATGCTGACAAATACCAGCAGATACAAATTGTAAATTTATCAAATGAACAACAGGCTACTCTACAAAATGCAGCGACATTTGCAGCTATGGATAAAGCAAATCTTGATGCTAGAATGGCAGCAGCAGTAAACAATGCAAAGTCATTTTTATCTCTTGATTTGCAAAATTTAAGTAATGAACAAAAAACTAATGAGATTGACTATCAAGGTAAACTTCAAAAACTGTTGTCTGACCAAGCTGCTGAAAACGCAGCTCGACAGTTCAACGCAGAATCTAAAACACAAGTAGATCAGTTCTTTGCTCAATTAGATGCGTCTATAGATTCAGCAAATAAAAACAGAAAAACTTCAGTAGATCAGTTTAACGTAAGTTCTAAAAATTCTATGAATCAATTTGTAGCATCCTTAGACAATGACAGAGATAAGTTCAACGCAAACATGTCTCTTCAAATTGAACAATCAAATATCTTGTGGAGAAGGCAGACAACAACTGCAAACACACAGGCAGATAATGAAGCAGAAAGAATAAATGCTCAAAATCTGTTGAATATTACACAACAAGCTCAAGCTCAATTATGGCAACTGTATAGAGATAATGCTGCATGGGCTCAACAATTTGCAGAGACTGAACGAGAGAGAAACCATCAATATGGGTTACTCGCTGCAGAAATATCTGGAAACGAAGATTTGTATGAAACAAAAGCAACGTATAACGCTATAAGTGCGCTAGGCGAAGGCTTGCTATATAAATTTATATTTGGTAATTAAGAGAGTCAACTATGGTTAAAAGATACTACAATAGTCTTCAAAATTTTGTTCGTAATACTTTAGGGATACAAAGATACACGGGCACATCAAGTAGTGTCTATGGTCCTGTTAAAGAGGAAACCAAGACCTATGAATTCATAAAACAAAAAGCAGCAGAAAGTTTTTTAACCAGTTCTGCTAATATAACCCCAGATCCTCAGATGGGAACTTTATCTTTTTTTAAAGGTGTCTCAACAAATTTGTCCAGCCCATATCCCACTATGAGTTTAGTAAAAACAAGAAATATGGAGGCTCTTCAATCCGAAATAACAAGACAGTCTGTTTTGAATATATCTGACAGAAATAACAATTTTGTTAATCAACAATTTAATTTAGCTTTAAATTCTTCTGTTCCGTATTCTAGTTTACCTAGCCCAGAAAGTGTTACTACCGGAACTACAGTAACGCCTCCCACTACAGCTAAATCTATTAGAAAAACACGCCGTAGACTATACAATCCCTATCCAAAAGGAGTTTAAAACATGGCAGTAGATAATACAATTGATATTATGGCTGGTGGTTATGATCCTAGAATGAGGCCACCTCCCGGACACAGTTTAACAACTCCTTTAGGCAATGCTAAATATGAACAGGTTCCAAAATTTAGCAACTCTAAAGACTTTATAGAATACACTAGTGAAAGATTAAGTATTCCTGACGTAGAGGAAGAGTTAATGAACTCCTTATCAATGGGCGTAAGTATTGAAGAGGTTGTTAACGGGATTGGTGTTGCTTCTTTTTCAGAAGGTCTTGCAAATCCAGACGTAGTTGAGAACAGTAAACCAGAACTCTTTATAATTGTACTGGCAAAAGCTATGGAATTTTTTGAGATTACAGAGAATACGCCTCTTCCTTTTAAAATGTTCCCTACAAAAAGTGGCGGTTACGAAAAAGAAGAAGTTATGGATGACATGTCTAGACTTGAAACAGCACGTGAATTAAATCCAGTTGCATTTAAAGCCTATGAAAAAAATGAAAAACAAATTGATGAAGAAAATGCTAAAGAAATGATAGCTCAAATGTCTATGGAACTTAACAATTATCGAAACGACGAAGAAAAACAAAATAGTTTTTTGAAAGTTGAGGAGGAATAAACAATGTCTCTTGCATTAGCAGTTTTGGGGGGATTACACGGTGTTGGCGTTGGCTTAAAAGGAGCCATGATTGCGAAGACAGAGGGTGAAACAGCAGTTAAAGTTGCTGAAGAAGAAACTAAGCAGAAAGAACTTGAATTAGCTGCAGAAGCTACTAAAGAGTCTAATAAACGTAAGCAAAAGTTAACGGACGAGGAGAACCAACGTAAGCAACGTAAGATAGAAGACCACAACAAAATAGCAGCTAGTAAGGAGCATCTTCATACTTATGATCAATCAAATTATGTAGATATGCTATCACTAGCTGGTATGGTAAATCAAAACTCTATAATTAATTTTGATGTTCCGTATGGGCAAGATCCTATGGGCTACGCGTATACAGGTAAAAGGTTTATGTTATCGGCAGCAGGAGACGATGTAGGTCGTGCTGAAAACAGATTTAACACCGATCTTAACGCAGTAGTTACTTATGATGGTAAAAGAGTAAAACAGTGGGAACTTGCGTATTTAGCCCATGACAAAATGAAAAAGCAGTTTGGCGAAAATCCAGAGCCTTTCCAGCAAAATATGTTGGATAAGGCTGAACAAGAGTATCAAGCTGTCTTTAGAGCACTGTCTACTCAACTATCAGATATTATTGCTAGAAACCGCAGGATTGATGCAGAGACGCTGGAGGTAAGCGGGGGTCGTTCATTATCTACAGGCACTTACAATGTATTAATGGAAAGTGAGGGTATAAGAAATACTCTTGCAAAATCTAAAATTCCCACCAACGTCATAGAAGATTTTATACTTTTACCTGCCTTAGATACTAACAGAAAAAATATTGAAGCTCAAGGTAAACAGGGCTATATGCTACAGTTTCATAAAGATACTCTTAAAGCAAGCGGTGAAAAAATAATCCCCGACGACATAAGCAGTGACGATATTGACGAGGCTATCAACAATAAACAGAATAAAGGGGATAGTGGTATTGACGCAAATAATAGTACAGCAGATGACCTTGACACAGCTGCAGCAGTCTCAGATTCTACTGGGGGTAACGTAAAACCTAAAGTCGCTTTTCAAGGCATACAGGAATTTGAAACATTACTTGAATCTACAGACCAAAAATCACAGATGCCACTTACTGTTGTAAACGCAAGCACAACATCAGGTATAATTAGATTTAATGTAAATCCAGAGCTATCTTTGAGTAACCCTGCCGCCATAGAAAACTATCAATTGACCCTTAGATCTGTAACTGGGTCTGGTACACTTGAAAAAGAGCCGGGGTTACAACGGTATCTCGGTATGCAGAAAGTTGTAGCTAGAGTTATACAGAGACAAGTGCTTAAAGAAACAGACCCTTCTAGTGGTCTTATCACGAGCTTTGGTGTAAATGATGGCGTACAATATAACGAAACATTAAAAAATTTAGACCGTGTTGAACTATCAAAGAAAATAACAACAGTAGAAGCAAGTCTAGATATGGCTAGTGAACTTCTTGGAATGACTAAAGAATACATAAATGCGGCGGCGATGGGAGAAGCTGTTCCTTTTACTAGTGGATTTGCTCAAAAAATCCTTGCTGTTAAACGTGGGGGCGTTGAACAAATGCGGCAGCTTGGTTTTAGAGTAGATGATGCGGGGAACTATTTAGAGTACGAGGATACGGAAACAGACGAAAAGTTAGCCCTCTATATGGCAGATAAAGCTGAACAAGCAGGATTTACATTGGCCGCAGATGGCACTCTTATAGCACCGACAAACCCAAGCGATCTCGGAGCCTATCGTGAGTTTTTAGAAATACAATTTGTATACATGTTAGCAAGATCTCTAGAAAATCCAGAAGGTGGAGGAGCTCGACTATCTGTAGCCGATATTGAAAACATGAGAAAAGCCTTCGGTTCAGGCACATACCTTAATGATCCCGGAATCCAACTTATGGCTCTTCAAAGCATGACTCAACGTTTTGCGCTTCAGTATAATCATTTAAAAGCACTTGAAAATTCTGTAGATCCTTTCCAATATGCTGCTGCTATGCACTTACATGACAATCAAAAATTTAAAGGGTTTAAAAGAAATGCTACTAATGGAGAAAAAGTAGAAGCAGTCGTAGGTATAATACACGAGTTTATGGGCACAACACCTGAAGGAGAAGGTATAGACAAACCTCTGGACGACGATAGCGACATTTTTAATCCCTATGACGAGCCCACCCCATCTGATGACAATGATCCCGGGTACATTCCGAATTACATTAGTTAGGATTTTTTAATGGTTAATTTAGCACAACAATCAGCTACAATACTACCCCCCGGACAGACTTCTAGTTCTAATACTACTGGTTCTACGACCACTGGTTCTACGTCTGCCCAACCACAGGTAAGCACTAATCCTCCTCAATCTCCAAACCAACCTCCTAATCAAAGAGTCGTGCCCCCACGCTCTGAGATAGGTCCAATGACTGACTCTGAACGAGAACAACTGCTGGACAGAACATTTATGCTCCCGTATGTTGATGCAACACCAGAAGAGATGTCTCGTTTTTTATCCATGATACCAAGAGAAAAGTTAAAAGACGCAACCTATGATCAGTTGTACGCTATGTATAAGAGTGGAGATATTGTAGAGTCCCCACGACCTGATGCTAATTTTATTGGGCCAATGCCGCCAACAGAATTTGATAGTCTTCAAAAAACATTTATGAACAATGACGTGGGTATGTGGGTTCAGTATGATATGAGAAAAAAGAACCCTCATAATCACCCCCTTGATCCCTCTAAATATTTGAAAGAAGACCCCAACACTGGTAAAATGCTTATAGACTATAACTGGTTAAAATCAAACGGCGGATTTATAAGTCATGTAAAAAATTCAAAAGGGATTGCTGTGCCAGTATCACGACTTAGCCCTAAACAGAAAATGGCATTAAGAAATGATTTTAGTGCTATTGCAGGATTTCAGTATGTTGACACCAAGATAGCTAAAGATGATATGATTACCCCCGTGACGGTGCAGGATGCAGTCACTAATAAAAAATCTTATGGACTAATCGCCCCGTATAATTTGTTGCGAAAAAATCAGGAGGCTGTAGGTCAAACTCTTGATACAAATATGTTCCCTACCCATACTTATGAAGAACAGAGTTGGTTTGAAAAACAGCTTGAAAATATTTTTTCAATAGGCACAGGGAAAGACATTATTGCATACTATGATGAAAAAATAGAAAAACTTAGAGGCGATACTACAATATCAAACGCTAGAAAACGAGCTGAGATTGAACGTCTCACGACTTCACGATCCAAAGTCATACGCAACAAAGGTTTACGTGTCGAAGAAGACACAGGTGCAGCTCAACTTCTTGACGCATATCGCGCCATTGGTCTAAACGAAAAACAAATTAGTGCCATTCTCACTTCTATGGAGGGAGGAGACTATTCACGTTTACGTAGAAAAATAGTCATGGGAGATTACTACGCTGATCTTGGAAATTTAATATTATCTGGATTATACTCAATGCCTATTATTGGCACAATAGAGCCCGGACAGGGTAGTCTTTTTGTATCCGGAGAGGAGTCAAGTGAAAACCCAGACAGAGAAGATCCATTCACTGTAGGTGCTTTGGTAGCTACAGGTTGGGCTTACCTGACAGATATCGTAGAAGGTAGGTCACTTGAATTTAATCAAGAAGATGTTATGAAGGGCGACAAAATTGATATGCTTAAATTTTCAGATGTATCTGAGGGTTTTGCAAAAGCGATGGGTATATCTCCAGAAAAGGCTAAACAAACTCTGGCGTTACAAGAAGGGTTTTTTGACACAGTAAGAGAGGTAGGGGAAAAAGGTATTCCAGCAGCCGGAATTACTTATGTGACTATTCGTGGAGTAGGTAAAAAGTCTGTGGAAGATGGGATGATTCCTTTTCTTCAAACTAAACTGCCCTCCAAATATGGTAACAAAACAAAACAAGAAGTTCTAGACATCTTGGGGCGCGATAAAAAAGCCTACGAAGAAGCACAGGCTTTATATTTAGACGGTAAATTTTCGTTTGGTACTCCGATACAGTTTAGAAAAAGTATGCTGATAACTGCTCAAGACATAGTTGTGCAAGGCACTCGCGGAGCTAAAAATTTAAGACTTTCTGAAGCGTCAAGAAAATCTAATAAACTCTTTGACGAGGCTAGAATTTTAAATAGAAGGGCACAAGAAGCCCCCACTGTATCCGAAAAAAATGCACTAAGATTAAAGGCTGTGCAAAAACACGCTCAAGGTATATGGACATCTCTTACAGGGCTTCCCACAATATCTCCCATTGCAAAAGGTGAAATTGCATCTGAGGTAGCTTTTGCTATTGGAGGTGGTACAGGAATTTATTTAGCTCAAAAATATTTTAGTTCAGGGTATCAACCTGCTTTTGAAATAGGCGGTGGTTTTATAGGATCTTTAAGTCTTCCCACTATATCTAGGATATTGGTTGAAAAGGGAGTAGAGCCACTTTCACGTTTTACAGGAAATTTGTTGTTAGCATCAACTCAAGAAGAATTTAGTAAAGCGTTACGAACATCAGCTGCTGATTTAAATTTATCCGCGCAAGAAACAAAACAATTATCAAATTTTTACAATAACATGATAAGTAGAATGAGTGGTAGTGAACGGAGAGAATTGGTACAATCTGTAGATGAATACACGACACTTGTAAAAGAACTTTCCGAACTCCCCGGATCTACTATAACACCAGAAGACATCCCTGTTCTAATAGGAGATCTTCTTCTGAGTACATACCTTAAAGGAATAGGTGACTATCTAAGTCTTCAAAATTTAAACTCAGGTTTAAGCGAATCCGAATTTGTACAGTTAATGAATTACAACAGAAGTCTTATAGATGCACGACAAAGTTTACAAGCTAGAATGGCTGAGACATTACAAAAAACAGAACCATTTAGAGGTAATCTATCAGAAACTTCTGAAACTGTCTTGTCTAAAATACTAGACTCTAAAAATGAGGGAATAGAGCTTCTAGACGAGTCAGTTAAGGGACTGAACGAAGTTACTAATCAGTTTAGAACAAATTTAAGTAATATTCTTAGGGAAAGTGAAACTCATGCAGGTGGTCCTATAACACAACAAGTAAGCGATCTGTTTGATCTCACCATACGTTCACTTGAAAATGATCTCGAAAAGTTAGGTCTATCTAATGCTCCTGCTGAACAATTACAAAGTGTTCGAACACAAATACTTGAACTTAAAGCAGCTAGAGACGATGGTCTTAAAAAATACTTGGCTGACGTTGAAAGTGGTAAAATCCCAATGGACGCAAACACGACAGCTAAAGCACTACACAAAAAAATAAGAGATGATTTCAACGACGGTCAAACAGCCGTAAAAACTTTTTACGATACAATAGAAAAAGAATATTCAACAACATATGCTGATCAAACGGATCTCTTATTAGATCTGTACACAAAACAAGCCGAAGATAGTTCATTTTTCCCGGAGTTGTTTGAGGATTCCGTAAGAGCTAAAGCGACTAGAGTGTCCGTTAAAACTCCGAGAGAACCACAACTAATAGGAGTTGCTAACGAATCCGCAAGTAGATTTTTTACGGAACAACTTAAATTTAAACCTACTACACAAATAAAAACTCCATCAGAACTTATTAAAAAGATCGTCAACCAGATGCCTGAAGATTTAAAAAACAGATATGCTTACTCAGGCAAAACGAATATGGACGCTTTCATGTGGTATCGGAAATTTACTCAAGAGGTAACTCCTGACGAGTTGCGAGTGTTCGGAGAACTCAATGAAGATGCACAAACGTTTTTAAGTAGAGTAGGCATAGACGGTCTAGACCAGCAGTCTCTTGACGATGCCGCAAGTCTTGCCACTTTAGATTTGAGTGCACTAGAGATGGACTTAATTGTAAAAGGTTTAAACAAAAATCTCGCTAATCCAAAAGGATCAGATTACGCCCTTGTAAGCAGATTAAAAAATAGATTACTAGAAACAGAAGATGCTAATGGTAATCCAACTGTATTCATACGAGACAAGTATGGAGACAACCCTCAAGAGGATACAGAGTTTCTTACTTTTTATAAAGAAGGAATGTCAACTACCGTGCGTCCTCATTATGAAAAATTTGATGATAAACTGTTAAGTGACATTAGCATGAGTGGTGAATTAGACGGTAATTACTTCAAAGAGATAATAAAAAATCTTAATGACCCTAAAAAAACAAATCCAGTAAACCCAGAAGATACAGCAGAGCATATCAACAAAACTGTTTTAGAAACAGCTAGAAGAGCCTTTGGAACATACGACCCTAAAACAAATCAATTCTATTTAGTTGCAGGGAGTGATGGAGCTATGCTGTTCCGCAACTTGCTTCTTAATCATTACCGAGAAGTATTTTTTAATACTCCTCAAGGTATAAAATTAAGAGAACTTGTGGGCGAAGATAAACTGCCATTGACAATAGATTTAAAAGGTGATGATCAGCTTCGAGGTCTTGATACACTAAAGAACGTAACATTTCATAAAGTTGATTCAGATGGTAATTTTGTTCTTGATCCAGATGCGCCTATAATTACAGACGATGATATATTTAGTTTTGGCAGTTTAGATGAACTTATAAACACGCCGTATAGAACAGAGATTGAAGCAGCAGAGGCTATAGCAGATAAGATATTTAAAGAATCGATTGAAGAAGCAAAGAAAGTTTCAGAGCTCACCAAAGACCGTATCAGGACTAAGTTATATGATTGGGCAAAAAGAGGGGGAGACGCTCAATCAGGTCTATCAGATATGGATATCTTGTTTAGAGAACTGCAAGATCCTCGAGGATTTGAACAAATTAAAAAGGTTAGATCAGAAATAACTGACGAAGAAGAGTTAGCGTTTTTTGATAGAGAATTAAGAATGGCACTAGTGACGGGGGTTATCAAAGAAACAACATCCAGACCGGAGACAGGTCTTCAAGCTGGGAGGCTTCTCTTTGATATTGGAGGAGCTACTAAAATATTACAGGGTCCTGAGTACGTTAATCTTAACAAAGTTATAGACGAGTTTCATCCTGATCTTAAAAAAACATTATCATTATTTGATGACCTTTCAGACAGAGTGTTGAAGAGAGGTGCTCCTCTAACAGTACAGTCTGGACCTAAAAATGTAGACACCCTTGCTGTTCTGAACAGAGGCCGACAAATTCAATTACGACAAGTTAGTCCAATGTACGTAGCTATGGAGATAGTGACACGGAACTCTCAGGCTCGTAAATTTAACTCAGTAGCTACAATATTGTCTGATCCAGTTTTAACACGAGAATTTATTAAAATGGTTGAATCTGGTAAAGCTCTTGACCCTCAAATGGAAAGAAGATTTTCTACTTTATTTTTAAGAACAAGTTTGCGTATGGCTGCAGACTCCTATCAAGATGAACCTGTTGTAAATGACAGAGGCAATCTTTCTGGTAAAGAAATGATAAGAAAATTTGAAGAAAGTTTAAAAATGAATCGTGAAAGATATGTGTCCCCTACGCAGAATGATCCCGGGATGCTTATAGAACAACTCAAAAAATATAACCCCTATTTTGTAGATTACAATTAAAAGAAGGAATAGTCCAATGAAGACCTACTACAACGGCCCGAAAGGGATGAGGTATGGCGGCAGCACTCG
>CAACVD010001470.1_pt1 | contig 11294 bp, 7 predicted proteins | sample 2381771 | NCBI WGS metagenome assembly CAACVD01 (sample SAMEA5211965, study PRJEB30684) | marine metagenome | biome: Marine; feature: Epipelagic; material: Water | collected 2015-10-15 | depth 15 m | reverse complement strand
GGTATTATCAAAAAACTTTCGCGTATGCTACTGTACCCGCGCAAAATTTAGATACTTACAGTGGTTCGATTATGGGTGTTGCACGGTCTGTTACCAGCACTTCTGCTTGGGAGCCGTGCGGCACTTGGGATTTAGCGGTTTCTATGAGAGCAACTCCATCTATTGTATCTTTTAATCCTTATGTGGCAAACGCAGAATGGGGTAACTCTAGTGCAGTTAGCAGTAGTAATTTTAGGGTACTAGCGTCAACCGCAGATAGGATTTCTTGTGACAATACGGGGAATACTGTCAACTTTGGTAATAATAATCCAGCTATCCAATTGACAGCAGAAGCGGAGTTGTAGACATGACTATTACAGTAGCACAATATTATCAAGATGATGGGTCAAATAATATAGGCATAAAAGCCACCATTGACGGAATAACAATGTCAGTACCACTAGACCCAGCCAACCGCCACTACGACAAAATCATGCGTCAGGTAGCCGCTGGCGATTTGACCATTGCTGACGCTGACTAATGAAGATGGTACAGCAACAGGAACAAACCTTGAAAGTAGCAATGGACTTGGAGTCACACGAGAAAGAGTGTGCGATGTTCCGTGAGTTGGTACACGGTAAGCTGGACAGTTTAGACAAGCGCATGTGGCGTTTAGAGGCAATGATAATGGGTAGCACTGTAATGGTGGTGGCTATGGTAGTTACAGTATTTATGGGAATGAATTAATATGGCAGAAGAAAACATAACCCAGAAAGATAAAGATGCAGTAGAAGCGATGGAAAAGCAATCCTCTGCTGAATCTTTGCCAACAGGTCTTGAATATACTGTTGAAGATCAAAAAGTAGAGGATAATGAAGTAATAAGCACTGATGCTAAAACTATTAGCACTCCTACAACAGTAGCTACTCCCACTGCTATAACTTCTACTGACCAAGCTGACTCCACTACGTTTGATGCCGCTAGTTACACTTCTACTGATTCGGCAGATTCCGGTACAGCTACTGCGGCTACTGGCACTGTATCTGAAGGTGCCATTATGGACGCCGCGCAGGGTACTGTTTCTGAAGGTGCGCGGGCTACAGCAGCCACTCAAGAATTAGACGAAAAGGCAACTACCCGTTACCAGCTTGCAGAATTGTTTAAAGGTATAGAAGAGGGCAGTCCACCTCCCGCGTGGGCGGCACCTGCTGTTCGTAAAGTAACCGCTGTAATGCAGCAACGTGGTTTGGGTTCCTCATCGATGGCAGCAGCCGCTACAATGCAAGCGATGATGGAATCGGGTATTCCCATTGCAGCCCAAGACGCACAAAAGTATGCAACAATACAACTTCAAAACCTGAACAACGAACAACAAGCCGCATTACAAAACGCTGCTGCTGTATTGCAGATGGACATGGCAAACCTTAACAATCGCCAACAAGCTGCAGTTAACAACGCCAAAGCGTTTTTGTCTATGGACATACAAAATGTAACTAACGAACAACAGGCCAACGGGCTTACTTATCAAGGCAAACTACAGACTCTGTTATCTGACCAAGCCGCATCAAACGCAGCAAAACAGTTCAACGCAAAGTCTGAAAACGAAATCAACACGTTCTTTGCAGAAATGGGATCACAGATTGAAGCGTCAAATATCAATCGTGACATAGCAGTAAAACAATTTAACTCAAATCAAGGTGTAGCGATAGCACAGTACAACGCCCAGATGGAAACTGCAGCAGAACAATTTAACGCAAACATGCGCCTTGAGATAGATCAAAGTAACGCAGTGTGGCGTCGTACAGTAAACACACGTAACACTGCAGCACAAAACGATGCTAACAGAGTGAACGCTCAGAACTTGTTGGGCATTCAACAAAATGCACTAAACAACTTGTGGCAACGGTATCGTGACAAGGCTGCGTGGACAATGAAGATTTCTGAAAACTCCAAAGACCGCGCACACAACGCTGCTATGCAGTCTGCGGCAATCGCTGCTAACAAAGATGCGTACGATGAAAAGTACGATGACTATTTAAAGCACGAAATAATTGACAAGATTTGGAGATAAGCAATGAGTTGGCTTTCTAAGCTGGTCGGCGGGAACACGCTAAAAATTGCGGCTATTGCTGCAGCAGGATACGCAGGTAAAGAGTACATGTTTGGCAGTTCGTACACTGATCCCATGTCTTTGGAGACTACGTTTACAGGTGGAAATTTTGCAGCAGATACTTTTAACAAGTACAACATTACTCCGTTTTCTGGTACTGCGTTTGGTCAGTCTACCGTAGGACAAGCAATTACTAGCGTAGGTAGCTTTCTAAACCTAGACAAACAGGCTGGTCTTATGGAAGTTGTAGGGGGGCTATCGGCTGCTCAACGATTTGAAAAGATGCCTAGTGCTGGTACTATATCGGCAACTTCATTTAATGCTAACACAGATTTTCAAGCAGGAAGAATAGGACAAATTCCGATAGGCAACGGTGGGCAGGTTGGTTCGGCGTTGAACAGCGAAGCTATGAGAGCGTACATGGCAAAACAAGTTGCTATGATGGGTATGCCAAAGATGATGGCTCTTCCCACAGCGGCTTCTGTAGGTTCCAGTTCTTTAACTGCAAGCACAAGTTCTAAACGCAGACAATATAAGCGTATGGTATAGGTTAGGAAAACAAAACAATGATGGACAAAATTACAGCCCTAGCTGCACCTCCGGGCAACTCCCTTACAGATGCTCCCGGCAAATGGGCGTGGGAACAACCTCCACAGTTTCCCAATCCAGACGATGCTATTGACCACGCTGTAGAGATGCTAGAAAGCGGCCCTGTAAAAGAAGACATGACTAAGCTTATGCTGGCAGGAATTACTGTAGAAGAGCTGGTTGAGCAAATGGCGTTTAAAGGATTTATGGAAGGGGCGTTTACTCCTGACGTAGCCGAACTTATAAAGCCAGCGTTGGGTATAGCCCTTGTTGACATGGCGTTACAAGCGGGGTTTGAACCCCAGATGTTTGTAGAAACCGATACAATAAAGGGTGAAGTAGACGATGCTACATTCTTTTCTATTGTAAAAGACAGAAATCCACAGTTGTACTTTGATATGAATGAAAAGCTAAACGAAGAAGCAAGAATGCAGGACACTGAAGAAAGCATGACTACAGTGAAGTATCCTGACCAACCAGCAGCGGCAGGTTCCTTTTTAGACGCCAAAGAAGGAGTACAGTAGTATGTCTGATTTACTGACAGTGGGTCTGGCTATAGCAACAGGCTATAGAAGCAAAAAAGATAGAGAAGACTTGTTGACCAAACAAGAGCAAGAATCACGCGCTGCTTTGGCGTTAGATGACAGAAAAACTGCAAATCAAATCAAAGTAGATAAGGCTAAAATTGCCGCTGAAGCATTAGTTTCACAGCAAAAGGCTAATGTTCATAGGCATTTGGTAACAGACAAAAACGGAATGCCTAGTGTATACACTCAATATCCGGGACAACGGTTAAATATACCAGAAGGTTCTAAAGTTACTGGAATTGCTATGGGCGGTGCGACTACTTTTCAATATTTACCGGGACAAGACCAATCTTCACAACCGTTGTTTAGAGATACAAAGGGCAACGTAGGAACTGCACAACAACTAAACACTCAACACAAAAATTTAGCAAGTCAGTTGGGTGCAGAACTCACAGGCAAGGGTAATCGTACAGAAATTGGCGTTCTAAAAGAGGATGGCACGAAACATATATATAGTCAAGATGACATGCGGGAGATAAATGGTGTAACTTACCAATCCCATATACGTATGCCCGGAATTGGTGTGTTCCCGAATACTCCAGAGGGACAAGCTCAAGTTATAGAGGCTGTTAGAACGACTGGTGTTCCTGCTACGGTAGTTAGAACTGCCGTTTCACGCAATGGAATGCCTCTAGGTACGCCCACAGAAACGGCGTTTGAAGTTGGGGCTGCTCCTACTACAGAGGGAACCTTTACTAGACTTATTGGTGTACCCGGTGCAGATGGTTATATGTCTTCTACCCAACTAAACAACTTTTTAGAAGATAATCCAGAAGTAAAACTTGATAAAGTTGTGCATTCTGTTTATACAGGCCAAGTAGATTCAACTGGTAAATTAGTACCAAACACACTGAAGTTACAGTCAAGAAACCACCCCGAAGACGCAGAGATAACTACCCAACCAATTGCTTTAAATCTTGGCAACGGGTATGTGCCATTTGACAACATACAAGAAGCTAAAGTGGCAGCAGCAGCAGCCGGATTTGCGTGGGAAGATACAGACCACATCGTATACAACAGAATTACTAAAGGTGGAGAGCAAATAAGTTTTACTGTTTCTAGCACACAAAATCCTAAAGAGAAGAAAAAAGCTGTAGGTATAGTAGAACTTGGCAATGGAAAAACCGTACAGGTATTTGCTGATAGCAAAGCTGAATTGGTTAAGAAATTTGGCGATGGGGTTACTGTTCAGGGCATGTTTGTAGTGAATAACGACGGTAGTATAGGTGAAGGAACTTCACAGACATCCGTTGATATTGAGTTGACGTTACCCAATGGAACAACCTTGCTACGATCAGATGCAACTCCTGAACAAATACAAAGCGCAGTAAGCCAAAGGCGAGTAACCGTAGACAACTTTACTAATGAAATTACAGAAAGGGAAGCATCTACAGACGCCCCTATAGCTGCCCACCATGCAAAACACATTGACCCCAGCTTGCGGCTATCCAGCGGTCAAAACATGAGTGTGCTTTCGAATATAACCAATCCTTTAGATGCTATGGTTGCTGCAAGTGTAAAGCTTACTCCTGACAACATAAACGAAATTAACAGCAATGAACCACTACGTAAGCAATACGTAACTTCAATGTCTCAAACTTTAGGTGGTAAGTTCAGACAAGTTATTGACGAACAAAAAAAAGCAGCCCTTTCGGGAGGAAGCAGACCGCAACGAATACAAAAACTTTTTCCGTACATAAAAAATTCTATGCCTAGTTTTCTACAAATAAACGGCATGGAAGATGAATTAAAACGTATGTCTGGTATGGAGGTAGTTAAGGCACTAACTGATGCGGCTAATAATGCTAAAAAAGTAAGTACTGACGGTGACCTTACTCTTGCTGCTAAAGTCAATGCAGAAACGGGTGAAGAGTTCGACAACCCTAATCAAGAGGCGGAAACTGATGCGGTTGTTTTTGCGTATAACGTACCCAAAACCCTTGCTAGTTTTACAACAGACTTTTTACTGCCCGCTGTTAAAAGGGGTACTAGTTCTCCCAATGCTGCTCTAGAAGCAATGTTTAAAAAAGACCGGGGCTTAGATGGTGAACCCCTTACAGGGCCAGATGGCGTTGTTATGGTGTCTAAAGACCAGCCTTTAGTAGCAGCTATGCAGAAACTTTCTACAAAGAAAAGACCTAGCGGGACAACTTACTTTGACATGTTTGTGGACAGTATAAATGGCAACATAGACGGTGTGCAAGCCGATGATTACAGATACTTTGGTAACACGTTAATAGATGCAGTTAACCAAAAGGGTGGTGGAATACAACGTTTTGTAGAAGCAATTCGTCCCCTTGTGCGCGATAGTATAACGGAAGATGGTGACGTTACTCCGGCATTCTTTTTGCAACCTATGGACCCTCAAGGCAACATTAACCCTGCTATGCAAGAACTTGCACGACAAAATGGTTTTATGGGGGATGGGGATAACACATCCGCTAAAGCGTTTCAAGCAAAACTTGGCAAAGTAGAAAGTGCCGATAGAGTTATTAGCTATTCTAACCAGTTACTTGATGGCTACTTTTTAAGAGACCAATCGGGAAAAATAACAGGGTATAACAGTTCTACAGCAGTGGGCAATTTAGAACTCAATGTACAGGGCTTGTTGTACTTAAAAGATGCAGGACTAAACGCATTAAATGGCCTTGTTGGAAAAGATAAAGCTGAACAGATAGGTGATCTTTTTGTAGGTAACTTAAATTCCTACAAAAAAGAACTTCTTAAAAATCACGGACTAAAAGAAGAAGAAGGTATTAAAGGCACAGGGCAGTCTGAAATGGAAGCAGAACTTCGTCTTATTGCGAAGTCTGTTGCAGACGCAGGTAACGATCAAGCAGACAGAGCGTTAGCAGTTCGCCAGCTATACATTGTTAACTTGGCCTACGAACTATCTGCTATGATGCAGGGTGGTACGGGTGGACGTACCATTTCTGACCAAGACGTTGCTATTATTTTCAGGGCTTTGCGTCAGCAGTTGACAGCAACTCCCCGGTCACAAGCACAAGTAATCATAGAGGTACGCGAAATTGCCCGTGAAATGCGGGCAGAAATGACGTACGCCACATCAACAGACCCAGCAACACAAGTAGCGTATTCTTTTGCAAAAGCCGTGTCTGCTGTGTCTGACAGAGGGTTCCATCGTGAAATTACACCACAAAGTATAGCTAATCGTATCAACGGTGTTTCTCCTGCAGAAGCACAAAGGCGTGACGAAAAGCCAGCTATGGACCCGGCAGCGTACGCCAGTGAAGTTCTAAAGCAAGTAAACCAGAATTTAACTAATACAGGAAAAGACGAAATATCTTTTGGAGATGGTGAAGAAATGACACTGGATGCCATTCAAGAAAAAGCTTTTGGTGCAGGAGATTCTGCCCGGCAAAGGTTTGAAAGCATTCTAAAAACAACTAACCGTAGTCTAAATAAAGGAAGCGGCGTGTAATGGCAACTAATTCTGTACAAGATCAAATGACTACCCTTACACAGAGTGGGTCTTTGGGCATGAAGATGGATGCTTCGCCTACTGATGTTGACATGGAACAGCAACTTACAGGACAAATACCTGAAGATGCAACTAAAAAAGACGTGGTAACAGGGGACGCCTTTCGTCCACAGGACAAGTTTCCTGCTGTAAAAAGCACGGAAGTAATCACTGAAGAACTAAAGATTCCATTTACAGACAGACAGTTTTTGGGAATGGGTGTAGCTTCAGAACGGAAAGTAGAGATTGATTGGAAAAAAGCCAACCCTAACATTTCTGTTACACAGGTAATGAATTTTGCCAATCCTAAATTTAAAGAACAATGGAACCAATACGACGCCTTTGAAAACGCTAATGGTGAACTCATTAGTCTTGTGGGCATGAGTGAAATAGAACGAATCGACGTTGCCGACAAATTTGGTGCAACAAAGATGATTAAATACGGTGAAAATGCAGAAGACACAGTAGCGTATGACATACCATACGCGGAAAAGATTGTTGAACTGGTCAGACTTCCCGATGAAATTAAAACGGGTAAACGAACGTTTAATTTAAAGAACATGACGTACGATCAGTACACCAACCTTAAAAGAGCAAACAGGGCATTTTCTACTCTTGTGTCTCCCGACAAAGAGCTTGGTAAAGCTATTCACGCTATGTTTTTAAACGAAAAACTTATAGAGCAAGGTGTGGGTGCGCGAGGTCGTTACATGATACTGAACGACGGTATGAAAAATCCTACCCTTGATGAGTTTAGGCGTGTGCTAGGTAACCCCGCTGAAGCAGTGGGTCGTTTTGCAGTCTCTGCTCCGCTGTGGGGAGTTGGAGAAGCTTTAGAGTTTTTAACTTTTGACGCTTTTGAAAGCGACTATGAAGATAGACAAAACCTTGTGGATTCTTGGTGGCGTCCTGCAGCGTACACTATACAAGACAAGTGGGCAAATCAAAACGTTAGAATACCTTTGGGAACTGCAGAATTTCTTGCGGAAGCTTACACAGGATTTATACCTTCTATGGCTCCTTTAGCTGTAGAACTGGTAGGTTCTGGCAAGGCTGAAATAGCTTTTAAAACGGGGAAATCTTTAAAGGAACTACGCCTGTTTGAAGCATACAAAAAAGACATGATTTCTAAAAATCCTGATCTGACTCTCGACCAAATAACACAAGGCTTTTTAGACACTAGAAGCAGAGACCTAAAATTTGGTACAGCGGCTATGAAGCGTAACAGGCTTAACGAACGACTGGCCCTTGCATATCAAATATCTGACTCAACTTTGGATGTTGCAGAACGTGCTGAAGTCATACGACACAGGAACTATATGGCTGGATTAGTAGTTAGACGCGATGCTTTAAAAAAACAAATAGATAAAAAGCCTACACCAGATTTGTATGTAAACCTAGACAAGACTTTGCAAAGATTAGAAGATGCAGATATAAGAATGTTTGCTATCCAAAGAAAAAGTTCTATACCAAAAGCTGTGCGAGACCTTAACACACAAAACAACTACATACTTGCAGGAGCGGGTATAGGTGGATTTTTTGTAGGAGAAGAACTGGGACTAGCTGATCCTGCTCTTGCTGAGTTAGTGGGAATGGGAGTGGGATTAGGTTTAGCCTTGACTTCTGGAAAACTATCGCAAGGGTTTGCTGCAATAGAAGCACGTTTATCTAAAAACGCTAATTTAAAAAGAAAGATGAAGTACGTTGTAGGGGAAATGCAAAACGCTGATCCTAAATTACAGGAACTTATGCTTCTTCAAGCAGAAAAGATAGCAGGTTATCAAGATATGCTAGTTGCTAGTGGGGCTAATCCAGACGTACTAGACGTAGCCTTGCCCATTATTACTGATCTTGCTACACTACGACACTTTGAGGAGTCGTTGAGTAGTGCAACAAAATTAAAAGATTCAATATCTTCCAAAGATGCTGCATCTATACAACAGTCACTACTTTTAACTCAGCGTTTAAATGCGGAACTAAACAGAGTTCTTTCTGAATTTCAGGTGGTCACAGAGGCCGATCAAGCGTTCTTTGACGTGGTTACGGCCTTTAAAGATTCATCCTCTGAATCTATTAAAAGACTACAAACAAATATAGAGGCTGTAGAGAAGCAGGGAGTTAGATACTACTTGGATGGAATTACCGGGAAGTCTACTGCCCTTGATCCGTTATCCCCGCTTACAGCGGAGGATATGTCTGATGTCAAGTCGTTTCCCGAAGCTTTGCAATCTTTACGAAACGAACAGCTACTGTCAACCACTTCGCTGTCTACAGATCAGTTTGAGGGTGTTATTAAAGAAACTAACGATTACGTATCCGACAACCTTATCCTTACTGCAAATGAAATACGCTCTAGAGTAGGGTCTGCAACAACAGCAAGGGCTTCTACTGCAGCGTTACTTGACAAGACCGTTCCAGACGAAACAACTCCGTCGGGATTGCACTCCATGCACGTAGAGTTGGCTCATTCTTCACAAAGAGCCATAGCTATCCGACCATACGAATATCTTAAAAGTGACAACGTACAATACTTTGATCTACAAAATCAGCCCTTAGAAGGTGTACCTACAGTAGATGCTTCCGATGTGTTTGAAAGTTTCTTTAACATTCCTGTTCCGGGAGTAGGAAGCTTATCTAAGATAACCAAAACAGACTTGGATGCGTCCGATCTGCGGGCAATAGATAACACGATAGTAGAACTGACAGATTCGTTCTTTATTGCACAAGCAAAAAGTGAAGGTATAACAAAAGCCCAGCTAATTAAAAACATGAAGGAGTCGTTCCCAGAAGAAAGTTTTCCAAAAGGAAGAAACGATCAGTCTGTTTTGGCTGAACTTATATCTAAGCAAGCTGCTGAATCTGGCATGACTTTAGGATTTTTTGATGTTACTCCTGCACAAGCCAGAGAGATACAAAGTGCTGTAAACAGTTTGCAGTGGAAGTACAAAGGTCAAGGTGAAACGTTCGATAAGATGTCTAACATATCTACTTTGATAGACGGAAAGTTTGATTCGTTTGAAATGAATGGTATTCCTGTTGGTCAGATTCGTGTAAAGAATTTTGATAATGAATTTGTACAGCTATCAGCATTCCTTGAAGATGCTAATAAAGGTTGGCGATCATACAAATCTGTTTGGTATGATGACGTTGACGGTGGCAGACTTCCAAAGCTTATGGATTGGGGAAACAGAAAGAAACACCCCGTGGACGCTTCACATCCCGGAGGCCAAGCTACCAGCACTCCTGTAAACGAATGGATGTCTGCTAGTGACTTGGTTGACACAGACAAAGCAAATGTATTTATGCTAAGTGCTAACAAAGCATTTGGACAACGGATAGTGGGAGCGGATGGTTTTCCTACAAAGAAAATTATAAAAGGTACCAAAGATGCTTCGACCTTTAAAAGTTATGTACAGGCCGAAGTGGGAGAAGAACTTCACAGGCTTACTATGAGTGGTGACGCCACACAAGAAACCATTGGAGAAATGTTACAAGCTATAGAAAACAACATTCAAGTAATGAATATGGACACGGGCAAGATGGAGCCTTTGTTCAACGGTGTTGATCTTTTAGATGATGTGCTAGAATATGGAAGCAGCAAGTCTATATCAAAACAGCTAAGAACACAGGCCGACACAGAAGCCGCTTTAAAGATAAAAAAGGCTACCTCTGCAGCTATTGGTCCTGCTAAAGAGCGTAGGGATGCACTAAAAGAAGCCCAAAATATAATGAATGGCTTTGGCTTTGATACGGTAATAGATGGTTTGTGTTCACACCAATACAGAGCGTAGGTCTTCCATGTCTCTTATCAGTGGTGGTAGAGCAAAGTACAACGCACTAAATAAAGCCATGTCTAGCATCAGAAAATCCGATGGGGCGTTAAAGTACACACCGGAACAAGTAAAAACTGCTATAGCTGACGTTTACTTACAATCTTTGAGCAACACTTTGTTCACACCAACCGGGAAAAAAAACATAGAAAAGATTGTGAATGCGACTGGCAAGACTAAAGTCACTGAAGTTCCAGAGTATGTAACTAACGTACAAGGATTGGTTCGTGCGCTGGGCAACACAGTAGAACAAAAGCAACTGGTTATGGATATAATCGGTAAAGAACGCTACGAAGTGTGGGACGCAACTGCAGGATTTTTGGCAGAATTAAATACTAACCCACTAGCACAGGCTGGCGCACCAAGCCTAGTGTCTAGAGGCGTTCCTACTTCTTTGTCTGTAGAAAGCTACATAAGTAGACTGTACGCAATCAACAGAGGTGTTGTACGTCCACAGTACGTGGGTACTGAAGCAGCTTTGCAACAATTTAGGAATACAAACCACCAATTCCTTATGTCTGTTCTTCAAGACAAAGAACTAGGAAGGGAATTTCTAGAAATGGTACGTATGGGTAAGCCCCTTGACCCTGTACGTAATGCAAGATTTGAAGGTTTGTTAATAACTACAGGCACACAGATGAATCTGCTATACGGTGGGGAAGAAAAAGAAGTGGTAGATGTTGCAGGTAGAAAGTTTACAGTCCAAGCCAGCTACGAAG
>CAACVD010001469.1_pt1 | contig 11295 bp, 14 predicted proteins | sample 2381771 | NCBI WGS metagenome assembly CAACVD01 (sample SAMEA5211965, study PRJEB30684) | marine metagenome | biome: Marine; feature: Epipelagic; material: Water | collected 2015-10-15 | depth 15 m | reverse complement strand
TGTCATTGGCTGTCCTCTAAGGTGAGAAAGAAAACCAGATGCCTAACGGTAGGAAGTCGTTAACGGGAGTTAACTGATTGCAGTATAAAACTGCGTTAGATGAGCAACTATTGGGTTGGTATGACAGCCTAACACAACAGGAAGTGCTCCTACATCTGAATTCTCTTCCTCACAAATATTTATAGGAATCTCAGAGAGAAGGTGTTTAAACAGGCATATTATAGGTGTTGTAGTAGATGTCTTACAGACATCTTGTTTTCGCTATCGCTCAAACACTTTTTTTTAATTTACTTGATCTAATTGTTTAAACTTGAGTTAGAACTTGCAGTCATACGGAACCTACTGCTAGGATTCCATATGCAAACTTGAGTTGAGTCTCTTGTTCACCGGAAGCAGGTGTTTGAATGCTTAAAAATGATGCTTGGGACTCTAACCTTTTCCCATACCTGCGTTGACACCCTTTCGGGCAAGTAACCTCGTTCCTATTTGTTACTCTGTTCAGCATCTAAGCGGTGCATCGTAGGATAATATTTTAGTAAGGATTCACAACCTTTTCCATTTTTGTTAGTGATGCTATGTAGCCTTGAAGTTTATTACTGCCTATGTTAGTATTTATACAATACCAAAAAAATCAGGGGCAAATAGTGGTTGACGGCCTAAATGGCTCTTAAACGTCAGATAAAATTTTGTTGGGTATGTTGTTAGCAGTAAGGCCTTACGATGCGATTGTGCGTTGCTTATGTGCGTTTAAGACGCCACTATAAGGTGGTTTTAGACGTGTTTACGCCTAATCGGTGTTATATTTTATTATGTAGCAATCACTGTGATCTTCAACGGTGGCCTTTGTGGGCTTTTTGGCTCTACGTGGACGACCCATTTTTGGTTTGATCTTGTCTGGATCTCTCATTACGATAGCTGTTGTTTTTCTACACACGTTGCAGGACCTTTTCCAAAGATTATTGGCCATGGTTGAATTGTGGTCGCTTAACAGCCTTCGATAATTCTGTTCACCCTCATGGCCACAGAATTGACAGGTGTCAAAACGAAACATCTGTTTTCTTGATAGGTTATATGTGTCTGGTTTTATCTTAAGGTAATGCACTAGATTATTGTTGTCAAAACAACACCTAAATTAACAACAACACCAATTGCCGCACCAATCACAAATCTCTTTACAAGCACCATGTCTTTGTTTAGATGTGCTAGGTGATTGTTTTGTATGGTGTCCAGTGTCTTTTCTATACGATCTATGCGTTTGTCAAGTGTCATTATAATACCACGCCTAGTTGTATTGCACGCCAATCCGTGCCATCAAAAACAGCAACACAGCCAACTCCTGCGGAGTCTTCACCACCGTCTGAACAATAAGCTACATCGCCTGAAGCTTTATCTGTCCTTGCGTTTAATTGTGTTTTAGTTTGAGGTGCTAAATTTAAAATTTCTTCTATTTTTACTTTTCCTGTTGCAGGATCAAGTGTTAGGTCCGTTGATGATGAAGTGTTTAATTCGTCTGGCAAATAAGTTGCATCAATCTTGGTAGAACTGTTTAAGGGTGCTACACCACTTGCTTGAGCACGACCATTAATCACAATGATTAATTCGTCAAGAGCCGCTTTTAGATTAGGACGAGCCGCCGCTGGCGTATCCGTTCCTGCGTCTAAATTAGTTGTTACTACATTACTTGCTGTTGCCCATGCCATGGTTTAGTCTCCTTTTATATTTATTTTAATGTTAAAAATCACCGTCATATTAGTCCAATCTAGAAGCCGTTGTTCTGTCTTGTGTCATGAAATAACTGCATGAGGGTTGATTAAGCGGATTTGGAAACCTTTTAATTACATTACATTCACCTGATGTTGATATTGTTGATGAAGCACCAGTCCAAGCCGCATCTGATGAATCTCCTGCGTGATAAAAAACCCTAGTTGCACTTGATCCAACGTGTTGCGAAAGAAAAACTGTCCACACGTCATTCATAGACATGGCAGACATATCAATTGTTAATTGTCCTCCTCCACTGTCATTTACCATGATGTGTGTGTATGGATTTGTAACCGTTACCGTGGCAGGAACTGATGTAACAGTCGTAATGGTTGCTGGCGTTCCTAGGTTTGTGGAACTGGTTTCTCCAGCTACCAGTTTTCCTGACGAACTGTTATAAACCAATACATTTCCGTTAGCAATACTGGTCGTATCTATAAAGTCAACTATGTCATTGACAGCATCAGACATGGTTTTAATTTCTGCACGACTTTCTCTAATAGAATCGTCTGCATTATCAAATGCTGATGAGCTAGGTTTACTTGTTGGCCACGCCATAATTATCCTTTTTGTATATTGCCATCTACGTCTGCTTTCGCTGTTGGTAATCCAACAACAATAGCGTCAAATGTGCAATCAATGTTTTTTGTTTTTCCAAACGTATCTAATTCGTATATATTTACTGTGATTGGATCAGTAGTTTTATCCAAATAGGCTATTGGTCTAGAAGTAGCATCTCCTGCCGCCACATAACTTGAAGAAACATAACCACTTGTCATATAATCTGCTGATACCTGATGCGGTTGTATAACAGCAACCGTTGGTGAAATAGGTTGGTCTAATACCAACTCTCTTTGCCCTGTTGATCCACCTAATGAACTTGATACAATAGAATCAAAACTTGCTGTAACTTTTTCTGCATTTAGATCTGTTGTAATGCTTGTTATGTTAGGTGTTGGTTCAGCACCAGCACTATCTCCAAAATTTAAACTGAACGTAAACTGAAAATATCTTGCCTTAATGGCACTTACGGTATCGCCTACATTTACCACTAGGCTTGTGCTACTATCTATTGCGCCACCTGAACTGTCAATGGTATTGCCATAGACAATAGTTGTTGTCATAGTGCCTGTTTTGCTTATTAGTGTTAAAGGTAAGACCTTTTCTATACGTCCATAGTCAATGATGTCTGTTGTATATGTTAAAGGTAAGCTAGGAGTTAAATTCCAGCCGTCTGTATAAGTGTCCCAGCCATTGGTTAGGTTTGCCCACGTCTGTGTTGACAGTGGTTGGTAAATTCCTTCTGCAAAATATCCGTTTCCAGTAGCCATATTAAATTCCTAAATTGTGACTTGTCACTTGACTATCACCTCCAGCAGGACTTACACCTGCCGCCATTCCTGCCACAGCAGTTAATGGATTCTGTATCAAATAATTAAGATAAGCTTCAATATTTGATCCTGTTAAATTACGTCCTATGATAGGATCGTAATATGTATAATTTCCTAGATTACTACCATCTGGCATATATTCTCTTTTGCCAGCTAACACTCTGCTCCAATCAAATTTCACAAAATTAATATCTTTGTGATCACTCATACCTTTAGTTCCAAATTTTATAAAGTGAAAAGGTCCTAATATAGGGGTGTTGCCTTCTCTCCTTTGCGTTTCATTAATAAAGTATCTAATACGAATTGAATCAATTCCTGGATCAGCTGGTAAATTTAAAAACAAACCTACATCCATCTGTTGTGATGCTCCAGTAACAAGCTCTTGACTGTTACGCCAAAAGATATAATCATTTTGAATAGGTTTATTCAATGTATATGTCTTGCCATCAAAAGTTGCCGTTTGTGCTGATGCATATACTAGACTACCTTCTTTGTCTGTGCCAATTACATTGGGGTTATGAAATGCTAATCCTTTTGTGCTACTAATATTAGCATGATATCCCATAAATTTTGTTAGTCCATAGCCTTCAATTCCAAACTGATCCTTTACTGCAAATTTATTAGGAACATTAATGATGTCAACATTAGGATATGCCCTAAACAAACTTACATTTATTGGAGATTCTATAGGTGGCAGTGGAGGCAGTGGATTTGTTTCCTCAGATTCACCCGAACTATCTGGATCTTCATTTGGAGGAACAATTCCAATTGGACTAATTGGAGCACCTCTTTGTCTTGGACGTAAAGAAATAGGATCTGGACTGTAAATTGGCGGTGGAATATCTAATTGTCCTACGCCTCCAGTTGCAGGATATATAGACGCATCATGTTCAACTGCGGCAATGCTAACAGTCATGTCTGGATTCAAATCTACTCCTACTACCCTAAATGATACGTTTGTTAATTGTAAGGTTGTATCTGTTATTCTTATAACATCGCCAACTTCAACTGCATGAAGTTCTTGTGTTGCTTTAAATTTAACAGAACGTTGTTGTCTTGATTTCAAATAAATCATTCTAGCATTTTCATATGCCATTGCTTTATTTGTAATTGTATGGAATGTAAATTCTTTAGACAACTCTTCATTATTGTCTATGGTTTTATCAGCACTTACATTATAAAAAACCTGTTGGTTGGTAAATTCTAAATCAGGGTCAATATAGTTTACTATTGCTTGGTTTAGTTTGGTTCTTTTTCTTTCACCTTGTAAGGTAATACCACCCTGAACAACATTCTTGTCAACATCGTATGCAATATCAACAACTGTTGAGGTAATGTCTGTTTCGTGCCCACCGTCTTCAACTTTTAATTTATATCTACCTTGTATATAAGGCATAACACCTCTAGCACCACCAATTAGGGTTTTTAAATTAGATAAAATTTTATTGTTGGTGTCAATAACAGCATTACAAGTTAATGCCTTGCCTGAGTAAGTGTTATTATAAGTTACTATTTGATCATACTTTCGTGCCGCTAAGAAAAAACTATATGCGTTGATTTGTTCCTTAGGAATACCTGCACCATAGCGTGGATTCATAAGCATATCGAGAATACAGTTGGCCGGATTTGCATTATAACTTTTAGTTAGGTCTGCATAGTCATTGGATAAATTTAACTGTCCTACTGAAGTCACATCTCTTACATTATGAATTAACTTACCGCAAATATCAAATTGAACTTGTGGTATTCCTCCTCTGAAAGGATTATTATTAGCGTCGTCTTGTGTTTTAATTTCCTTCCATTCAAAACGCATTGCCACATAAGCAACACCATTCATGGTTCTATTTTTACCTGGCCAAATTGGAGCATCGTTCATGATACTTGCTACTGCTGGATTGCTTGAACTTCCATCAAAACATTGATATCTTATTCTTCCTTCAAATCTATCCTTGGTAACAAGAATATCAGCACCATTGGCATAAAACCCACCTGCTGAAAATCCACCTCCATTTGGGTATTCTCTAGGCAAAGGTAATTCAACGTCATCAACTAAAATTCTTTTTATACCTTTGATTGGTCCTTCTGACAATGCGAAAACGGCCCATAGATATTGATTATTTGTTGAACCTGTTTCTGCATGAACAAGAATTCCGCCAACCCTTCTAAATCCATAAACAACAGGTATGGCCTGGTTGGTTCCTTGTTTTGTAATCGTTACACCAGTTGCTTGTTGGTCTGGTTGTGGTTGATCTGGAAGATCAGGTGTGCCAAATGGTGCCAACAAGAAACTGAAAATGTCGCCAACAAATTCTACAATAACATTAATGACAGAGCCAATAACTTCACCTATCCATTCAATTACACCACCCATTATGCTTGTATCCTATGTATATAATGATTGCCACAATGGCTACCATTCTTGTGTTCAAAGTATGTTGACGCTCTATCTATTGCGTTAGCCGAGCCCTCCCAGTTTTTATTAAATGCACAAATATCACTTTCAAAAAACTGTGCTCCGTGTTTTTTACAGATTGCCATGACTTCTGACCATAACATATCTGCGATTACTTTATTACGTTCGCCATCTAAAATAAAGAAGAAAGCTAACTGCCCAAATAAAGTAGGGTTCCATAATTTAGTATGTAGGTAGAATATAGCATAACCTATAATGTCATTATGTTTTTCTACCACTAAACATTTAATACCATCATTCATTAATATTTTTTTTAATTGCTTCGCCAAGTAAACATCGTCAATGGGTATTACTGCATTGAATTCTAATTCACTAGCATGATATTTTGCTATGTTTAAAATTCCGTTTAAATCCTTTGGTTCAAATTCTCTAATCATTACTTTTTGCCCCAACGTATATCTTTAATTGCTTCATGTGAATACTCCATGCTAAAGTCTGCTGGAAATTCTCTTTGGAAGTTTTTTAAATTTGTTCTACGACAACTTACTTTTTCAAAGTTAGAAAATAAACTGTCTACTTGGATGGCCAGTCCTGCTGTTTTTTCTGCATCATTTATTTGATAACCAGCAACACGTCCTTGGAATATTAAAATAGGTCCATCGCCTGTGCTATCATCTATAATGCTGTTGTCAGTTTGGTCAACCAATGCTCTATGTATAACAACATCTTTGTTAATGATAGAACTAACTGCAAACGTAGAAACTGCTGTTGAATCTAAGGCACTTAAGGTTATTGTAATGCTTGTAATTGATAATTCGGAAGTTTCACTTGCTGATGTAATGCTTAAAAAGATTCCTTGTGCTGAATATGTTTTAGAATCGTAAACAATATCATAAGGTGCGTCTGTGTAATATGTGCCATTTAGATCTAATAGCAAATAAGATACAATAGCATCTCTGGCTAATGCTGTGTTAGTGTTTCCACCTGTAAGTCGTGCCATTAGTAAACCTCTTGGACATCTATTTCAAAATTTACAAATCCTTGATTATCGTAACCATACTCTTGTAAATCATTAGAAATTATAAATCTAAATGCGACTTGGTTAACAGATATAGGCTCGCCAGCACTATCGCTGTCCACTGCCGTAACTAATGCTGGTTGAAAGTTTATTGTTCCTGCTCCTGCTCCGTTAGTAGCAACGTCTTCTGTAACCATGTAAACTTTTGTATGATTAAAAAATCTAATAACATCACCTGCTCTTAAAATTGTTTTACTTGTTTGATCTGATGTTACAGCAATACTAGTCGATCCAGCGGCCGTTGATGCCGCACTTGGAAAAGTTACTTGACCTGGATAACTGCCACTGGTATCTGATATGGTTGGAAGAACAATATCAAACTCATTTAAACTGCCTTGACATCTAGCAACAAAGGCTTGAACTGCTCTAAAGTTTGCTGATGATGTAGATGGAAAAGCTAAAACACCTTGCCATAGTGTAGTGGCATTGGTTGCTCTAACAGTTCTTCCACTTGCTGTTTCAGTTTTCTTTGTAATTGTTTTTTGTTGAAATTTAAGAGCTTTAAATCCTAAAGTTACTGGAAAAAATCCTATATAAGCCATTAAGCAGTTACTCCTACTTTCCCTTGTTGATTCATAGCATTGTTAATAATTCCAACAATGGTTCCACGTCTTTCAACAAGTAGTTGATCAAAGTCCCTTGCATCAACCGTTGTTATGTTAAAGTTTACATTTACTTCGCCCATGCCTCCGCCAATGCTTCCAACAGCATCTGCTACTTCTCTTGGTATGACAGTTGAACTTTGTTTAGGAACAATAAGCTCTGGTCCGTCTTCCCCTACTACTGCTGTGGATCCGCCTATTACTGTTCCACCACGTTGTGCCGTCTGTGCCCTAATGGCTGATACTTGAGCAAAACCTGCCGCCACAGTTGCCGCCGCCGCTATAAAGTTAAACGGAGGTGGATAAGATGCTAATGCTTTTGTGGCACCTTGGTATGTGTTTATAATTGCTTCAGCAATAGCCATTGCCTTCATTGCGGCAAATGCCTTTTTGTTTTCTGTGCCTAGTGCGGCAAAAAAGTTTTTAGCTTGGCCAATACCAAATTGATATTTTTCTAATTCTGATTTCTTTTCAAATTCTATTCTATTTTTATTAATTTCTTTTTGTTTTTCTTCTCTGCCTTTTTTCTGTAAAAACGCCTTGTCTTCATCACTCATTGATTTTGCAATAGCACCTTGACTATCTGTTAATCTTTTTTGTAATGACGCCATATACATATCTTCTTGGCGTTTTAATGCGTCAGCTTGTATCTTAGTAATTTGTTCCTGTAATTGGCTTTCAATTGCTAATTTACTTTCAGCAAATTCTTCTTCAGTTAATTTTTTATTATCTAATGCCGCTTTTTGAATTGCTATGGCGTGTTCGGCAATAGCATTAAGAGTCTCAATCTCTTTAGCCATCATAGCTTCACTAAATTTAGAGCTAGCCTTGATCATAGCTTCAGCGGCTTTTTGATGCACTGATACTGCTACTTTAACTTCTTCATTTTTCTTTGCTAATGCCTGAACAGATTCTTGGAGAGCATCTTTTTCTGCTTGAGCGGCTTTGGCAACTCCTAACTGTTCTTCATATAGGTCTCTAAGTTTCATTGCGGCTTCATCATAAGTTAAGCCTGATTCGTCCCATGCCGATTTAAGTGATTCAAGAATTCCCTGACCTTCTTCTAAGGCTTTTTGTGCTATGTCACTTGTTGAAATATAATCTTTAACTTTGTCAGTTGTTTCGCCAATGGCTTCTGATACTTTTTCATATCCTTCAACAGCAAGACTTTTAATACTTTCTCTTACCTTAGCACCGCTGGTTTCTACTTGGTCTAAGAAAGGTATAAATTCGGCAATAGCATTATAACCACTGACTACACTATCAATGAAACTGTCAAATATACCTGTTAAGAATTCTAAAACTTTGCCTAATTGAGTTTGAAAGAATTTTGCAACATTACTTGCAATTTCGCCCATCTTGTTCAATACAGCACTTACTTGGGCAATGGTCTTGCCAAGTCCATTCTCCATGCTTAAGAATACAATTAAACTTGATGCCGCTACTGCTAACAAGCCTAACGGATTTCTAGCTATTGCGAGTGTTAATGCTTTGACGCCGCCTGCTAGACCTTTAATAACTGCAAGAAGTCCTGCACCTCCTAATACTGCACCAAGAACCTTGGCACCTAGTATCAAGTCACCCATGCTTATGTTTAAGGATTTAAAAAATTCAACCGTGGCAAATACTGCAAAGCCTAATTTGTCACCCATTACTTTTGCAACATTGTTAATTGATTCTGCATTATCGCCTAGTGCTTTATCTAGTGCTTGAACTTGTATTTTTAATGAATCAAATAACCCAGCTTCTAATAATGTTTTCTTGAAGTTGAATATTTTATCGCCTATCATTGAAAGTGAACCTTCCAACGTATCTGCTAAGGCATCTGTTGCTCCTGCAAACTTACCACCTGGTCCAAAGACTTTTTCAAATGCTTCTGCTGTTTCTTCTGCTGATACAGTTGCACCAGCTGAGAAACCTAACATATCTCTAACGCCTTTTTCTCTAAATAGATCCGCCGCACTAATACCAGCACTTAATGATCTTTGAACTTGTTCTGAAGCTGTTTTAAAATCAAGTCCTGTGACAGCCGCCACATTACCTGTAATCTTCATGATCCTAGCAAGTTCTTCAGCGTCATCAGAGACAACACTTAAAACACCAGCACCTTTTTGTATTTCTTCTAAACTAAATGGAACTTGAGAAGCAAACTTGGCCATTTCGTCAAAGGCCTTGCCCCCTTCGGTTGCACTACCAAATAAGAACTTTAATCTAACTTCAAGGTTTTCTAATTCCTTACCTGTTTGGATTAAAGAGGAAACTGTTTTCGCTAAACCCAGCCCAGCAAATACACTTCCAGCCAACGCGGCAATCTTTCCAAACGAAAGGCTAACACCTTTAGCTTGTTTGTCAATTTTACCTAGCCCTCGTTGAACTTTATTGAGCGTTCCCTGAGTCTTATCGACGGCGCGGATTTCTATTTGCTGTGTTGCCACTTAACGTCTCCTTATTCCTATCATTCTGTAGTTTAAACCACTCATACCACGTCATGATTTCTAGGACACTGAGTTGCATAACTTCTTCTATGCTTTTATGTAATGTTTCAGCAATCCGAAACAATAACTGGAGTTCAGTGTCCTCCTTTAGTTTTTTGCGACTTCCTCATATTCAGTTGTCGCATTGTTTAACTCAGAACAAACCTTTAGTAATATACTTGGGTCTGCTTCATTCATTAAAGTGGCTTTGTCCATTCTAGTAAACATAGGTTTTCCATCTGGATCCAATGCTTTTAAAATTAAACTCTCCACAAGTGCTTCTACAGTTTTATTTTGTTGTTGTAAAGCAATAATTTTACTTTCAACAGCAAAAGGGTAGGCACCCTTATAATAGATATCTGTTTTCCATTCTGGAACAGTTATCTTTCTTAAGCCACCCGCTAGTCTTTCCTTAAAGTGGCCTGTAATGTTATTCATTACGGTCATAGTTTATATCTCCTTTGTGATATCTCCCTAACAGTAGGCCCTATTATACCATTAGGTGCTTGTTTTGAGCGGCCTTCTTCTAAGAGGACAATATAGGGAACACGATTGACAACACTCTTCATCTTGAAGCGTGAGTCTAGGCGCCAACCACGTCTTGCCTGTCCTTTATCTATAGGAGTTTTTCCACGAGCAACTCCTAAAATATCATTTGCCACCCTGGTAATGAATGAATCTTTTTCTCTTTCAAGACTCCTCATCACCTTACGGGATCCTAGTATCCTAAATGTTAACACAATTATACTGTCGCGATTGTTAAAGCGCCAGTTCCTTGGAAGTTAACAGTTGCAGTTACAAGGTCATCAAAACTTGATGTTCTTGATACTGATGTAGTAATCACTGAACCTGTAAATTTTTGACCAGTAGTGCCGTCAGGATAAAACTCTATTGATAGAGCCCCATCTTGTGCTGGATCAAAGGCGTTTGATGCAGTAGAATGAGTTGAATCATATACTACTTCCATTGATCCTGTGAACTGATGTAGTCCACTTTGGTATGTTCTTGCCGCATCGCCCATAACTGTATCTTCAATCACATCTTTTGAATGTTCAACAGTCCAGGAACGAACTTCGGCAACGGTGATAGTCCCAGCTGAATCTGAGCTGGTAATATCTACTTTTCCGTTTTCTCCAGTAAATGTAGCCATTTTAGTTCTCCTTTTTAGCTAAATCATCGTCAGAAAATGTCCAGTTGTCTTCCGGACATTCATTATAAGAATGATCAGGATCATCACAACTAATGCAAGGCTCAGAATCTAATTCTTCTTTAGTCCAAGTCTTATCACCAACTGTTACGTCACCTGATAATTTTACTTCATCCTCCGATGTTGTTGAAGTCACTTGGGCATCGGCATCAATTTTATCTTTTTTGCTTTTGCTTTTACGTGACTTTTTTTCTGGTTTAGGTTGCTCTTGACCAACGATGGTCCAACCCTCACCAAGAAACCGTTCTACACGATCAGGCTGTATGCTAACTTGCTGACCGTTGTTATCTATCATTTGTGTGTATTTTGTTACACTCATTATACTACTCCTAATCTCCTAAGCCCTGCAATACCTGAAATAGCTCCAAT
>CAACVD010001468.1_pt1 | contig 11301 bp, 14 predicted proteins | sample 2381771 | NCBI WGS metagenome assembly CAACVD01 (sample SAMEA5211965, study PRJEB30684) | marine metagenome | biome: Marine; feature: Epipelagic; material: Water | collected 2015-10-15 | depth 15 m | reverse complement strand
ACGTCGAATAGAAAGGAGACGCAATGGCAATTCCAGACAGATTTTTACGGTTAAGAAGTTCGCAACCGTACATTAAAACAGAAACAACAGCAGGAGCTTTCATTGTGCCGGTGGCTGGTGATGCTTTCACCACTACAGACCCACTAGCATTAAGCCAGACTTTCAACACAACGGATGTTTCTGAAGTTGGCACAAGACTTCTTCAGAATCGTTCTTTCTTGAACTATGCAGAAAGAAGCACTTTCGACATTCCTTTTCTGGTGAAGCCTAGCGGCTCTGCTGGAACTGCTCCTGCAGAAAGTGACATTTTGCAAAAAATGATGGGAACGCTAACCACTGCTGGTGGAACCAGTAATACTTATTCTTTTAGCCGAGTTGCAACGACTTTCCAAGTTGCTCAAATTGTTGACACTTTTAAGCTTTATGTTTCAAACGGAACTGTCGTTGAAGGTTTCAGTCTAGACATTGCCAGAGATGGTGTTTTTTCCATGTCCGCAAATTGTCGAGCTTCTAGAATCCGTTACTCTGGCCCAGCAACTGCCACGGGTTCTGATGTTTCCATTGGGACAGGCTCTGCCGCAACTGCAACCATTACGACTGCAACGAATGCTGTAGCTGCTGACTATTTTTTCGATACACAGCAAGTTGTTATCTACAATTCAAGTGATGCGATCCAAAACTCTGGAAATCCTTTTACTGTTTCTTCAGTCTCAACAACTGGCGCAACGCTTGGCCTGACCAGCACCTCCGGAACCTACACCTTGACAGCAGGCGATTATCTGGTTCCTCACTTAGTCACTCCAACACTCTCAAGCTTTGAACCTATTTCTCAAGGGGATGCTCAAGTTTTTCTGGCAGCACAGAATGCGGCAACTGGTACAGGTTCAGGTGAAATTTTCAATGCTTCAAATAGCTTTTTAGCAACCGGATTCTCTCTGAATGTAAGCAAAAATCTTGGTGATCCTGGTGTAAATGAACTAACTGGAAACAAGTTTCCATCAGCGGCATATGTGACCAATCAGGTTGATATAACAGGTTCTTTTGATTTTATCATGAGGCCAGCCGAGGCGTATCGCTTTGAGCAGTTTTCTCGATTGGAGCAAATCTCCATTGGTGTGCAGGTTGGTGATACAAGCGGCAAAATTGTCAGAATTGCAATTCCCTCTGCTCGCGTTTCCATTACCGGAGCAGAACAAGATGGAGCAGCCGCAGCTTCAGTTGATTTCTCTTTAACTCAAGGCTCCAGCAGTACAGATGCCGCAGCCTTCTCACTAATTTATTTATAATCCTATGCCCACACTTTCAGAATTATCCAAATTCAACGAAGTCGATATTGAAATCTTTGATAAAGAAATAGCAATGGAATTCACATTCCACTGCACTCTGCCACATCAAAGACTTCTGACAGAGGCAATTAATACTGCTCAAAAAAAAGGTGGTAAAAATATAGATCAAACCACTTGGGCAAAAAAGCTTTTCATTCCTTGCGTCAAGTCTTGGTCTTTGAACGAGGACTGCAACGATGAAAACAAGAACGCTTTCTTTCAGGATGACGCGACCTTGAACCGAATCGCCCAAAATGTCGCGATGGAGTTGATGCACAAGGCGCAAGGCAGAGAGAAAACAGAAGAGGGAAATTAACCGCTTATCTGGATTTGCTGTTTGAGAAAGCAACTTATTCAGATGACTCTCCAGAACACGGCATTCAGGCCGGAGACAGGTATCAAGCGGTTTGGTGTTGTAAGACCGAAGGCAATGTCTGGCATGAAGACGAAGAGCCACCTTGCTCAGTTTGTCCAAACAATCTGACGCTGACGGAGCGCAACCTAGCAGCGGTTCAAGCGTTTCGAGATCTAGACACAACCGGACGTGACCTTGGCTTTGACATTGGCTTCATAAGAGAAGAAGCGATTGATTGCTACCTGAGAAGAGCCGAAATCAACACGGTTGAAGTCTACACTGCATTAGTCACGATTGACCGAGAGGTGACGAGTCATAGAAAGAAAGAAAACGAGAGGAAGCGCGACCTTCAGAAGAAGAAGTCCGCAACCGCTCGACCTACCCCACGACCACGAAGAAAACGATAAATGGCAAACGCTGCCTCAACAATCGAAATTGAATTAGAGATTCGTGACGCCATCAATCGTTTGGACCGTCTACAACGCGAGTTGACGCAATCCACGCAGTCCTTCAATAAAGCCGCACAAGCCACCAGAAAATTTGAAGGCGCAATAAATAAAGCCAAGGCCGGATTGGTTGCGTTCTTTGCTGCCATCAGTGTTCAAAAACTAGCGCAGTTATCTGACGCAATGACTCAGTTTGAGAATCGCGTCAAGCTTGCCACCAGCTCGCTAGTACAGCAGCTTGCGGTTCAGCAACAACTCTTCCTAGTTGCACAAAAAACCGCACTACCTCTTGAAGACGTTGGTCAGCTATATTCTCGCCTTCGTATTGCTGCCGAGCAATTGGGAGCAAGTCAACGCGACCTCATCAACCTGACGGAAACTGTTGGACTTGCACTCTTGGCCTCTGGCACTTCAGCAGCATCCGCACAAGGCGCATTGCTTCAGCTAGGCCAAGCCTTGAACTCTCCAAGAGTCCAAGCAGAAGAGTTCAACAGTCTGATTGATGGAATGCCGAATTTGCTGCGAGAGGTTGAAAAGCAGTTAGGACTTACCGCAGGAGGTTTGAAAAAGTTCGTCACAGATGGACAGCTCAGTAACAAGAAATTCTTTGACGCTATTCTTGCCAGCCAGAAAGCTTTAACTGAACAAGCCAAGAGTTCCGCCTCTACGATTGAGCAAGCCAATCAGCGAGTTGCCAATAGCTTTACTTCTTTGATTGGGTCCATTGATGACAAGCTAGGTGCAAGCAAGTTCTTCACTGGATTCATTGACGGAATCGCTACCGGAATCGATAAGCTTTCAAACTTCTTGGGGTTGACTACTCAGGCCACCAGTGGAAGAGGTGCAAATTTAGATCAAGTTATTCGAGGCGCAGCGCCTCAAGGTCCACAATACGCTTTTCCTACAATTGGAGCAGAACGTATTGGCGCATCAATTGGGCGATTTCCAGATTATGTGCAAGAGATGAAAAGCCTGGAAGAAATTGAAAGCTTAGAATTTGACCTTCTTTTCATTAGAGAAGATCAAGCAAAGCAGATTGCAAAAGCAGTTAATTTGAACAAGGACACGATTGATATTTTAGGTGCTCAAAATGTGCCGCTTGAAGAGGCTTCAAATTATCTAAGTTTCGAAAATCAAATTCTAAATGCAATCATTCAGAAAAGAAAAATTGAACTTCAGCAGAACAAAGAAAATCTTACGTATTTAGAACAAGCCACTAATTACCTCAAAGAACAATTTGATTTAAATGATCGCACCGCAGGAGCCATTGTTTCAGGCATTTCAGGCGCAGGACCAAACGCCAGCCGTGCAACTAATATTGCTCAATCGAAATCATTTGAAGAAGCTACTGCAAAGTTGATTTTAAGCAATGAAAAAGTTGGAAAAGTAATAGATTCTAGTTTTGAACTTCTGTTTGAGGTTCTTGACCCATTTCTTGATTTACTTGGCGATTTAATCAGTGCCATCAACCGCTTGATAGGTGCTTTAATTAAAAACGCAACAAATGCCGCAGAAGGAATTCTTGACACGGTAGGACTTGGGCCAAACGGTTATATTTTTGGTGGTGGACTTGCCAATGACTTAGAAGCAGCCTTCAGCAGTTCAAGGCCAGGAGGACCAACCAATCAGCAAAAGGCATTTGCTCAAGCTGATTCAATCTTTGCAAGTATTGCTGATGCTCCATCGACAAGAGATCAACTACAAACCACAGTTGATGATTTATCAGGATTGATTCCAGACTTAGGACTTACTGAAATCATAAACCGTATTACGCAAAATACCGAAGAAGCTTTGGCTTCTTTAAATGCAGTACAAGAAATTAATTTCAAAACATTAGCGGCAGCACCTGCTTATTTGATGAACCAAATTGGCAAGGAGATTAAAAAGGTAAATGACAAGATTGCCGAAACAGAAGAAAAATCAAAAATTGTCATTCAAGGATTGATTGAATCCTACATTCAGGAGCCTTTAGATGCTTTGGATAATTTGACGCAATCCGCACAAGACCAGATTGCAGCAATTGAATTCCAGAATCTAAGCGCAGAAGAACAAATCCAGCTACGCTATGACGAGGCCATTGCCACGATTGAACAGCAGCGAGCTTTGGCAGATTTGATTGATGATGAAGAATTGCGAACTCAGCTTCTGAATTCTGCAAACCAAGCGACCCAAGTACAGAATGAGTTGCTTGAAAAACAACAAAAAGAAATTCAGAAACTTAATGAAGAACGCGAGCGAGAAGCCAATCTGCTTAGATTGCAAAACATTGAATCTGGGTTGCAAGCACTGCTTCGAGATTTTGAAAGAACCATTGAAAACATCGCTGATCTGGTTCAAGGACTGTTTGACCAAGTGAACGAGTTGCTTTTCAGTGATTTTAATCTGGCCTCACCACAAGAGGCGTTTGCTCTTGCTCAACAAACGTATGAAAGTCTGTTGGAAAATGCTTTTGACCAGGACGCAACTGAAGACGACATTAAAGCATTACAAGCCTTCGTGAACGAATACCTTACCGCAGCCAGAAACGTTTTTAAATCTTCAACAGCCTATGCTGATATTTTTGAAGGAGTCCTTGGCGATCTAACTGGACTAGGATTGCAAACCGGATTCAATGCACCGATTCAGGCCAGCAGTAACTTGTCAAACGATTTAGAGGAGATGCTTAGTGTCTTAGATGATGACTTTGCAGAAGTGGTCAATGAACTGATTGTAAATATAAAAGCTGCATCACTAGCATTTGCTCAACAGCAGATTGAGTTCATCACAGAAGTGACTGAGATTCCATTGACTCTGACAGGTGACGATATTTCTATCAGCACCTCTGGATTAGGCGGAACCATTGAGCTTACCAGTGCCAACTTCAGCCTTGATTCTACTAAACTAGATTTGCGGCTATTGATGTCAACAAGCATGTTTACAGTTGACACCAGCAGATTAAATTTTGGAACCATCACTCCAACAGCCACTGCTGGTATCCCCAACTTAGGAACCATCACACCAACCGTTAGTCTGAATATATCTTCTGTTACGAACTCATTCAATCAATTGAGTGCAGCAATTAATTCTGCAATTAGTAATTTGATTGCATCAATCAATATACCAGTAACTGCAACTAACCCACTTGCTGACACGGGTGCTTATGCTGCCAGTGGGACTTCTGGAAGGACAAATTACAATTATTCTTTCATTAATAGAGATGTTGCGGGATTAAATTACGTTGGATCAAATAGAAGCGACAGGATGAATTTTGGCTATGAAGATTTTGCTGCTGACTTAGCTGCAAGTTATTCTTCTCTAGGTTATAACCTTGCTACAGACAGACCTTTCGGATTTGGTACTGACTCTGGATCTTTCAGATTTTTCATGGCATTTAAAACCGCCTCTGAAGCAGAAAGAGCTTACCAAGATTATACTGGTTTCGGTTACACAATGGGTCCAAAAGTTGGGTTCCGTTACGGTGGGATTGTTGATCCAATGGACACCATTCCAGCTATGTTGAGTCCTGGTGAATTTATTCTTTCCCCAGAAACAGTGAAGCGTTACGGAGTTTCAAACCTGAACCAATTGAACTCTGGAGATTCAGCCGCAATCAACGCAACGAGTGACCCAGAGGTGAAAAGGCTTCTAGCAGAATTGATTGTTGCGGTCAGAGAGAACGACACCGAGGTCAACGTTTACACCGATATGAAAGGCCAAACGAAAGCCGGTATTCAAGAATTTAGAACTGAGCTGCGAGAGAGAACGCGAAGGCAAGGTGAGCAATATGTTCCGGCTAGGTACATTTAATGAGCCAGTTATTGGTAACAATTACGGTTGACGGAACAAGTTTCCGTTGCTCAAAACGAGGTTTTGCTAGCGAGTATTTTTGGCGTCCAGTTGTTAAACGAATGCCTTCCTTGGAACTTGGGCAAGTCGAGGATTCCGGCAGAATTGGCGTCAAATTTGGCAACCTGACTTTGTTCAATGACCATCTAGACGCAGAACACCCATTTGCACTCAGTCGATATGAAGACTTGGTGCGATTGCCTCGACTTTACGATTGTACAATTCAATGGGGAGAAGACGGTAGAAATTTATTTGATGGTCAGATTTTCTTGCAGACGATCAGTGAAACCGAAATCAGCTTTGCACTGACAGACACCGAATACACGTTAGGTGCGCGACCATTTACATTATCGGAATCGTTTGCTTTTGTTGAAGGAATCAGTGTCCCAGGTGGCGGACTTCCGGTTGAGATCACGGCAAACAATCACGGTTTTTCTACCGGAACGGTTGTGACCTTTGAGTTAATGGACACCTATGGAGCAAACCTAGAGTATTCAGGCGTTACTGCTGACAATTATTATTATGTGACGAGAACCGGAGCCAACACGTTCACACTTCAGGACCGCGATTTTATCCAAGTCAGTTCCGGTGTGGGAACAGCCGGAACGTTCACGAGTGACGGAAACACGCACAGAGTTGGGGTTCCACTTCGTTTGCCGTTTTCATGGGGAATCATCAACGAACAAACGCCAGTGATTAAGAAGCGCAGCGATGAGGTTGCAAATCCTGGCCTAGACTTAGACGCCAGCAACAATTCAGACAATCCAATTGTTATTCGAGAAGATGGGGTTCTGATCTATTCAACCAATTCCAATTCAGGCCAATATTATGATGGAAGTGGCAACTCTGGCGTTGCTCCAACATCAACAGTAATTAAGCTGAACCGAGCAACAACTGGAGGTGTTTTGTCGATTAGTGGCGTCTCTACAAGAGGAACCACGTTGGCAAGCTTCTTTGGTCATGTCGCCACTCAGCTTGGGCTTAATTTAGACAACACACTGCAATGATTAACTCAGGAACCTTTTTCACCACGAACACAACTGTCGCAACTAGGACCATAGTTGAATCACCAGCGGAAATCAGAGAAAACATCACTGTAGAAATCACAACATCCGGTGAATTAATTATACGCTCAGTGACTGTTGCAACGGTGAATTCAGATATTGAAATTTACAGCCCATAATGGCAATTGCGTCTTCTCGAAATGAGCCACTGCTTGATTTTGCGGCTGATGTTGCTAAAAGCGCAAACATGCTTTTGCAGATTAACGGAACGGATCTGCGACTGATTAACCGGATTCAAACAGGTTCTTCTGTTGAAACTGTCAGAAGTCCAGAATTATTGGCGCTACAAGTTCAACCAGCGTTTCCAATAAAAGAGATCACCAGCGAGTATGAATTTAATACGCCTTATCCTGAAAGCGTGACGTTAGGTCAAGAAAACAAAGTTGTTCGAGTTGATAATTTGACCTATGGAGAAAGTCAGAAATACGATGCACTGAGTACAAAGGAAGAAAAGGTTCTTGAATTTTTAAGAGCCATTTTAATTAGCGAAGGTTCACCAATTTCAACCGCTAGAGTTTTTGGAATTCAGAATGATTGGCTTTTGGGCTACCGAGTAACCTGCATTGACGAGCGACAAAGTTTGAAATCTATCATTACCATTACTTCAGTGATTTATTCATTTGATGCAGAAGAAACGACAATCAGCGGACCTTCCGAACTCGACTTTGTAAGACAAGAATGAAGTTTATTTTTACTAACTCAATCACAAACGTAGCGAGTTCAGCCGGAAATTTGTCTGCTGATTATGCCGTGGCAAAGGTTGAAAACAATTTCCCGAAGCAGCCATACATTGCCAGCACAACCAACCCAACCGTAACCGTCACTTGTGCAGGAGCTAGCGCGATTTTTGTTTCTTATCTGGCTGAAGCACTGACGATGACATTTAAGGATTCAGGAGGTTCAACTCTGGGAACGGAAAGCTTTTCCAATAGTTACACACTCTCAGAAGCTTATTTACTCAATGACCGAACCCACTGGAACGAATCGGCTTTTGCGACTTGTCCAGCCTCAACGAATACCGTTGAGTTGGCTTTTGCCAATACGACAGACGTCAAAAGCACAATTAACGGATGGGTAACAGGCTCTTCAGGCCAATTGGGGAGATTACAAGCGAGCAGCACCAACATTTACCATGCGGATTATCCACAAATCAAACTTGGTACGTTTGTCAATTCTGCACAAATCAACCGCATTACTGGTGACGGAACCGGAAGCACAGATTTGCAACTAACCACAGGAGGAAATTCAAACTTTACCGTCACTTCGATGACTTTGCCGGTTGTAGTCAATACCATCCGAGCTGGTGCAGTGCTGGACACTTTAAACCCAAGCGTAGGCATGACCGAAGGTAACGATTCAACCGGAATTCAGCAGGAAAGAGATTCAGGCTTGGTCTTTCGCCTGGGCGAGATTCGCAGACGTTTTGCTGGAAGTGTCCAAGTGCTAGAAGCAGACAGGCCAACCGCCAGCAAGGTTTTTTCTGGCCTCAGAATGCAACCAGTAGCCGCAGAAATCATCAGTTACCAAACCAGTAGTTCCGTCTTTGGCTCTTTCCTACAACCTCCTACACTCGCCTACTCTCAGCAAGGCTCACAGATTTATGACTACAACTTTGAATTTATTGAATTGATATGAGCATTCTTAAAGTCAATGAAGTCCAAGTCTTTAATGGATCCACGATTACACTGACGGCAACCACAACCGCAGCTTCTGGAGCCGTAACGGTAGGCGGAAACCTGACGGTTTCTGGTGCAATTTCGAGCAGTGACGCCAGCACCACTCGAACAAACCTTGGACTTGGCACAATCTCCACACAAGCGGCTGATGCTGTTAATATAGACGGAGGTGCGATTGACGCTGTGACGATTGGGACAAACTCAGCCGTTACTGATTTGCGTGTTGATAATCTAAAGCTAGACGCAAACACCATTAGCAGCACAAACACAGACGGAAATATCACCATTGACCCAAACGGCACCGGCAATGTTGTTGTTGGAAACTTTACCTTTGATGCAGACCAAAGCGTAGGCGCAGGTCAGGACAATTTTGTCTTAACCTATGACAACAGCAGCGGCTTAATCAGTCTTGAAGCGGCCTCCGGTGGTGGTGGCTCTGGAAGTAGCTACATCGAACATTCTTCAACCGTTTCAGACTCGCTAGCAATCAGTTCTGGAACAAATCGGATGTATATCGGTAGAACAAGTTTTAGTGGGAGTGGAACGATGGCAGGATACTTAGTGATTAGTCACGGGTTTGCAAATTTTACTTCAGCGAGTGCGTTGAACATAACCGGAACTCTTAACGTAGTGGGTTAAAATGGCAGGAGAGATACAATTAAACGGGACTAGCTTTGCTAGCGAATCCAGCGGAACAATAACGGTGAATAATGGGACATTGGGCAGTTCAGTAGTGTTTCCTGCTGGTGGAACTGGAAACCCAATTTCAGTTTCAATTATTGTGGATCAAAAAAGTTCTGGGACAGATGGAGGTGATTTTAATAGCGGTGCATGGCGTGACCGTGATCTTAACACAGAACTGAGTGATTCAAATTCAATAGTTTCTATCAGTGCTAATGCGTTTACGTTATCAGCAGGAACGTATGTTATTGAGTGGAGTTGTCCTGCATTTGTGGTAAATCAGCACCAGACCCGCTTGTATGACGTTACTGGAGCAACAGTTGTAGCTACTGGAATGAACTGTTATGCAGACTCAACAGATAGTGTTAATAATGTAAGTTTGGGTTCAGCGGTTCATACTATTTTAGGCAATAACAGCTATAAGATTCAACATCGTTGCGCTAATACCAAGGCGAGTAATGGTTTTGGTGTTTCTAATAGCTTTGGTACTGAAACATACACCATCGTTAAAATTTCAAAACTAAAATAATTATGGCATACGTTAAAATAGAAAATAATGTTGTTGTTTATAAGACTTACGAAATTGATGAAGCTCTAGTTTATGTTCCTGACAGTGTCTGTTGCGGAATGATTCAAAATGCAGATGGCACGTTTAGTAATCCAACTATCAGTACAGAAGAGTTGATGGATAGGTTGCGCCAACAACGCAACCAACTCCTGACTGAAACAGATTGGCGAATGGTATCCGATTACCCAGGTGCTAATCAAACCGAGTGGCAGACCTACAGACAGGCTCTTAGGAATATCACAACCCAATCACCATCACTAGATGAGAACGGACAACTAACGGGCATAACGTGGCCCACACCACCAACCGACTAACAAGGCCGAGCAATGCCAGAAGATGAACCGGAGACAATAGAATGAAATACTTACTCCTACTCCCACTCGCACTGTTTGCCTGTTCAGACTGGCCTACAAAGGACTCTCAAGAAAACGAGCAGAATCCGATAGAAATCAATATTGAGATTCAGAACACACTAAACGATCCAGCAGATAACGATTCAATCGAACTTGATGTGGATTCAAACAGTGACAGTGATTCGAGCAGTGACAGTGATTCGAGCAGTGAGTCAATTATTGACAACAGTTCAGGTTGGATAATTTACGAATTTAAAATGATTAATTAGGGCCGAGTACCATGCCAGCAGAAGCAACCGGAATCATTGACGTTGTCCAAGAACTTGGAACTTCAGCTTCTGCTCTGATTTTTTTTGCTTGGTTGATAATCTTTATTCTCAAGCAGCACGATAAAGAGAAACAACAATTGCGTCATGATGGAGAAAAAAAGGATGCCATGATGATGGATGAACGAAAGCTGTATCTTGCTGCTGATGCAAAAAATGATGAAGAATTAAGACAATATATGAAAAGTTCAAATGCTGAATTAATGCACATCATGAGTCAAACAAATGCTGCAATAAAAGATATGACGGTTGCCGTTGTTGATTTACGAGATGTAATAAATCGAGAATTAAGAAAATGAAGATTGTGATTGCTGGTTTTTTTATAATGATCAGCACAACCGCTTATTCGACACCTCTTCAGTATAAAACCTTACATCTAACATCATGGGCTTACCAATGCTCACTTCGACTAGCACCGACTTATCAAATGCAAGGCATGACTTCAAATCTTGCCATGCAATCCGCCATTCAGCTTTGCAGTTGTGTGATTGACCACTATCGCGAAAACCATAGATATGTAGACCTTCAACTCATGCCTTTGCCTCAACGAGAAGCGTTTGGCGAAATGTATTCTCAAGAGTGTCTGGATTACCCAGAAAAGGAGACTTAATGGCGTACGTTGACCACTCCACTCATTTTAAGCGAAAAGAGCTGCAATGTAGTTTTTCCGGTGAATGTCAAA
>CAACVD010001467.1_pt1 | contig 11307 bp, 19 predicted proteins | sample 2381771 | NCBI WGS metagenome assembly CAACVD01 (sample SAMEA5211965, study PRJEB30684) | marine metagenome | biome: Marine; feature: Epipelagic; material: Water | collected 2015-10-15 | depth 15 m | reverse complement strand
CAAGACCTTTGTTTGGGTAAGTTTTACCGCCAGCTTCATAACCTTGAACCATACCACCCATTCGATAACGTGGGATAGGCTCAAGTCCAGAGACTATGCCTTGTGGTAGATTATTAAATAATTTTCTATTTTTCCAACTCATTAAATTAATCTCCCGCCACGTAATAAACTTAGTAAACCAGCAATAGGATCAACTCCAGAACCAGCTCGATAAACTGTTGAGGCTCTAGCACTTGGCAACATACCAAGCATGCCTTGTAAGGTTTGTAGTCTTTGTCTAGGCTCTAATGCTGCTCTATTTGCTGCATCAAATCTAGCGTCAAAACCAGCTTGCTCTATACCTCTACCTGTAGCACCTAAACCAGATAAAGTATTTATTTGTGAAGTTAAGTTTTGTAGTCCAGTGCTGCCTAAACCAGCAAACTGTTGACCAGCGCCACCCATGGCTTGTCCTAATTGACCAAAGCCTAAACCTAATTGACCTAAACCTTGCCCAGCACTCTGTGCTAAATTTTGTGCGCCTAAAAATCCTTTTGATCTAATCCCACCAATAGCCTCACCTAAGCCTCTACCTAAAGCTCTGTTTCTTTCAGACTCCATTAATCTACCACGCGAGCCACCAAATGCACCAGAACGCACCGCATTAAATCTATCACCAATGCCGGCTATATCTGATTGTTCAGTTAAGTCTCTAATAGTTTGTTGTACAACGTCTTGTTCAAAGGGGTTATAAAAAGCTCTGGCTGCGCCGGGTTTAAAAAATTGTGAAGCTCCAGCTAAAGCGCCTGTACCCAAACCTAAAGTATTAAAACCTTGTTGCGCCATATTAGAACCAGTTTGTATAAAAGGTTCAAACCCGCCAAGACCGCCAGATAAATTTCTAGCTCGTTGTTGTAAAGCATCAAATCCAGCTATGTTTTGAACGGGTATAGGTATTGGTTGTCCAGCTAAATCAAAAGCAGATTCTAAAAAGCCTCCACGCATTTTTGCAGCACGTGGGTCTTCTAAACCAGCTACGGTAGTTACTGGATCTAAATAACTTGCCATTACGCCATCCTCTCTGCGTCTTTCATTAATTTATATAAATTTCTGGCTCCTAAAACTTGTGTTGCTGGTCTAGTCATAACAAATTCTCCAGGTTCTAAAAACGCTGGGGTAATATCTCCGGGACCATTGTCGTCCATTCTATTAGGATTTACCATTGTGCCAGCTTCTAACCCCATAATACCGCCAGCCTCAGCTGTGGCAATTGGTGTGCTCGCTGGCATATTTTCAGGGTCAAGGTTTGCATATTGTTGACCTTGTATCAAAGCAGGTGTTAAATTACCAATACGATAGCTGTCATTTTTTAAGGCTTCAGTCATAGCTGGTGTGTAACCAAAAGCGCTTAAACCCATAGGTACAATTTCAGCGGGGTTAGGACTTTCCTGATCCAATAATCTTTTAGCAACAATACCTTTAAGAACTGTGTCTAAAATACCACCGCCGCTTGATTGTTGACCTCCCAATAACTGTCCTAAACCTTGTTGCATAGTTCCTGTAGTAGTGCTGCTTGGTGTTCCGCCACCAAAAATATTACCTAAGAAACTGCCTAAACCGCCACCAGATTTTGGGATATTTATAGCTTGTCCAATTTGCAAAGTTTTTGGATTTGCAAAAACACTAGCTAAGTTAGGATTTGCTGCTTTTAATTCAGCTAAAGTCATATTATTTTTAGCAGCTATTTGGCCTAAAGTATCACCAGATACTGTTGTGTATTGACCGCTACCGCCAAAAATACTACCAAGACCTTGCTGTGGACCTCCGCCTCCAGTGCCGCCAAATAAACCGCCTATGCCTCCTCTTATTCCAGACATGGTATCTAGTAAACCTGCTCCTTTTCCACCTAATAAACTTGAACCAATACCACTTGGTATATTAAGTGCAGTTCCTAAACTACTAAGTCCTCCACCAATGATATTACCAATGCCAGGAATAGCTAAACCAGCAACAACTGGTGCAGCTTTTTTAACAACTTTTTTAACAGATTTAAATGTTTTCTTTAAAAAACCAAATTCAGGTAAACCAGTAATTGGATTGATAGACATGCCTGCGCCTACAGTGTACTCATTAGGATCTAATCCTACTTGTTGCATTTCTTGGAATAAACGAGCTCTAGTTTCTGGGGTGATTACTGGTGGTACGACCATTTCGCCAGCAGCAACGTGCGCTAAAAATGCGTCTTCGTCTCTACCTAATGCTGCTATGCCTGTGCCACTATTGTCTATTTTATTCATATTAACTAAATTTTACCCTATATATGTTAAAGGTTTTAAACAGTTTCTGCATCACCTTTTAACCAAAAAACTAATAAATATCTGTCACCAGATTCCACAGGCAATCCTCTGTGCATGTGTGTAAAACTAGGAAATATCATAGCATTTCCTGTGGGCAATGGATAGATTGTGCCACGCTTAAAAAATTCAGTGCCACCACCTTCATACTCACCAGTATTTAAAGGTACAACCATACTTATATCAGAGCTAGCATCGTGATGCCAAGCGCCTTGCTTTTTATCTTTTAAATTGTAATTAGCTAGTTGTATATTACCACCGACTACATGTCTGTTCCAAATACTTAAAAATATTGGATTGACTACGTTTTGTACTACTGTCATTAACGACTCAAATAGTTCGGGACAATGCTCGTTAAAAACTATTTCTGGTATTTGTCTAAGCGTGTCTTCATCTGGGTTAGGAACAAAATCAATTGTTTTTTGCATGTGTTGTAGCTCATCAACTAATAAAGCACAAAACTTTTTAGAGAATAAAGGTAGAGTATAAACTTCTGGTAAAGGTTGTTTGACTAAGTCTTGTAGTGGTAGTTTCTTTAAGTCCTTGGTCCCTAGGCCCTCGTAAAAAGTAATGATGTCCCCTAACGAAGCTTTAGCTGTTTCTAAAGTTTCTGGTTCAATAAACCAGTCGGCCGGATATTTTAGTAATAAGTTTTTAAACTCATACACTACTTCTCTCTCTGCACGCCCTTCATCTTCTCGTATGACCTCAAGCCTCCGAGTCCGAGCATACCCATAAGAATAGTACTAAGTTGTGAAAACTCAAAGGTAGGCATTGGTGTTTCAACACCAGCCAAAACTAACACAAACCCCAACAAAGGTGAGATTACAAAATGATACGCTAGTGCGACACCACAGGTCCAACCAACAAATGGTCTCCAGCCTGCAACGAACATACTCTTGTGTGCAGCTTCTTGTTTGTTTAAATCTATCTGCGCTAAGTTAGCTGAGTGAAAAGCGGTCTTGAGCTCATGGTCCAATTTAGCCTTCAAATCTTTATCAGCCACGAATTTGTCAAGCACGTTACCGGCTACGCCTACTATTGATTCAATCATTATTTTTTATGTTGTTTTTGTACAGCAAAATTAGCACTCATAGAAGCACCTTTGTGCGCTACAAATTTGCCAGAGTGTTTCATTAATTTATAGCCACCATTTTTTTGTTTCATCCAATGGTAACCTTTTGGTGCTTTAACTCTCATTGTACTTCTCTTTCCGTCCCAGCTATAACGACCTTACCACCTTTTCTTTTAACCATGTCTTTAGCAACAGTTAGAGAAAGGTTTCTACCAAAACGAAATGGTTGTCCATCTAAGTCACCGAGCACGTCAAATTTAGTTCCTGTAGTCATAATTTATTCCTTAACTGTATGTGCCGCCACGTTTTTTATAAGTTCTTACCAACCAAGCATTAGCGTAAGCTGAAGGGTAAACCTTAAATTTTTTCTTAGCCTCAGATTTTACTCTTGAGTACAATGCTTTATTTTTTGGGGTTGATTTGCTTTTTCCTTTCTTTGCTGCCATGTTGCTCCTTTTTTGTAATTATAAGTTTGTATATTATATTATTCATTTATTAACATTTCCAGCGTCTACGCGCTTGACGTATTCTAGAATTAGGATTGTTTCTAGTTTTAGCTGAACTTTTCTTTAATTGACCTAACGATCTAGCACAATATGATTTACGTCTTTTTGCTGCTTTGCTACCTTTTTTAACTTTGCCAGTAACAGCAGTTTTTAGTTTAGACCCAGGATTAGCTTTACGATAAGCAGCCACACCTTTCTTGGTCATGCCAGCACCAGACTTAGTAGGCCTATAGTTTGCGCCTTTGCCTTTAGTAGTTTTGCGGATAGCTTTGGTTTTCTTTCTAGGCATAAGTAGTCTTTTTTCTTCTGTCGTTCATAACAACGCCACAACCTTTGTGGTTGCGTTTTTTATATTTTTTCTCGGTAGTTTTACTGAGTTGTGCCCTAGATATAGCCATCACACAATAGTTTTTACATTGGTCGGTTTACCACCAACACCTTGTTTTTTAGCACGTTTTCTTTTGACCGCACTAGCTATTTGACTTTTTGACATACGTGCTGCTTTAGCTGCTGGAACACATTTAGGATATTTTCTTTTTGAGCCTTTAGCAGATTTACGACCACACTTTTTGTAGCCACCACCCTTTTTAGGTGCGCCAATGTCGACCCAGTCTTCTTCAAACCATTTTTTAAGTCCTGTACTCATTCTATTATTCTATAATTTTTACCATCGAAAGTCATAGCTCTGTTTCTATTCATCTTAGGTGATATGTAAGAAACATGCACCCAACCACTATGTGGGTCTATGCCATTGTAATATTCTAAAATGACTTGATCGAACTCTAGATTATCTTTTATAAAACCAAAAAGTTTTTCGTTATCAACAGTCGGTAGTTCTATGTCTACTGCTTGACCTGAACAATGCTGACTTGTAGTTGAGCCACCAATTGCAGTATTTAGTTCTGGACAACGATAACCACTGTTAGGACTAAATGGTATGTCGTAGTGTTCTCTAATTGGTTGCAAAATATGTTTACAGACTTTTACTAAATAGTTGTAGACGTCTCTATCTTTAACAGAGTTATCAATGTTTTTTCTAACTGCAGTAGAGCTTTTGGTTAACTCACGTAACGAAAAGTTTCTGCTTAATTTTGTACTATCGGTCCAATCAAAAATGTTCATAGTTAAGATATTGTAATACTAATAGCGCCTAGACTAGCAGTCATAGCTGGGCTAAACCTAACCTTGCTACCAGCAATAGTAAGTATAGCAAAAGGCTCACTAATATCAGCAAAGCCTACGCCGTCAAAAACTTGTAGTGAGTTTGTAGTGGTATTAAAAATTACTGTGCCAACATTAAAACTAGATTGATCTCGTTCTACAGTCGTAAACTGTTCGGTGTTACTAGGATCAAACTCTCCTAAGTTAAGTTCGATTAGCCTAACCAAACGATTAAATAATTCTGGTGTTACCTCAGTGCTAGCTATTGGTAATCTAGTGCCTAGCAGCTTTGCCATTATCTTCTACCGTCTGATCTAATTTCGTAACGAGTTGCTCCTAAACGCCAGCCTACTCCTAAGTTACCACTATCACCATCGTTAGAAGCTAAACGCACTACGGCTTGTCGGCCTCTAGCTCTGATATGACTTTGTGTGGTGCTTGGAGTTACTGTTGCGGTTTGTCCAGAACTCAAAGTAGCACCCGGAAAATCTCTAGTCTTGGTAATAATATTGACACTAGAACTGCTGTCATCATCTAAAAATTTTATATCTGGTATAACTTTTCTTAGAAAAGAGAATCTTTCACCGTCTTCTATATCAAAGTCAGATGATTCAATAAATACATTGGTCATTTCAGCACCATCATTATCAAAGCCAAACTCATGCTGGTAAAGATAATTACTACCAACAGCTTGTGGGTATTCTTCAATATTAGAATCTAACCAAGCAGTTCTATTTAGCTGTCCGTAATACCAAACTTGTTCTTGATAATTGTAGATTACATACCTGTCTACTTCTGTTGCATCAGCAGAAGGATAGAACCACCCTACTTCAGAATGTTTATTATTACTAAAGCCGTGTATTTTAAAACCTTGTTCTTGGTTAATATCACTAAAGACATAGTTTCTAACTGTGCAAGGTAGTTGTTGTACCGCACCATTGTATAAATAGAAAGAGTCGTAGCTCATAAAGAATACTCCGCCAGGAGCAGTTATGGCAGCTTTAGGTCCTATCAGCCCAGTATTTTCATTAATTAAATTTAAACCAAACGTAAATGGTGGCCCAATAAATTGCATGCTGTAAAGTGCTGTGTCAGTGAACACAAGTATTTCTTGTCTAGCTTTTACTGCACCAATAATTTTAGAACCAGAAGACAGTCTTAATGAACCAGCAGTGTTAGTACTTAATGTTTCAAACTCTAAAGGGTTTTCTTGATCACTAAAAGCTATGAGCATAGGATCTATTTCACCTGTTCGGTCCCCAGTTGTGCTAAGTGGGTCGCAACCTAAAACAATTAAATGTCGATCGGTTTCAGAAGTTAAAACCTGCATAGCAACTGTTGGCACTTTATTTGCTCCAGTTTGACCACTTAACTCAACCGCTCTAGTAGTAGTGCCATTGTTTTCAACCCAACGATAAATACCACCACCTCGCACATTTAAAATTAAATCTTCGCCGTAGTTGTCATGGCTCCAAAGTCTTAAATTATTTAGCGCTGTTTCTACTCCAGATGTCGCAGCTAGTCCCCAACCATTGAAGTCATTAGCGGCATCGGCGTTACCACTAACTAATCTAACACTAGCACCGTCGTTGTGCGCAGCAGCCACTGTGCCGTTTTGAGCACGCACACAACTGCTTAAAGTATTGGTAGAAATAGAGCCTATTTTTATTAACTCAGAACCAATTAAAATTATATCGTTAGCTGCAAACCCTGTAGCGCTGGTTAATATTATGGTTGTGTCAGAATTAGAAATACCGCCAGAATCATTTAAAGTTGTAGTCAAAGCACCATCTGTAGTACCGCCCCAAAGTCCAGCACCCCAACCTGTAGACCTAACTACAATATCTAAACCAGTATTTATTTGATAAGAACCATCTGTGCCTGAGCCACTATTACCTGTATCACTACTATTAGCGGTAACCGTACTACCAGAAGTATCTTTAGCGGTAATAGTATAAGTATTACCATCAATAATATTTGTTATCTGATATTCTTGATTTAGGACAGTAGCTGTAATTAAACCACCTAAAGTAGCTGCTCCAGAAATAGTAACAAAATCATTTACTACTGCTCCGTGCGAAGCATCTGTTACTGTTAAAGTTGATGAGCCATTGGTGGCAGCAAAAGTTATTGAATTGGTGCTGGTTTTTCTAATCGGTGTAATATCGTTGTAGGCATTGTTGTTCTCAACTACGTAATATTTTAAATGCGTACCTACGCCTAAATATTTTACTCCTGCTAAAGAAATAAAATTATGCAAGGCTCTAGCTGTGCCTTGATAGGTAGAAGTTAAAAGTTTTTGCCAGCCACCAAATTTTTCTGGTCGGCCCATACGAAAACGAATTAAATTGCAGTCAAACCAACCTAACTCATTGTCGTAAGAGGTTCCTTCGCGATTTATTCCGGGTTGAAAGGTTATTTTTCTTAGTGCCATTTTTTCATTTTACACGAAAAAAATTAACAACAAAGTTAGAAGAGGGATGTTTTTACCATAAAGCCAGTAATAGTCAGCATTAGAGTACCAAAAAATACTAGGCCAGCTCTAATGCTTTTATTTATTGATTTTACTTCAGTTTCAATTGTTTCTAGTCGACGCCAATTTTCGCGCCACCTAACTTCGCAAGCTGCTTCATGTGCGGATAATCTTTTATCTATTTCTGAAACAGTTGCTCTAGCCATTTTATTCGTTGAACCAGTTTAAAAGGTTTTTCTTAATATCTTCAAACTTACTTGGCGCAAAAAATTTAAGTGCTACTCCAATGCCAACAATAACTGCTAATAGTATAAGTATCTCTGTCATAGCTTTAGCCTTTTTTATTTAGTTTTTCTAAATCGTGTACAAGACCGCCGTGCATATAGCCAACCTTGCCGCCTTTCATCATTTTAACAATGCCACCTTTTTCCATTTTAGCAATGGCTTTCATGTCATCATCACCCATACTCATTTTCTTTTTACCGTGTTTCATATCTACCTCTTGTTTATTGATATTAAAGGATTACCACTATCGTCTTGTTTTTTCTGTATAGCCGTAACTTTATCTTGCAAAACTTTTATTTCTGTTTGTAGCACTAGAATTTCTTTCTCTATTACCACATCAGTTTCAGTTAAGTCTTGCAGTTCTTTTTTGTAAGAAACACCTGAACGTTTTTCAACTGCTTCTAATCTAGTCACATACCCAGCACCAGTATAGCCAAAACCAGCAATAGTACTAACTAAAGCAGCTACTGCGATTATTTGTCCTAATTTTCCTTTAAGCCATTCCATACTATAAACCCGGTTGTAATTGAATTATTTTATCAAGCTTTTGGTAATTTATACCAGATAATTTTTTAAAAGCTAGTGTGTTATCCGATATTGTGTTGTCCGCATAAATTAATTTTGCTGCATACCAATCAAGTTTTCTCGGCAGATTAGCGTTAGTATAGGCATCAAACCCTGGTACAAAGCCAATGTAAGCAATAATTTTTTGTTCGTCGCCGTACTCATTACTGTTATTTTTTCTTTCTTCAATTTGATCTTTAGCTTGATCTTCTAAGTTTTGTGCAACAATCTCATCCGCTATGGTATCTGCTTCTGATTTTGTTTCAGTTGTTAGACTAGTCGACTCTTGATTGTCACCGCTACTAGCTACTTGGTTTGTAGCTACAGTAGTCTCGGCAGTAGTTTCAGTCGCACCAACGTTAGTGTTTGCAGCTGTATCAGAACTAGCGGCAGTTAAATTAAAATTTAAAGATAAATTAGTTTGTATGTTTGTTGAACTACTTAAGCCACCGGAACTATAACTATTACCGCTAGCGTGCACATCATTACCAGCAGTAGTGCCACTGACACTGTTAGTTGCAGCATTAATACTTGCGGCAACCACATTTAATTGAGTATTAGTAATACCAGATTTTTCATCTATTTTAGCTACTGCTGCAATTACTTCTACTTCTACTGGAGCAGTTTCTTCTTCAAAAATGTTTTCTAACTGTTCTTCGGCTTCGACCAAACGTTCTTCTTCAGCTTCAACTCGTTCTTCTTGTCGTATTTCTTCACGACGTTCTTCAACAATAATTTGATCTAAGTCTTCAGCAAATATTTCTAACTCTTCAAGCGTTTCAAAAATAATTACTTCTTCTTCAGTTTCACGTTCTTCGCGTTGTGGTTCGTCAAAAGGTAATTCTTCTACTAAAGAAATTAAGCGCACGGTTTCTTCAAACTGAATAAACTGGATTAGTTCTTCTGGTAGTTCTGGATAAAGTTCTGGTAATGGGTCTAGCTCAAACACAGTCTCTTGACGAAAAGGTTCTGGTGAAAACATTGGCTCTGGTTCAAAAATACTAAAACCTTCGTTGACTGCTATTGCAGTCAAGACAAAAGGATCTTCGTATTGTTCTTGCTGACGTTCTTCACTATGATCAAATTGACCACTAGCCATCATGTCTTGCTCATCAATAAAACCATAATCAAATTCTTCTTCTTGCACAAAATAACCAATGTCTTGTTCAAATCTATAGCCAGCACAAAACGGAGCATATTGTGGGTCTAGGTCGCATTGTTGATCATCAAAAGCCTCCCAATAGCCAGGGCAACTCATATCATTAAGTGGGTTAGAACAATCAATACTGCTACCGTTACCGGAGCCAACCCCATATAAAGAGCCACCATTTTCTAAACCAGAGTTTGCTATAGAGTTATTCCAATCAACAGTTACGCAAGTGCCTGAGTTAGTGGTACCCGTGCTACATTCATCATAAAATAAATACGTATATTTTTCTGTGCTGTTACCAGTTTCACCAATAAGTACATCATGCGTCTGTATATCTAAATCACCATATCTGTACTCAAAAGTATTGTTGGGCCACAGTATTATTTCAAAACTATTGTCACTACCACTGCGGTTATATTCACGCAGTTCATACCAACCAAAAATCATTTTGCTTGAGTCTCCCCAAGATTTCATTCTTGCATTGCTATCTCTAATTAAGTCTGTCCAAAAAGGGTACATGGTATAAGTATGTTGACCGGTTAATGGATCTGGCGTGTAATCATTACAATAAGCGCCACTAGTTTTAAAATGCAAACAACCATTGGTGGCCATACGCGCTTGACTAAAAGTTTGATCGTAAAAAGTAAAATTAAAAGATAAGTCTATAGCTGGTGAAACACCATCATCTGCTACTTCATAAGCTAGTTCGCCTTCAAAATTATTGGCGTTAGTTTGTAGTTGATATAAAGGTTGGTTTGCTTCTGGGATGTAGTTGCTAAAAATAAAACTACTAAATAAAGCCAGACTAACTATACTCTTTTTCACAGGTGCGTCGGCTCTTTCTTACGCCTTTATGATTCTTGCTTCTAGTGCAACTTTGCATAAATTTATCTTTGCGCTCTAAGTAATCTGGTCGATCTAATTTATTATCAATCCAAGCAGCTGAAGCATCTTCACCTATTTTGCCCATGTAAGGACAAGGCGTACCAGCCATTTCCATAGCCTTAAATACTCTAGAGTCCTGACAAAGAATTGCTACCGAAGCTACTTTCATACCCGTATCGTATAAATATTTTGATAGTTTTAAACGCTCACAGTTTTCGTCTCTAACCGCTTTACCACCAGATAAGCCAAAAAGCTGGCCTTGAAATGCGCCTGAAACTCCAGTGGTACAAAGGTCTTGCGAGTAAGACATAATGCTAGGCGCGATAGCAGAAGCTGGTGGCGAGTTTATATCTTGTTCAATTTTTTGCGTAGAGGTTGAGTTATTGTTATTGGTATTAGTAGCAGTGCTAATGTTGTTATTATTATTTTGATTGCTAGTGCTAACATTAGAAGTACTAGTACTAGTGTTGTTATTAGTATTTGTAGAACTATTGGTATTAACGTTGGTACTGCTATTGGTATTATTTACAGTTTGAGTTGCCGTTGAAGTTACGTTACTAGTGCTAGTATTAACATTAGTATTAGCGTTGGTATTACTATTTGTGGTGGTACTAACATTGGTATTATTATTGGTATTACTGTTGGTATTGGTATTAGTATTAGTGTTGTTATTAGTATTGTTGTTCGTATTAGTATTTGTCGTAGTAGTTGTGTTAACAGTATTTAAACTGTTGCCTTCACAGTATTGAGAACCCATGGTGCAATCGCCTGTTTGAGCAGCGTGCATAGGTATAGACAACAGGAAAGCTAAACTTAACCAAACTAATTTTTTCATAAAAAAATTATACTACATAACTAGTATTTTTATATATCTG
>CAACVD010001466.1_pt1 | contig 11317 bp, 8 predicted proteins | sample 2381771 | NCBI WGS metagenome assembly CAACVD01 (sample SAMEA5211965, study PRJEB30684) | marine metagenome | biome: Marine; feature: Epipelagic; material: Water | collected 2015-10-15 | depth 15 m | reverse complement strand
GTGGCTGAACAAGAATTGCTTGGAGGAGGTTCCCTACCACCACAGGGTCCTCCACCAGGCATAGCACAATTACTACAAGGTATGGGTGGATAATGTCAATGAATAATGATTTTGCAGATATAGTACACAATTCGTTAGGTGATATTGATGAAAAAGGTGATGCTATTATTTTTCAAGCTGGAGATGAAGCAAAGATATACCATGACCAAATGCCTCCTTTAGCTTTTCCTTTTGGTTATATGATTATTAGTTCTACATTTATGTTTTATGATGATGAGGATGAAGATGGCCAAGAGGAGTTCTAGTAACAAAGGCCTTACTAAAGGTATGACTTATGGTAAAGGTAAAGTACTTGGTGAGCAAATAGACAAATTTGGTTTACCTGTAGTAGATGGAAGAAGTACAAACTTACCTCCTGTAGCAACAAACACAACAGACCAAACAAGAGCAATTGAACCAATAGCTGAAGAAACATCAATTGCTATGAATGAAGGTGGACAACCAGTAGTACCAGCTATGCCAATGAATAATATATTAGATATATTAAGAGATACTGAAAATATAAATGAACCTTTAATTTCTGGAGCAGTACCTCCATCAATAACACAAGAACAATTAGGAGATTTAGATTTTCTTGTTTTAGCTGACTTAGCAGAAAATAGTGATGTAAATGCAATAAGACAAACTTTTAATATCTAACTATGGTAAATCAACCTATTGGACCATACACATTTGGTGAAGAGTACAACCAAATAACAGAAAAAAGTAGAGCATTAGAATTATCTTATAACAAAAAGAAAAACCAATTTACACAAGACCAAGTAGAAAGAACTAAAGAGTTAGCTAAGTTATATCCTGGAGCTCAATCTGGTTTGGTTTCATCTGCTGTTTTAAAAGGACTTGATAATAAACAATTTGAAGAACTTTTAAAACTGCAGTACAAAGCTGTACCTAAATCACAACCATCATTTCCAAATACTATGGGTAATGATGTAGTAAATTCAGCTATGTTTAATTCTACTTTTGGAAAAGTGTTTAATGCTGTAGGTAAACAATTTAAATTACCTGAAGGTATGAAATTTTGGAATAAATCAACATATCAAAGCGAACCTGTATATGGAACACTTAAAGGAATATTTAGAGCTCTAGCATTAATTGGTGGTGCAGGTGCAAATGCAACTGTAGGTAAACCTGTAAGAGCATTTGTGAAAACATCAGAAGAAACTATAGAAGAACCATTTTTACAATTAGGTCAGATACAAAGAAAAAAAGCAGAGGATTTAGCTGCTAGAGGATTAGCAGGTGACCCAGATGTTACAATAGCAGATGTTGCTGCTGCAAGAGATGAAGCTAATAAAACAGAAAAAATTGGTCAACTTGCTGGTGTTGCTTTAACACTATCTGCTTTAACAGGCAAAGGTCCTACAGGTTTAAAAAAAGTTATTGGTAAAACATTTGCTGATAACTACAAAAATGCAGGAGCATCTACTGCAGGTATAGCAGCACAAAAAATAAGAGAAGGTCAAGACCCTGGTGCAGTATGGAAAAGTTTTGGTGAAGGATTTTTTCCACAAGGAAGAGTAGTCGCTGAAGCATTAGAAGAACAAGAAGCCTATAAATATAGAGGTCAAAACATAACTGCTGGTAGGTATATTGCAGAACTTGCAGGCATTGAACAAAACACTTTGTTATTTAATGGAGTTTCAGGAACTTTTGATTTTTATAAAGTTTTAGTAACTGACCCATTTTTAGTTGGTTCTAAAATATCAAAAGGTATAAAGTTTGCTAACAGTACACAAGGTAAAATACAAAAAGCATACAGAGCAGGAGAGTTTGAAAAGATACCTGGCATTGTTGATAACTTTTTAAATAGTCCTAAATCAGAAGGATTTTTAACAGCGTTTGCAGAATCAAATGATTTTAAAAAAATATTTGATGCAGTTAAAGACCCAGAGCTAGCACTTAACTTAGTTAAAACTAGAAATATAGATGAAGTAAAAAATCTTATGCAAGGGTTTGTAATACAAAATCAAGGACTTGGAATACCTGCACTTATAAGGTCAAAGAATAGTTTAGGTTACAACAAAAATTTAGTAGATGCGTTAATGACTGCAAGGAAAGGAGATAAAGCTCCTTACTCTAAGTTTGGTGAATGGACACCTGATTCAGGAGCTGCTTATGATAATGCAGCAGATTCTGTAAAAGTGTTTAACCAATGGTTAGTAGAATTTAAAATACCAAAAAATATTGCTAATCAATTATCTATAGAGTTTGCAGAAAAATCTGTAATAGGTAATAGACCAGAAATGTCAAGAATATTATTTGAAAAATTACCTTTACAAGTTAAAGAGCTAATGAAGTCAGAAGGTTTTTCTAGTAAAACAATATCTAAAATAGATGACTACTTTGATGAGTTACAAGGAAAAATAAAAATATCAGGAACTAATAAGTATGATGTTCGTTCTTATTGGGCAAGTTTAGGAAAAACAGAAGGTGGAGGTTTACAACCAATAGAGAAAGTTTTTAAAGGTATGAGAAGTATTCCTGGACCAGATGGCAAGCCAATAGATATGCCTACTCCATTTGATATTGGACAACACTTTGATGAATTATGGTCATTAGGAAAACCATTAGATATAAGAAGAGCATTATCAACAGTTGAAAAATACACAAACATTGATGTTGGTAAAACTAAGTTAGTAAATCTTGCAAAAAATTACATAGATGATTTGCCTGAAACATCAAGAATAAAATTACCTGTAGAAAGTTTATTAAAAAATGTAGTTCCAAAAGTAGATATGTTGGTAAGTTTTGTACCTGAAACATCAAGAAACTTTATTGATGATGTATTGTGGCCAGCTCAAAAATTATGGACAGGAGCTCAATTAATTACAAGAATTGCATGGCCACTTAGATTATTTGGTGAAGGTCAATTTAGAATGGGATTAGATGGATTAGATAACTGGATAGAAAATCCTATTTCTACTTGGGCTTTTTCTAATTATTACAATGATATATTAGGTCAAGATTTTAGAAAAGGTATTAGACCTAGCAAAAGAGCTTATGATGAAATAGTTAGAGGTATAGTTGCTGATAGGCCTACAAATGTATTTGGTAAACAAGCACAAAAACAATTTGCACAACAAAGTTGGAAAAGAGTTATAAAGGGTGGAACTAAAAAAGAAAATTATGTTTCATCATGGCAACTTAATTTAAGATGGCCAATGGAAAGCGATTTAGCTCAATCAATAGCTAAAGAGTTATTAGATGGTTCTGATTTAGTAAAAACAAAACAAAGTTTTTGGAATGGGTCACTTGCAAAAATTAGAAATCAATTGAATGATACAAGATATGATTTTGATGGTAACCCAATGAATCCTTATGTAAAACTTGATGATGCAGAAAAATATGTAGATGATTATGTTCAATGGATTATGGACTTAACAAAAGGTGATGAAGAATTACTTGCTTTAATAGCAAATAGACAATTAAATTACCAAGGAAAGGTTATTACATTTAATGATTTTGACAGATGGACACCAGCTAACCAAAATTTAATAAGACAATTTTTATCTGATAAATACGATATAGCACCAGATGTTTTATCAGCACCTGATTGGATAACTAATCCACAAATAAAAAGTAAAACATTTGAAAGTTTTAATAAAGTTTCTCAGTATTTATGGTACACCCTTGGAGAGTTGCCTGATGCAGAACTACAAAGAATACCAACATTTACTCAATACTATTGGCAAAATGTTGCATCACAATTACCATTTGGAGATTTAAAATCTGTAAAACATTTTGATGATTTAATAAAACAATCAAAAGTTCCTGAAGAAGTTGCTCAATTGTATATTGCTGGCAAAAATGCAGCTATAAAAAAACATGGTTCTATAGAAAAAGCAATTAAAAAAATACCAGAAAATATGAGATTATCTATAGATGAAATTAATGATTCTGCAAAAATGTATTCATTAGAAATGCACAATAGATTGTTATATAACTTAAACCAAAAAGGATATGTTGCTGAAGCATTACGATTAGTATTTCCTTTCTTAGAACCTTGGAAAGAAATTATATTAAACTATCCAAGATTGTTAACAAAAAATCCAGCAGGACTTAGAAAAATACAATTAGCAACAGACAGAGGAACTAACAATGGTTTCTTTTATACAGACCCTGTATCAGGAGAAAAGTTTTATGTTACGGCTCCTACTGACTTAACAGAGTATGTATATGGAATAGAAGATAGAGATTTGACAGGTTTTGAAGAAGATGTTCAATTAAGACTGTCATCACCTGTACAAGGTGCTAACTTGTTTACTCAATCACCAATACCAGGTTTAGGTCCAATTGCAAAATATTCTTACAAATTTATGAAACGATTTATGCCAGACTCACAATGGACACAAAAAATTGAAGATACAATATTTCCTTATGGATTAGGTGACCCTGGATTAGAAGGTGCAACTATTGGACAGTTTCCTGTGTATATGCAACAAGCATACAATACAGGAACAAAAGGTGGTTTAGATGATATGGCTTGGGCTAATGATGTTGATAACGCATCTAAAATTATGACTAAAGCATGGTTTGAAGGATATTTGCCTTATGACCCAAGAACAGATGAAGGTAGAGTTTTATTTGAAAAAGATGTTATAGATTTAGCTTCAAGAATGAATGTATTTGAAAGTATGGCTAAAGGTATAGCTCCTTCTTCTCCTAGATTAGAAGCAGCATATAAATTACAACTTAGTGATAGACTTGCAGAACAAGCAGATTTTTTAGATAAAGAAAACCTTATAGAAGTATTAGAAGCCTTAATGCCTGCTGATTACGAGTTTGGTAAATATGATGATGATTACTTTACCAACACAGTTATAACTGCATTGTTTAGACAAGTTATTAATCAAGTAGAACCAGGAGAAGAGTATTTAGCGTATCAAACAATTGCATCATTAATTGGTGGCACACCAGAAGATATGGATGCTGTATATACTGCTGTATATTTAGTGCAAGGAAACACAACAACATTAGGAGTATCTTTGCCATCAACAGAAGAAGAAGTTGAATGGTTTAATGCACATCCTGAAAAAGCAAAAGAGTTTGAATATACATTTCCATTATTTGCACCAAATGTTTATGAGTATGATTTATTAGATGTTAACTCTTTTTATAATCAAGTAGATGAAGGACAAAGAATAACATTATCATTAGATGAAAAAATAGAAAGAGCACAAGAAACATTTTTTAGAATAATGTTTAATTATCAATCTAAACATATTAGAGAAGCTAGAGCAGCTAAACCACCTAGAATATCAGAAAAAGATGCACAAGCTGAACTATCATTAATAAAAGCAAATTTATTAGAAGTAGTACCACTTGGTACAGATGCAAGAGATTTACCTAAAACAGAACCAGTAAGTAGATATGTTGTATTTGAAGAACTAAAGAAAGCAGCTAATGATGAGCTTATACTTACTACTGAATCAGGAAAAGGATTGCAAAAGTTTTTATATGGTGATGATAAAAATGTTGGTTTTATGTATATGATAGAAAAAATACAAAATGAAAAGAAAAAAGTTACAACAAGTGGTGTAGAAGTATTAAAACCAGAAAATGAAGCAATAGAATATTTAGGAAGACAAGAATCAGCACAAGCTATGCGTGATTACTTATTTAACTGGGGAGCACAAGTTGTAGAAGAATACCCAGACTTTGCAGGAATATATAGAACAAAGTTCTTATCCACAGTAGAATATCAATATACGCCATAATGAGGAAAGTATGATAACAGTATATAAATTAGAAGATGATGGTTCAGTTTCAAAAACAACTATTGAAAAAAGTCAATTAGAAAACTATAAAAATTTAGGTTGGTCTGAAACACCACCATTAGATTTAACAGGAGTAATTGAAGATGAAGGCAAAGCAGGTCAAGATATTGTATTAGGTGGTGCAGTAAATTACACATCTACTTCTCCTTTTGGTTATCCCTCATTAATAAATACAGGACAAAAAAACGAAGATGGTACACCAAAATTTCAAGATGTTAATGTTTATCTACAAGGTTTAAATCCACAGGGTAATTGGTATTATCCAGGTGATGAAGATGTTATGCTAGATAAATTGTCTCCTAATGAAATAAGAACATTACAAGATAGATTAGTTAGAACACAATGGTTTGATATGGAAGCATACAGTCAAGAATATGGGAGACCAGGTAGAGAGACAAGAAATGCTTTAATAAAAGCTATGACAGCATCTAACTTTTCAACAGGTGTTGGTTATGACACAGCAATAGATTTAGAATTATTAAATCCTGGTGAAGAGATTTATGTACCAAACCAATATAGAGAAAGTGATAAAGCTACAAGACTACAAACAGTAGATGCAATATTTAATTCTATAGGCAAAAAAGCTACAAAAAAAGAAAGAAACTATTACGAATTAGTATTAAAAGAATTAGAACAAAAAGAATTTTATAGTGATGAAGCTATTGCAAGAATGTCTGTTGAAGGACCTGAAGTTACAGTTAAAGAAACAAGAAGAGCATCAGTAGAACCATTAACAGAAAGACCTATAGAAATAGTTGAAACAGAAGAAATCATAGAACCTATACCAGAAGAAGTAGATGCAGTTGCTAGATTACAAGAAAGAATATCAGGAGATTTTGAAGGTGTGCTTGCTAGACAACAAGATGTTGGTAGAGCAAGAAACAATGTAGGAAATATTAGTCAGTCCATAATGAGACTTAAATCATTAGGTGGGTAATGGCTGTTTCTGTACGAATAAGTGATTTAGTAGAATATCTACAAGGCTTTGGTGTTAGTGATGCTTTAATACCATTATTAATAATGACATCATCTTTTGAATCTGGATTAAATAATGATGTTATTGGAACAAATAGTAATGGAACTAAAGATTATGGTGTGTATCAAATTAATGTAGAAGGGTTTTATGAAAATAGAGATAAAGAAAAACCTGATAAAACATTAAGATTGTTTTTTGACAAAATTGGTAAAGAATATACACAAAAAGAATTTATTAACAAAATAAACAATAACGAAAAATTTGCTTCACAATTTGTTGCACATTATATAAAAAGATTATCTGATAATCCTAAATCTTTTGGAACTGATGGAGACCCATTAAACAAATGGAACGCATATAAAGACCATGTAGTACCTTTTACAAAAGGTGAAAAAGTAGATAGAGATTTAGAAAGCGTTACTGATGCAATAGGTGCTTATGTTAATTCTTATATGCAAATTAAATCTAAAGAATTTAAAAACTTGTTTGATTATGACCCTTCATCTATAAGTACTATACCATCACCTAATGAAGGTAACAATGAATCCTGAAGAACTTATAAGAATAATACAAGCATTAGATGAGCTTGTTGAGTCAGCAACTAAAGAAACAGTTAATAATAGAGATTTTGCAGGACAAAATTTATTAGATTTTGTAGGTGAAGATACAAGCGATTATTGGGACACCTTGCCTAGAGAAGATGGTTTGTTAGTTTATGGTCCTTATGATTTAGAAGAGTTAGTGGGTGCAGGAAGAGGAGACCTTAATTTAGTTATTGATGTTTTAACTGACGAAGCAAATGAAGATATAATTACAGGATTTCGTTTACAGCTTATGGACCAAAGTTCACAATCAGTAGGTGGACCTAATAGGTTTAGACCAGATATTGATGAAATTTTTATAATAGATTTAGGTGAGTTTTCTACAAAACAAGAAATGGAAAATTTATTTACTAAAACACTTGATATAGAAGGTGCAACTGCAAAGGTTTCATTAGTTGGTGACAAATTAGATGAAATATTTCCTAACAGTACAGCAAGTATAGAAATGGCATTAACAAATCAAGGACCTGTTATATCTGACAGATTACGAAGAGATTTAAATCGTGATTTTATTCCACCTTATGCAAAAGAAGCATTTGAAAAAGTTGATGCAGAACAATCTGCACAATACACAGAATTAACTGGAGATGTAGAAGTACCAGATACTGTAGAAACAGCAGCAAAAGATGTAGTGCCAGATGACATATCTTCTATAGACACACCTGCAGATGTAGTAGATGATGGTTTTCCACCTGACCAAATTGAAGGTGAAGGTCCAATGGAAGGTGACTTTGGGCGAGATGCACCAGATGAAATTGATTATAGGTATGAATTAGCTGATGAAGAATTTAACAAAATAGTAAATAATGTAAACAATCTTGTTGATGAACTTCCATTAGAAGAAACATTTAAAAATCAAGTTAAAAAGAATACTGCAAGAATAAGTAAAAATGTTGCTACACCAGGTGGAGTTATAGATTTTATAGATGTGTGGGAATTAGGAGTATTAGCTTTAGCTGTTGCTGCTATTTCTACAAATGAAGTAGATGAGATACCAACAATTATATATAATCAAGGTGTAAAAATGTACAATAGTATGCTATCTTCTGTTGGCATACCAGGACAAGTACAAGAAAAACCATATAATATAAATTTTGAAAAAGCTATAAAAACATTTAATATAGCAGAAATGTTTATGCCTACAGCTTATGTAGAAAAAGCTGCTGTAAAAGAATTTAAAAAAGGGCAAACAGCAGGTGTGGATATATCTGTAGGACTAGGAGCAGGAGCAGGTGTACCACCAATGCAATTTAAAGAACAAAAACCAAAACAAGATAATGGTGATATAAATAATATAATGGTTAATTTAATGAAAAATATTTCTAATGCACAAAAATCATATCCTATTACAAGTTCTGAAATGTCTAATTTTAGTAGAAATCCAATACAGGTAGTTGCACAAGATACTGCTGATAAACCAGTAAAAATAGAGTATGATAGTAAAGAGAAACAAAAAATTAACGATATTTATGCAAACTTATATACAAAATTATCTAATGCTAGTGCGAGGATAGAGTAATGGCACAAGTAGTAGTTTATGGACCTAATGGAGCTAGAACAACAGCAAATACAGTATTTACAGAAGCTGATAAAGCTGCTGGATATACAATGTCAGAGTATGACAGACTTATTGCTGGACAAGTTCCTGGTCGTGAAGGTTATGCAGGTGCATCTAAGAATGAACCTTTAACATCAGAATACCCAGGAGACTATGGTGGTGAAGATGCTTCTACTCCTACAAATGAAAGAGAAAGTGTTGTTGGTGTAGGTAATACTAATTATGACAGTAAAGATTATTCTAATGTGGGAGATGATGGAGAAGTAATAATAAAGAACGAAGATGGTTCTGTCTATTCACCTATTGCTAAAAGAGATATGCCTATTCCTACAGGAGCTGAGTATTGGAATGTAGATGGAAATTATTATATAGTATATTTTATTCCAGGAACAGGCACACCAATATACTACGATACAAGTTTACAAGATTTAGAAAACATATTTGGACCTGTAGAATTTCCAGCAATACAAGAAAGTATTAAAAGTCCTACTTCAGCACAATGGAATAGTTCAATAAGATTTGGTGATTCTTTAGAATTAGCAGACCCAAACATATATGACCCTAGTCAAAGTCCTTGGGTTTCTTTTGTAGATACTGTTGCTAAAGAATCAAAAATAAGACCATGGTTAAATGATGCAGAAATGGTGCAATTATTAGCAGAATCAACATTAGAAGGTAGAACAGTAACTGATGCAGAATGGCAATCTACTGAATGGTGGAGAACACATACACAAGCAGAAAGAGATTGGTTATTATTAGCACAATCTAATACAACAGATTTTACAGGTGTTTTAACTGCTGATGCACAAAATAAAATAGAAAACGATAGATTAGCTATTAAAAATTTAATGGAACAATCAGGTATTAATAACCCATCTGATGAATTAATTAATTGGGTATCAGAAAAATTTACTACTGGTTTATGGTCAGAACCTTTTGTAGCAGACCAAATAGAAATATTATCAGACCCTACATTAGAAGCAAACTTAGATACAGAATTAGATAATTTTATTACATCTGGTGAAGTAGATTACGATACAACTAGAGCAGGTGAATCACAAATTAAAAGACTTTCTAAAGAAGTATTAGGACCAGTATTTGGTGCAAATATATCAGACTCTCAACTACAAACATGGGCAGGTATGATTAGAAATGACCCAGATGCAGAAATTAATATAAGAGAAAAAATGATGAATATGTTACAAGGTTTGTTTGGAGAAAATTATATAGATGGTTTAACTTATGAAGAAATGGCAACACCATGGAGAGGGTTTACTACAAATACTTGGGGTGGAACATTAGATGAAAGTTCTACATTATTTCAAGATGTTGTTAAAAGTAATGACATAAGTAAAGCAACTGAAATGTTATATAAAGAAGGATTAAAAGATGGTGGTTCAGAAAAAATAAAAAACGAAGTTTTATCTAGCATGGTAGGTCAATTTGGTGGTGGAGGAGTTAGGAGAATAATATAATGGATGAATTTTTAAGAGAAGCTAGAGCTTTATTACCATGGTTACCAGAATCTTTAATTCAGATATATGTAAACGCATTTTCTCAAACTCAAAGTAATGATATAGCTATAGCAGAAGTAAGAAAAAGTCCAGAGTATGCACAAGTATTTCCTAAAAATACAAGAGAAGATGGAACTGTAAGGCTTAGCGAACAAGATTATGCAGCAGTAAAAGAAAGTTATGGTTTAACTGTAGAAGATTATGGTTTAAATCCTGAATACTTTCAAGACACATTTGGTACTTTAATAGAAAAAGGAATTGCTCCTAATGAATTTAGAGCAAGAGTAGAAGCAGCAAGGTCAGGAATAACAGAAAATATTCCAGCAGTTAAAGAATATTACAGAACAAACTTTGGTATGAATCTAACTGACAATCAAATATTTGCATCAATTATAGACCCAACAGTAGGTGAAGCACTATTAGAAGGAAGAATAACACAAGCACAAATTGGTGGAGAGGCAGCATCTAGAGGTTTTGATTTAAGTCCAGATGAAGTTCAAGCATTAGAAAGAGCAGGACTAACACAAGGACAAGCAAGACAATTATTTGCAGCAGCAGAAACAGAAGTTCCAAGATTAGCTGCATTAACAAGAAGATTTAGAGGAGCAGAAGAAGAAGTTGCAGAAGGACAATTGACAGCATCAGGATTATCTGAAAGAGAAGGTTTTGATATTGAAGAATTTGTTGAAGCACAAGTCTTTGCATCTGCTGAAGAGAGAGAAGAAATTAGAAGATTAGAGTCAGAAGAAGCAAGTACTTTTTCACCTATAACTGGACCTGCTAGAAGAGGTCGTAGGGTACAAGGTTTAGTACAAGAATAAACTTGA
>CAACVD010001464.1_pt1 | contig 11321 bp, 28 predicted proteins | sample 2381771 | NCBI WGS metagenome assembly CAACVD01 (sample SAMEA5211965, study PRJEB30684) | marine metagenome | biome: Marine; feature: Epipelagic; material: Water | collected 2015-10-15 | depth 15 m | reverse complement strand
ACATTGAGAAACTTTTTAAACGCTTCTGATTACTAATGAAGAAACACTATAAACCTAAAACTAAAAATGTTACTAAGTTAAAATCCTACTTAGATAAAAAAACAAATAAAAATGACAGAAGTAAAAGACACTCTACAAGTAGGGTTAGCTAATACATCAGCTATAGCTTTCAGCATAACAGACTGTAACGAAATACTAACGCTAATTTCTCTAGTCCTAGCGATAAGTTTTACTATATATAAATTCATTCAATTTGAAAAATCTAAATAGATGGCTCGTAATGTTGCTACAAGCTCTTTTAAGAGCGTTAAAAAGAAACGAAAGGGAGTACACTCCAAAAACGCAAGTAAAGGACAGAACGGCTATAAAAAAGCATACAGAGGACAGGGGCGTTAACCTTCTTTTAATTAGAGATACTTTTACAAAAGAAAGCACTATTGGTAAATTGTTTATCAATGGTGAGAATTTTTGTGATACCTTAGAAAACCCTTATATAAATAACGAAAGAAACATAAGTTGTATTCCTGAAGGACAATATAAAGTAAGACTTAGACTTCCAAGAGAAAGTGCAACAAGAGATTACTTGCACTTATTAGTTCAGGATGTGCCTAACAGAGATTGGATTTTATTTCATATAGGAAATACTGCAAAAGATACAAGTGGCTGTATTCTAGTAGGAAATGGTCGTCAACAAGACATTGTTGAAAACTCACGTTTAGCTATGGACTTAGTTATCAAAGAAATACTAAATTTGGGCGGAGAAAATATTAATTTAATAATCAAAAATAAATAGTTATGAAAAAGTTTTTAGAGAAGTACCTTATCGGTCAAATGATTAAGAGCAAGAAGTTTTGGTACGCAGTAAGTTCTGTAGTTGTACCTGCTTTAGTTTCTTACTTAGGAGTTGATGAAACAACTGCAAAAGATTTATACTATGCAATCCTTACTTTAATTGTAGGTCAGGGAATAGCTGATGTCGCTAAAAAGTAACAGATACAGATTAAAGCCACACGAAATAGTGGCACTAGAAAAGATGCGAGAAGCCGAGACTAGAAATGTTCTAGTTATTGGCGACTTGCACGAACCCTTTTGTTTAGATGGTTACCTAGACTTCTGTATAGAACAATACTATGCTTATAATTGCACAGAGGTAGTCTTTATAGGTGATGTAATAGACAATCACTACTCTAGCTACCACGAAGCTAGTGCTGATGGAATGGGTGGCTTAGATGAGCTAGAATTAGCTATTAAGAAAATAGGTAGATGGCGTGACGCTTTTCCTATGGCAACTGTTATAATAGGAAACCACGATAGAATTATAATGCGTAAAGCTCAGACTTCCTCAATACCTTCTAAATGGATTAAGTCTTTTAAAGAAGTATTAGAAACTCCTGATTGGAACTTTGTAGAACGATACGAAGCAGATGGAGTACAATATATACACGGAGAAGGCGGTACTGCTCGTACTAAGTGTAGAGCTGATATGATGAATACTGTACAGGGGCATTTACATACCCAATGTTATACTGAACATTATGTAGGTAAGAAGTTCAGGGTATATGGAACACAAGTCGGTTGTGGTATCAATCACAAATCTTATGCTATGGCATACGCTAAATATGGTAAAAGACCTGCTGTTGGTTGTGCAGTAGTTCTTAATAATGGTCAAACTCCAATCAATCTTTTAATGCCTTTGTAATGAAGGAAAACCAATCAACCAACATATTTTTAATGTATATGCTTATAATTTTAGTTATTTTATTGCTGAATTTATAGGTTTTTAACCCCTTTTTCAACTAATTTCAATCTTTTTTTAAATTTATTTTAGTATCATTTACTAGATAAGGGATAACTTTTTTTAATATTTTTAGTTAAAAAGTCTGTTAAAAGTTTGGTTAGTAAGTTTTTTATTGTATCTTTGTACCATCAAACAAACAAAAAAAATAAACAAAATGAAATTATTTAACAACCAAACAGAAGAAGCAACTAAATGTAACGAATTAATAAATGCTGCTATCAAATTACAAGAGGAGGGGAAAGCAACAGTATCAACTTCAAAAAATGAATTTAGTGAGGATGTTATCGGTATCTGTTTAAAAGGTTCTGAAGCTTTCTTTTTCTTCACGTTAAGATGGGAGTACAATGCTGTAATGTTTAGCCACAGATTTGATAGAGCAAGCGGTACTACTATACAGGGATTTACAACAGGATATAATTTCTTAGAAAAATTAGGATTAAACAATTAACTAAATAATAACAGGGGGTGTAAAAACCCCCATAAATAAATCAAGAAATGAACTACAAAATCGTAAACAGAAACACAGGAGCTACTCACTTTTTAAATGAAGAAGAAAAAGAAACATTCTTTAAGATAAACAGTTACTTTGATAAAGATGGTGGGTATAAATACAGTATCTACAATCTAACTAAAGCGAAAGCAAGAAGAACAAATAAGATGTTAGACCTAGTTGCTCACTTATGTATAATAGGAGCTTCAATCTTAGCTACTTTACTTTACATTCAAAACTATTAATATGACTAGACTAGACGCAGAATATTTAGAACACTCTACTTATGTAGATTACAGCGAACCAAAGATTTCTTTCATAACAGGTAAGCTAATAGATGACACTAAAGTAATAGCTGAACATTGGCTGTTAAAACCTCAATACATTCCTGCTATGGTAACAAGCTCAGGTGGTAATGACTTAGCTTACAATACCCGTTCAGTAGTCGTTATAGGAACTACTTTACAATGCTACAGGAAAGCTTGTGAAATGCTCAAGACTAAAGGTTGGCAACAGAAAGATTGTTGGGATGTAGAGCTAAAACCAATCTATAAAAAACACTACAAGAATAATGGCAATTTGCCTGTAATAATAAACCTTAAATAAAATGACAAAATACAAAACTTGCAACAAATGTTCTTACGATATTTTAGATAGTGAAGGAGAAGTAATGGAACACGAATGCTTAATACACAAAAGAATGAATAATATAAATACATTTCAAGCTCACGAAAACGAAGTATATTTAAGAGGAACAGATGAATACGGACAAGACTTTCAAATATGTTTTGATAGCTATGATTTTTTGGAATGGATAGACAATGAACAACTAGAATATATTAATCAACAACTAATTAAATACATACAAAAAAAATGAAAACAACAATGAATTTTTATGATTTTAGCAGATGGTTTGAACAGAACAGACCAAACAATTTCAGTCGTGCAGGATTAAGAGCTTTATTTGATTACTTTGAAGAATTTGAAGAAGATACAGGACAAGAGTGGGAATTTGATGGTATAGCTTTATGCTGCGACTTTACAGAGTATGATGATTTGAATGAATTTAAAGCTAATTATACTTGCGAAGAATTTCAAGATATAGAGGATTGGGAAGGTATCAATGACTATACTAGTGTAATTCCTATTTGTGAAAAAAGTTTTTTAATACAGAACTTTTAAATTAAATTTATTATTTTTAACGAAATTATTAACAGGCAAAAATCCTAGCCAATAAATATAGGTAGAATATATGAAAACAGAAGCACTAAAAGAAAAGTACATTAAGTACAATTTAACAAAAGATGATGTCTTTAAACATCAGCACTACATCATAATCACTAGAAGTGGTATTGAAAAAATCCAAGCATTAGAGGGCATAGAAATAAATTATGAAGTTATAAAATGTGAGGAAAATTTTGCAGTCGTTAAAGCAAAAGCAACAAAAAGAAAAGTACCAATAGGAAATATTCAAACATTTGGTAGTGCATTAAAAGGTAAATCTTATCAAGATGGAAATACTAACACTTGGTATGTCATGGAAATGGCTGAGAAAAGAGCAATGTCACGTGCCGTACTCAAGTTAACAGGTTTCTATGAACTTGGAGTATTTGGAGAAGATGAAGCAGAAGATTTTAAAAAGAGTAATAATTAAATAAATAAATAAAAATGGAAGTAACAGGAACAGTATTAAGAAAACTTGAATTAGAAACAGGAGTATCTAAAGCAGGTAAAGAATGGCAAAAGCAATCAATCGTAATTGATACAGGTGGAGAGTTTAACAATGAAGTCTGTGTAAGTGCCTTTGGTGATAAATTAAAACAAATGAACAAGCTAGAAATAGGAATGGAAGTATCAGTACTTTGTAATGTTTATTCAAGAGAATATAACGGTAGATATTTTCACAATATAGATGGCTACTTTTTTACTAATCAAAGCAACAAATCTTCAGACAAGATAACGAATGGAGAAGCTGAAGAAGATATGCCTTTCTAAGATGAATACAGAAGATAACTTTAAAAACCTTTGCGACCTTACTACAAAATTAGTAGGGTTGCCAAAAGGTTCTCTAGCTTTAAAAACTAGAAAGACAGAATACCAAGTGCCTAGAATGGTTGCAGCTATGGTTGCAAGACTAGAAGATGAAACCCACAGGGAAGTAATTGCGAAAGTATTGGATAGGAACAGAACAAGCGTTAATCATTATGAAAGATGCCACTCAGCTAACTATTCATCATTTCCTTTGTATCGTAATACATTCAACAAAGTTTATAATGCGTATGCAGAAATAAAAGACGCTAAGCTAACTTTCATAGACTTGTACAACTTACAGGAACACTTGAGGAAAAACGGAATACACGACAGTTCAAAACATCAGACAACTATTCGTATTGTGTCAGGTAAATTTGGAAAAGATGTTAAAGTTTCTTACAAAGACTTCTACAATCAATTAGAATTATGTAAGTTAGCCCTTCAAAATTATCAACACGAAATAGAAGTTATATGAAACATTTACTAAGTAGTTCAGCTTTTTTAATAGTGAACAAGCAATTAGCAAAGCAGGTAGGATTGAAGGGTGCAGTCCTACTTGCTGACCTAATTAGCAAAGAAGAATACTTTATAGCTAACGGAATGACTGATGGTTGGTTTTTTAATACAGCTAAGAATATAGAAGAAGACACTTGTTTAACTTCACACCAACAAAGAAAAGCAATTAAAAGACTAAAAGACTTAGGTATTATAGAAACTAAAGTAATTGGAGTTCCTGCAAAGCAGCACTTTAAAATAATGGAAGCCAAGTTGTTAAGTTATTTCAATACTAGTTGTGAAGAAACTGCAAAACTAGTTGTTAAAAAAACGCAAACTATTAATAAGAATAACAATAAGAATAACAATAACAATAATATATCTAATAGGAGAAATGAATTTGTATTTGAGGTTTTGTCTTTTGATTATGATGAAAGTATTTTAAATGGCTTCATAGACTATTGGACAGAACCAAATAAGTCTAATACAAAAATGAAATTTGAATTAAACAAAACTTGGAGTACAAAGCTTAGACTAAAGACTTGGGCAAACAATCAAAAGAAATGGGATAAACCTAAGTCTAATAAAAAAACAATGAGTAAGTTAGACGCTCAAATTAATGAATGGCAAAAAGCAAAAGAATTATTATGAAACCATTAAAACAAGAAAACTTAAAAGAACTAACTGAAAAAGTTTTAGACTTAGTTGCAAAGACTTCAGTAGAAATAGGACACAGGTCAGACGCTCAGACTTTAGCTTCACTATCTAAAATCTTTGCTGAAGACTTAATACAAGAAAAGCGTTTTGGAAATATGACTTTTAACCAAGTTCAAGACGCTTTTAGACAGGGTGTAAGATTTGGAAAGGATGAACCCTTTTTAAATATTAGAACTTTTTACAAGTGGGTATATGCTCAGAAGAAGTTAGTAGACAATGCTTACTATGAAGTTCACACATTAGGAAAGCCAAAAGGAAAGACCTTATGGTATCAAGAACCAATAAAATTATTAAAATGATATTAGAAGAATTAGATGTATTCAAAGAAAATTTATTAAGACAATTAGCTTTATTGTTATTTGTAAACAATGAAAAAGAAAAAGACTTGAAAGAATGTAAAGACTTAATTTTAAAATGTGAAAATTTAAGTAAAATTGAAATAATTGAATTAATAGAAAAAGAAGAATATAATTATGGATTTAAAAAATAATAAATAAAATGGATATAAATAAATTTTATAACGGAAATTGTGTTGAGTTAGCAAAAGAATTAAAAGACAATAGTATAGATTGCGTTATTACTTCACCACCTTACTATAATTCAGCACATAAATATCAAAGAGGAACAGGGTTTCATTACACAGCAGATGTTGGAGAACCTTTATTTGTTATTCAAGATGTGTTTAGAGAGATAAAACCAAAACTAAAAGATACAGGGATAATTTGTTTAAATTTAGGTTTTAGTTATGGTGAAACAGGAGTAATGCGTCCTTTTGACATATTGAATAGATTAAGAGAGAAGGAAGGATATTTTGTTAACGACATAATAATATGGCATAAGAATAACCCTATACCTATGCAAAGGAGATTGACAAACGCAATAGAATATATTTTTATATTAAGTAAAATGCCAATCAATAAATACTACACAGAAAAATATACTCATAATGTATTTAAGTTTCCTGTTGATAAAGGCGGTAAAGGACATTCAGCAGTATTTCCAATTGAGTTGCCAAGATTATGCATTGAACACTTTACAAAAGAAAAGGATTTAGTTTTAGATTGTTTTATGGGAAGTGGAACTACTGCTTTAGCTTGTGTAGAAAATAATAGAAATTTTATAGGTTTTGAAATAAATTCAGACTATATAGAGTTAAGTAAAAATAGAATTAAAAATAAAGTTGAACAAAACAAACTATTTTAAAATGAAGATATTAACAATCGTATGGGGAATAATAATTTTACTTTGTATTTTAGAAGCAATATTTTGTACTAAATTTGACAAATATGAAAACAATTAAAATTACATCAGGAGAAGTAAAGAGCCAATCAGATGCAGTTCTTTGGCACTTAAAAACTTATGGAAGTATTACAAGCTATGAAGCTATAAAAGAATATGGAGCTACTAGACTTTCAGCTATTATTTTTAATCACAGAAAAGAAGGGTATGACATAGACAGTATGCCTTTGACTAAAAAGACTAGATTTGGAAGAAATACAACTATTGCTAAGTATATATACACAGCACCACCTCAAGAGTTGATACAAGAAATGTTATGGCAGTAAAAACTATAAGCAAATTAAAAAAGGAGTTAGACAAATGGTTCAGTCTTTACATTAGACTTAGAGAAGCTAACGAATACGGAATGTGCCAATGCTTCACTTGTGGAGTAGTCAGGCACTATAAAGACGGTATGCAAAACGGACACTTTCAAAGTAGGAAACATTTATCTACAAGATTTGATGAGGAGAATTGTCAGGTACAATGTGTTAAATGTAACGTCTATGCGTGGGGAGAACAGTATAAATTTTCCTTAGCTTTAGATGGAAAGTATGGAGAAGGAAAAGCAGAAGAATTACAATACTTAGCTAGAACAACTTTGAAGTTAAGTAGGTATGATTACGAAGATAAGATAAGTTATTACGGTACACTTGTTGAAAAGTTAAAAAAAGAAAAAGGAATTGAGTAAACATTTTTATTAAGTTTGGCGTATGATAGAACCGATTTACTCAAGTGAAGAACACAAGCATATTATTGAAACCTATATATCTATGTGTACTGAGTTTGCAAAAGATGTAAGTTCAAAATCAAGATACAATAATTATTTAGATGTAGTAGATACTATCTTAGAATATCACAACAACTATGGCAAAGGAGTTAGAGAAAATAATTGGTACGATTGGTTAATGATAATACCAACAAATATGTCAGTAGCTACAAATGGTTTTTTTGCAGGGCTTGAAACTAAAACTAACGCTTCAATAATAAGAGCATATAAAGTTGTACTTAGTGAAATGGTATTTGATGTAGTGGATAAGATTGACGCTTTAGAACAAATAAATGACTGAGATATATACAGAAATATCTAAGCTAAGTTCTTTTTTTAGAAAAATGTGTTATGGTATAACGCAAGATGAAGAAGCTATTAATGACGCTGTTCAGGAACTTATGATTTATTTCCTTCAGATGAACCCTGAAACATTAAAAAACATATACGAAAAAGACGGCTTAAAAGGAATTAAAGGTTATGGAGCAGTAGTATTGAGAAGAAGTTTGACAAGTGTAAGAAGTCCTTTTTATTATAAGTATAAAAAATACTACACAAATTTAGTAGGCGTATATATGACTTCAAGCAGTCAGAACGCTTTTCATAAAAGTATATACAACTTGCCTGAAGAAATAGAAGACAATTACAAATGGGAGAAGCTAGAAGAAATTGACAAAGTATTAGATAAGCAAACGTGGTACGATAAAAAGATATTTGAGCTTTATTACTCAGGTGAAACTTTAGACAGTCTAGCAAAGAAAACAGGAATAAGCAGGAACAGTTTATTTACTACAATAGATAAGGTAAGAGAAATACTTAAAAAAGAATTGAATGAATAAGTTCTTTGTTCCTAATGAAATTTATGAAGATAGAATAACTATCTGTAAGTCTTGTATTTATTATTTTAAACCTACAGGAACTTGCAAAGACTGTGGCTGTTTTATGAAGATAAAAGCAAGACTTGCTCCAATGGGATGTAGTCAGAAGAAATGGCAAAAGACAACTGAGATAGAAGCTCCTGAAAGTTTACCTCAAGAAATAGTAGAAGAAATATTAGATATGTGGAAAGACTTAAAAACAGGAAGAGCAAAAGACCAAGCAGCTAAAAAGAGAATGATTGAAACATATAATACAATATACAATACTAACTACAGTCCTAGAACGAATTGTGGTTCTTGTATATCAACTTGCTTTGATGGAATAAAAAAACTATATAAAGAATATGCTAAGGGCTAAACTTAACTTAAATAACAAAGCGGTTATTTTCTTATTTTTTTCTGAACCCTTAGCGTATTTAAAACTAAATAAATAGAAATGGAAAGAACTTACAAAACAATTAAATGGGTATTGAACAGCCATATTAAAAAGAACGTCAGAAGTCTTTGGACTTGGGAAAACGATAATTTTACTTGTATCTTTGAAAACTACTCAGGTGATAGTAGAATATACACACCACATCAATTACTTAAACTATTAACAAATGACACAGAACGAGAAACTAATTAAAAACCTAGAAAATATGCCAATAGACTTAGATTATAAAGCAACACCTGAACCAAGTTACTACTCAGGAAAGAAGTACGGGTACTCAGCAAGAAAAGTAGTTGAGGACTTTCAACCTGATAGCTACAACATAGGAACTGCAATCAGTTATTTATTAAGAGCAGGTAAAAAGGAAGGTAACCCTGCTGAACAAGATATACAGAAAGCAATTAATCATTTACACTTTGAACTAGACAGATTACACAATGACACTTTATAGTTGCGAATGTGGTAAGGAAGAAAAAGAAGTTGGCAAAGCTACAATAGTCTTAAGGGATAAAAAATGGGTTTGTAAAGAAGCTCAATGCAGTTGCGGTAAATGGATGGACTCAGAACCAACAGACGGAATGCCTAGTCTTAAAAGAACTGAAGCGTCTTTAAGTAAAAAAAAAAGAGGTGACAAGCTTTGGGAAGGAGCAAAAGAAAAGCTAATAGGAACAAGAGGAGTAAATGAAGACTACTAAATAAATTAACAAAAATTCTATTATATATTATGAAACAACAAGTTAAAATAAGTAAAGTAAAGGGAAACCCTAACAATCCTAGAATAATAAAAAACGATAAGTTTAAAAAGCTAGTCAAGTCAATACAGGAATTTCCTGAAATGTTAAAGCTCAGACCTATTGTAGTTGATGAAGACTTTATGGTGCTTGGTGGCAATATGAGATTGAAGGCAAGTAAAGACGCAGGACTAAAAGAAGTATGGATAGAAGTAGCAGAAGGACTTACTGAAGAACAAAAGAAAGAATTTATAGTTAAAGACAATGTAGGTTTTGGAGAATGGGAATGGGATATGTTAGCTAATGAATGGGATAGCGTACAACTTGCTGAATGGGGTTTAGATGTATGGCAAAATGAAGATGACTCAAAAGAAAAAGAAATAAACGATTTATCAGAAAATGATATTCTTGATTTTAAATTGGAATTGACTTTTGACAATGAAGAAGAACAAGAAAAACATTATATTGAATTAACTAAACAAGGGTACAAATGCCAAATTTTAACATTATAAAAGAATCAAAATATAAAAAAACATTTAGAAATGAATCAATAAAAGGACAATTTGATTTAAATATAGAATCAATTAAAGAAAAATTTGAAGGAAATATTGATATAGAAAACAAAGAATGGAATGTTGGTTTAATAGTTGGTTCTAGTGGTTCAGGGAAATCAACAATAGCAAAACAAGTTTTTCAAGAAAATTATATTAATCAATTAAATTATGGTAGCGAATCTGTAATAGATGAAATGCCAAAAGATAAATCTACACAAGAAATAACTAAGACTTTTAATTCAGTAGGTTTTGCTACAGTATGGAGTTGGTTAAAACCTTATCATGTTTTGAGTAATGGAGAGAAAATGCGTGTAGATTTAGCAAAAGCTATGCTATCAGATAAAGATTTAATTGTATTTGATGAATTTACAAGCGTAGTTGATAGAACTATTGCTAAAACGTCTTCAGCAGCAATACAAAAAGCAATAAGAAAAAATAAGAAAAAATTTGTAGCAGTTGCTTGTCATTATGATATAATAGATTGGCTAGAACCTGATTGGATATATGACACAGATAAAAAAGAGTTTTTTTTTGCCCAAAAAAATATAAAAGACCAAAAATCAAACTTGAAATTAGACAATGTAAAACAAAAGATTGGAAAAGATTTAAAAAGTATCATTATATGAGTACAAACTTAAATCCTTCAGCAAAATGTTTTATTGGTTATATAGAAAATAATCCTGTTTGCTTTTTTGCAGTTCTTCATTTTCCACACCCTAAAGTTAAAAACTTTAAAAAAGGACACAGATTAGTAGTGTTGCCTGATTATCAAGGTTTAGGAATCGGTCATATTTTTAGCTCAGAAATTGCACAAGACTTTATAGATAAAGGTTATAGATTTATAATAACAAGCAGCACAAAGTCTTTATATACTCAAAGGTCAAAAGATAAAAAATGGAAAGTAACAAGAAAAGGTAGGGTATCAGGAGGAGCTAAAACTGCTGTTTTAAGAAGTACAATTTCAAATAATAAATTAACTTATTCTTATGAATATGTAGGTTAAAAATATAAATAATGGAACAAAATAGAACAAAGATAAACAAAGAGAGGTTACTAAAAGCCTTAGAAAGTTCTTTAGGAGTAATAACAACTGCTTTAAAAGCAACTGACCTAAGCAGAACAAACTTTTATAAGTGGCTAAAAGAAG
>CAACVD010001463.1_pt1 | contig 11322 bp, 11 predicted proteins | sample 2381771 | NCBI WGS metagenome assembly CAACVD01 (sample SAMEA5211965, study PRJEB30684) | marine metagenome | biome: Marine; feature: Epipelagic; material: Water | collected 2015-10-15 | depth 15 m | reverse complement strand
CTTTTTTGAGGTTTTAGCTGTTCATATCAATTCGCCCTTCTTGCCGTGCTAAGTCGATTTCAGCTTCCACCTTCTCGAACTCCCACGGTTTAAGTCTGGCGATGTCAGAACCCTTCCAAATCTTTTTAGTTGAATCTTTTGTTGCAACGTCTTTAGGCTGTTGCCTTATTACAGATGCTGCGGCATCAGACTCTCTGTTGGATCTAGTAGGTTTCTTGTTAGAGATTCCCATCTCTGCTTTGTAAAGAGACACGACCTTACCTGCCCATTTTGCGTCAGTATTGTTTTTATAAATACCGTCACTTAATTGTGTAGGTTGTTCGTCAAGCCACCCTAAAAACTTTTCATTTGTTTTAAGATCATCAAAATCAGGATGTAGTCTAAGAAGTTCTTCAAAAGCTTTTTCTTTTTCTAAACTTTTCTCTCGCTGTTTAACTGATTCCAAGTCTTGTCTTAGTTTTGCAATCTTAGCTTCAGATTGTACACCTGCCACTGTTTCAACAACTTGAAATACATCAGGGTACTTTTCTTTGAACTCTTCAAGTTCTTCAAGTGTTTTAGGTGGTGTTGCACCTCTAGGTAACTCTTGAGTGTGTTGCTTGAATGTATCAAGCTCTCCCATGAGTTGTTCACGTTCACTTTTAAACTCGTTGAGTTTTGTGTCATAATGTTTTTTTAAGTCATCATAACGCTTTTTGTAATCGTGATCCTCTTGTTGCTTCGCTTCTGCAAAACTATTTTCAGAAGGTTTTGGTTTCTCTTGAGTAGCCACTTGTGTGGGGTCTTGAGTTTCTTCTGTTTTTTCTTCTTCATCTTTGTAAACATCTTCACGATATTTACCACGATAAAGATTGTCGTTGTTTGTTACTCCAAATGAATCGTTTGGTTTGTTGGCTCTTACGCCCTTTACTTGTGTTGCCATAGTTTTATACCTCATTAATGCAGTGCCACTGGCTGTGGGTAGCTGCTTCGGTTCGTCAGGGCCACTTGTGTGGGTAGCTGACTAATTCTTATTGACTACGATAGTCATAAATAAATCCTTCTTTGCCACTAAGAGTGGCATCACCCATTTCTTTAGGAGCAAATCCTGCTACTGCTCCAACTACAGGTATTCCTTTTGATATAACGTTTTTAACTAAACTATCTACTACTAATTTTCCAAAAGCTTTAGGACTTCTTTTTGCAGTCTCTAACAACATTGTTGTTGCTTTATCTTTTTCTTTTGGAAATACTCCTTCATACATAAAATCTGCAAACGCTTTAGTGCTTCTGTTTCCTTTTTTAACTTCATTAGCCATAAAATCTATATACTTTAAAGATTGAAATATTCTAGATCTTTGACTTCTTGTCAAGTTTGGAGGTAACTTAGCGTCTCTGTTTTCCATTCTTCGTGTTGATATATTCTTTTTTAAAAAAGCTTTTTTTGCACCCTTTTTATATTCGTCAAAAGTAAGCTCCATAGTTTTTGCAACTTCACCGTATGTCTTTGTAAAATTTTTATTTGGTGAAAACCAAGAGCCAGTGTATTTATCTCTAAGTAGCTCTGCTCTTTTAGGAAATTTTGAAGGTTCACCTCTGTATACAGTGACTTTATCACCTTCAGCTTTTTCTATAAAACCACCTTTGTTAGCTTGTCTAGCTTGTGGCTTTTCTTGATCACCTTGCTTCTTTCGTCTGGTAACTTCTTTTTTACCACGATTGTTTATTTTCTCTAAACGATCGTACCCTATGATCTTTGCTATTTGGGGAGGAACTACGACCTCACCTCGTGAGATCATTATATTAATCTGTTCCTTACTTGGTATTGTAGTCCTTTGTCCAGATTTGTCAATAGCTTGTCCTGCTTTTTCGTACGCTTTTGTTAACATTTCGCTAATATCATCTGATCCTGCATATTCTACGGCAGGAGCATTTATAACAAAAGTACCGTCTTTGACCTCTAGAGGTATGTCATCTGCGATGGTTGTTTGGTCACTATAGTTTTCTGGTGGGCCGCCTATAAATCCTGCAGGACCTCCTTCTTGCATACCTTTACCAATTTGTCCACCATATCGTGTAGAGAATCCCATATCTGATGAATCACCACCAGAGCTACTTCCTCCACCGTTACCACCGTCACTGTCGTTATTATCGTCACCATAATCTACTTGAGGATTTGTGGCTTGAAAGTCTGAATATATATCATCAGTAACAGCGTAATCATCAATACCAGTCGGAATACCTGTATCAGCTTCTTTCTCTCGTATCTGCCTTTCTACTTCTTCTCTTTGTGCTTTTTGTGCCGCTTCAAAGTTTGCAGCTTGTGCCTTTGCTATTTCTACATTTAAATTCTTATTTTTATCTGCTCTTACTTCAGCTAATATTTCTTCTATCTTTTCAGTTCCAAGTCCTGAACTTTTGCCTATAGCTTCTGATGCTGAACGAGGTCCCATACCGTACGTTCCATTTATATCGTGATATCTACCTCTATTATCGTACATGCCACCTTTTCCTGTAGGTGTTCCTGCTGTTCCAGTTTCAGTTTTGTAATCGTATGTACTTGGAACAATGCCCTTTGACAAAGCATCTATTCTTTGTAATGTTTCTTGATCTAGTCCTATCGCACCAGTACCACTATAAGCAAACTTTCCCGGGGCCCGTGATACAAGTTGACCATTTACATATTGAGCAAACCCTCTCATGTTACTTTTTGGATCTCGCAATGATGCTTGTATGGCATTTATATTATCATACTGTATAGACATGTTTATATCGTGAATAGCACCTAACGCAAAATGATTTGGTCTAAAACTTGGATTGCCTAATGGGTCATCTACTGTTTTACCGTTTACAAAACCCATAGCTACGCTTGTTATCATAGGATTCATGCCTAGCATCCTAGCTCCTGTTTTAATACCTTTGTTTACTAGGCTTTCTTTCGATACAAATCTTTCAAGTCCTTTCTTTGCTTCTTCTGCTGTCTTTGGTACACCTGCTGTATATATGTCTTGTCCAAAAACATTAAATGGTGTCTTGTCAGCAAATCCTGCTTTTGATAATGCGTCTCCGTAATTCCCTATACTCATATCGTATATATTTGCAGAACTAATCTGCCCTTTATCATATACAGATTCCATTTCGGAAAACGATAGCGTTGATTGATCTTCTCCTGAATCACCTACAACATTTACATTCACATCATCTTTTTTATCATCTTCATCATCATCGTCTTTAAATTTAAGAGATATACCAGTTCCTAAACTGTCATCCAAACTTTGCTCATAGAAATCAACATTGCCTTTACTGTATTGTTCCCTTGATAACGTATCCTTCTTCTCTGAAGGTGGTTCAAAGTAAGTAAGACCATAGTCAAATGCAAAGTCAAAAATGTCAGACATTCTTATTTATTCTTTCGTAATTATTCTTCAACTCTAGGAGCATTTCCAGTAAAGCCAGTTTCCCCTGCAGTTGGCGTAGCTCCGACTCCGATTGTGCCGTTACCAGACCCTTGACTGTCAGTTCCTTCAGGTTGTTGAGGTACTCCACTAGGTTGACCCATTCCTTGCTGTTGATTAGTGGCGACAGCATCCTCGCCTGCTCCTTGTTGTACATTAGCCATCATTCCTTTTAACATTTCAGCGTATAGTTGTGCTTCGTTGGCATCGTTAACTAACGTATCAGGATCAATATCCTGTGCTATTGCAAGTTCTCTTATCAAGTTAGGTATCTTAATAAAAGGTGCAAGCATTGGGTTAGATACGGTTTGAAGCAAAGCAGTTAATCTTTGTGTACGTACTTCTTTTTGCATAACTGCTGCAACCCCACGAGGTTTTATTTCTAGATCCCCTTTTATCTCCCCCAAATCATCATTAAACTGCATGTTCCATTGAAACAAAGACTCGCCTAGTGGCTTCAGTAAATGATCATCTATATTCTTTATGACTGTTTTCATTGCTAGTCCTGCTGAACCCATCAACATGGATAGTCCTGCAGCGGTTCTACCAGTTCCTGTTACACCTGTTTGTCCATGTAATATGGATGGTATACCTGTATCTTCATCAGCGAGTTGTCGTGATATCTGATACATCTGTATGTTCTCTGGTGCAGTGTTTGGAAACTTCAATCCGTTTATTGCTGTACCTGTTACACCTGACTGTCGTCTAAATATCTTACCGGGGAATATATCCATGTTTTGACCGGGGACTAAGCTTGCTTCGTCTACATCAAATACAAGATTACCTGCTAGTGCTAAGTTATCAATAGCCATACGATAGTGACCGTTCATTAGCTTTTGTGAGTATTCCATGTTTTCTGCAACACCGACACCCCATATTTGATAAGGGTCTATTTCAAATGGAAAAGCTTGGAAAGGTATTCTTGCAGGTGTGAATGGGTTCATTACACATCTGATAACCATACCACCACATACCCATACATTGACTTGTAGCTGATCAAACTCGGACATGCTATTGGCATTTTCCATACCAACTTCATCTGCAAGTTTTTTATCTATAACACCCCAGTATTCAAGAACTTCGTATCTGTTCTCTTGATAGTAAGGTTCAGTATCATCTTCACGAATGGTATCTTCGTAATATTTATCTTCGTAGTTAGGACCTTTAGCGAGACACTCTTCAATAGCTGACGCATCAAAGTATGGTCGTTTGATTAGACCACGAAGTTGTTGACGATTCATACGATGTCTTTGTATTACGTACTCACAATCTTCAATACTTGTTGCAGACGGATCAGGATGAAAATCCCACAGAGATACATATTCAATGCGTGGCATTACCTTTTCATATGGACTATATTCTTTTTGCCCAGTATCAGGATTCATCTGCCAGTTGTGAACACGTTTGTAAAAGTTTAACGGACCTTTGACTATGCCTGTTCCAAGTAGTGATGATTCAAACACAGCTTTACGAAATACGTTGACTGCGTTACTGTCCATAAGTTGATCATGAATACATTTCTCCATATTCATAGCCATCTTCTGTGCAGGTTTAACTTGTGGCTCACCCATCTTTGCAGGTCCTGCTGCCAACATGTCAGGAAAATCATTACCGTATGTTCCTAACTTGTGTGGCTCACGAGCCGACATAGCTCCGGGGGGTAGCTCTCTGCCATCTCCCTCGAAACCAAATGGATCAACTGGCTGTTCAGCTTCATCAACTGGAGTTTTCATGTGAGCAAACTCCTCGATGCCTTCAGGCATAGGAGTAGGTTCTACAACAAGTGGAAACTTTTTATTGCTAAATAGTATATCCACTATCTGTCCATATGCAGCAAGAACTTTAGTTTTGGTTATCTTAATAAATACTTTTGATCTTTCGGAGTCACGATACTGGGTTGTAGAATCGTAGATACCTTTGAAGTTTTTATAAGACTGTAACCATTTTAGTTCGTGAGAACGTCTGCCATTCTCTGCATCTTCAAACTTAGATTTGACGTACCCTGCCAATCCGGGCATCTGCTCTTGTGGATTTTCGATAGATACAGGAGTGTCGTCATCAGGTTGAAGAAAACTTTCATCAGCCATAATTTATCCTTGATTAGAAGTAGTTTTTGTCGTCAGCCATAGCAAATAAAGAAGCTTCAACAGTAGGTTTTGTTTGCTTCTTTGGCATGTCAACTTGCAACGCATCTTGATTTACTTCCATAGTAAACTCAAGACCTTCTCTATATAAGCTATTAGATCCTTGAGCATCATCAACTGATACTTTGTCTGATCCCATTATATAGGCTGCACCTTGATTAAGATTGTCTGCCATTTTTTTCTCCTTTTAGCGAGGTTGTGCAAACCCACGTAATTGTGAACTTGCTTTTGTTCTAGATTGTTCTAGAAATCTTTTTCTGTACGCTTCATCACTCAGTGGATCTTTAGCGTCTCGTCTTGGTAATTCTGATGGATCGTACATAGCTGTTGTTCCTTGCAGTCTAGGATCATCTTGAAATATTTGTTTCTCTTGAGATGTATCCATCTGATCTATACCTGCAAAGCGTCTGTCAATATCTTTTCTTGCAAACCCTTCTACTTCATCTACATTTGTAGGAGATGACGGAAAGACCAATCCTGCACCTGCTACTGGTAAAGCTTTTCCAAGTGTAGTCTGTGCTAACTTCGGTGCAGTCTTTGCGAGTGTTTGAGCTATAGTTGACTGCGTAACTTCTTCACCAACTAACTCACCAGTATCACTAAGGATTTCTGATCCTGCTGCACCACCTAAAATTATTGCAGATGGATCTACAGATTTTAAACCTTTTGCTTTTTGTATTCTTGTGGGTTTATCAGATGTGCCTTTATCAACTATTCCTATTTCAGCTAACTTAGCTTGAGTATCACTACTTAAATCAGTAAGTTTTTTTGGAGGTTCTTTTTCAGTTACATCTGTAAATTCACCTTCTATTGTTTGTCCTTCAGGAACAGCAGGTGCTTTAAAATCTTCATTAGTAAGTTGAGGTGTTACATTGTAAGCTTGTCCTGCATCTTTAGTAGTTACTTCTAAAAGATTATTATTTGCTGTGCTTTTTGTATAATTTTCTACTAAATCTTGACTAGAAGATAATGTATTTTGATCTGTTATATTTAATTTTTTATTTAACTGATCATGTATTATTGTGCTTAATTTTTCATGAGGTTCTAAATCTACTGTATCATACAGTCCAGTCATAGGAGAAGGATATAATACCTCTGAAGCTGCACCTCCTACAGACGTTATAGCTCTTCCTTTCATACGTGCCATAGTTTCTAATGGAAACCTAGCTTTGTACGCTATAGTAGAATTATATCGTCTCATGTCATAAGCAGAGGTAAAATAATCTAAGAACTCACCTGTCTGTTTATCTTGTATTATTCCCTTAACTTTTATTTTTTTAAGAAGATTACTTATAGCACCTTTAGGTAAAGCCTTGCCTTCATCTGTTAAAAACATCAAATTAGGAACGTTTTTAAGATCACCAAATCTTTTTTTATTTGACTCTAAGGCACTTGTTAAGATACCGTGTACATGACTTGATGCAGGTATGTCTATCGCTGCATCCATTTTTGTAAAATCACCACTAATAAAAATGCCCGGTGCAACACTGTTATCTAAAGGTGGGAACAAGGCTGTTGCAGGCATGTTTTGAATTTCATTAGTTCTAAAACCTAAATGTAATGCTGCTAGGGTTGCTCGTACAACTGGTACATCTTTTGGATTTTTCTTAGCATGTTCTAATAAAGCTAATTGAAACTCACCTGCTTTTTGATGATTAAATGCGTATCTTAAAGCTCGTTGATTTGGTTTAGGATCAAGTATAACACTGTCTGTTAGCTTCGGTACACCATCAGCTTTAAAGTGTGCTAACTCTTTTGATGTAGAGCGATCTATTTGACTTTGTACGTTTGCTTCTATACCTTTTGCAAGAGAATAATAATTTCTTCTTGAGCCTGCTGATGTGTTTGTATCATAAAATTTTAAAAGAGGATTTACTTCATCATCCAACGATGATTCTAAAAACTCCATAACAGGTCTATCTAGAAATTCTTTATATGGACTATTTTGTGATATAAATTTACTTCTGTGATTTTTACCATCACCAAGATCTTTACTTTCTTTAATATACATTTCAACTACTTCTCTTAAAGTAGTTTTTGTAGGATCAAACTTTTTCTTTATTATGGTGAACTTACCACCACCACCTGTAGGAGCTGCCATTTATTTAATACCCAAATGTTTGGTCTTGCATTTGATAGACCTGATTCTTAATACCACCAAGCGTTTTATGAATCGACACATATCCTGTCATCCTTGTCATTAACATATATCGCAGTGCATCGTATGCGTGATCTTCTGCCTTTGTGTCCACATCCTCTGCATTTGTTTTGCTAAGAGGTATACCTGATAGTTGTTTGATAAGGTTGACACAGTTCGGAAATACTCGTAATCTAGGTTCATCTGTTCGTGGGTCATCGGCAAGCCTACGATGTATTTCCATTTTTCCTTGAAGTCGGTTTCTATCCGATGGTGTCCAACGTACACCACATCTCATCATTGTTTCGGCTATTGAAGGACCAAAGCCTGTCTTGTTCCAACACGATGAGTCAAGTACAGTATAGTGGGGGGTCGGATCTTCTTGTTCTACTTGTAGTATTCTATCTGCTAACTGCTCTGCTGTCAACTGTTTTACGTACAGTTCACGATAAACCCATATATTGTTATCCCAGTCAATAGCACCCCACAGGACACAAGAAGGACTTGCATACCCATAGTCAGCGGCACGTATTCTGGGGAAATTTGGTGGAAGCTCGAAACTCGGTGTAACATGTTTACTTCTACTAAATTCAGGAAAGGCTGCACCTTCCGTTACTTCCCAGTCGCCTTCAAGAAGTCGCTTACGTTCAACTTCAGGTAGGGATCGTAGCATCGCTTCGTATTGTCCGTCAGCCAACAAGTATGGATTGTCAGTCAAACGTGCAGGTATAAACCTGCGATAGAAGAGTGGCTCACCTGCTTTTTCATGTCCTTGCGGCCACAAGAAAGCTTTGCCTGTTTCGATGTCTATTGCAGGAAAAGTTGAGTTGTGTTCAGATGGATCGATATACATCTTCTTGACCCACCAACCTCCGACTCCTCCGGGGTTTGCTGTACAACGCATGTACAGATGTTTTTGCAGTTCAGGATCAGTTGCTCTCAGTCGTGAACGGAGATAATCCCAAACATAAGGTGAGGGATATTGGGTTATCTCATCTATGCCTATCCAGTTAAACGACTGACCCTGAAATCTTGTTACGTCTTTGTCTTTGTCAAGATAGGTAAACCATATTGTTGCACCTGACGGAAAGTGCCACGTTGACTTTGACTCCCGGAACTTTGCACCGGGGAAAGCTTTGGGATATAGCTGACGTGACTTGTCAATAAGTTCTGTTAGCTCATCCAGAGTACGCCTAAGAAGAAGCCCACGATGATTGCTATTGTGGCAATACCGAAGAGGGTCTGCGAGAAGTGCAAAGCTTTTTCCCCCACCTGCTGAGCCACCGTACAGAACATCTCTTTCACTTGAGGAAAGAAACTCTTCTTGAGGACCTTCGTTTGGCTGAAAAATAATTTCACGCCCATCCACCAGTTGCTCAACAACGTCTGGTAACTCTTGCAGATCCGTTTTGTCGATAACAGTAGTCTCTTTTTGATTGAGAGCTTTGTCGACTTTGGTGATTTTTTCTTCGAGTTTTTTGGCATATCGTCTTTTGCTTTCTGCTTGTCTCGTTACCTTTGTTGCTCGTTTTTTGGCTTCAGTAAGTCTACGTTGTGTTTGCTTACGTGCCTTAACTGCAGATGAATAGTTGTATCTTTGTTTGGGTGCGTTGGGGTCTTTCTTTGGGCGACCACGTTTGGGTGCGTCTGTCATTAGATTCTTTTTAAACGTTTACCTGTAGGTCCTGCTCCACCTTTGATGCCAAGTTCTTTTGGTAATGCACCTAATCTAGGCATTAGCATTTTTAATTTATTTTTTGAGTTGACATAATCTTTTTTACCATTAGATTTTTTTAACAATGACTTTACAAACTCATCATCTGGTCTTTCTCCAACTTTACTTTGCTTTTGTTTTGCTTTAAAAGATTTATCTGCAGCTTTTTGTGATTCTTGAATAGATTTTAATCTTGCAGTGTCTTTTTCCATTTCACCTTTTATCTTTGTACCTTTCATAAAAGCAGTCTTTGAAATACCCATCTGTCTACTTTTTTCAATTTTTTTATCTTGTTCTAATCTGCTTTTATCTATTCTACTAGCCATTGTTATTTCCCTTTTTGAATACTTTTCTACCTCTAAAGAACACAATGAGGTTGATTGTTGTGTTAATCGATACCATTGTTACTAAGAGTGCTTGCCACCACTCAATTTCCATAAATCATTTATTTCTATTCTTTGGTGAGTTGTAGTATCTCTTTTTAAGATCTTTACGGATTGCTTCTTTACTTATAAGCAGTGGTTGTTGTATCTTTTGTATAGGACCTTCACGTTCTGCAGCACTCATAAAGCTTTTTGGTTTTGCTACAAGTATGTTACCTTTTTTATCAGTGGTTGTAGGAAGTCCAGTTTTTAGTGATGGGTTCTTGCCTGTTAAGAATTTTGTTTGTCTAGCACCATCCGAAGAAGTAAAATAGTGTTTACCCTTTGCATCTACACCAGAACTTTTAAATACTTTAGACTCACCAGTCGTTTTGTTTACAAGTGTTCGTACTTGTTGCTTGTCACTATATATCCCCATCTATAGTTACCCCTTTCTTGGGTGGAAGTAGTACAATGCCGTGTACTGCCTGTACATTTACGTTGGTTGTTTCTTGTTTACCCAGTCCTACCCTGTTTAACAGCGATTCTGCCGCCCTGAAGCGTAGGTCATCCCCTCTTTCAGGTATTGGGTTATCTATAGTGGTCACTACACGTGTAGCTGCCTTAAATGCGTTCATAGATAGTATGTTCTTTGTACGGTTTATGATCTCATCTGCTAAAGATGTGCGTAGCCACGTCACTGATCCCTTTGCATATCCTGCTTTGAGGGCTGCATCAGTTACGTTTCCACCATTTTCAAAGAGTACTTCTAGAAATTGCTCCTGTTGAGGACTTATTTCACGTGCTTTGCTTTTCTGTTTGGGGAGTAAATTCATCACAACGGTATGCTCGTGCTTGCATGTTAGGTTTATAGAGGGGTAATTCCCTTTTTATCTCATATACTCGTGCAAGACACTTGTCGTGCAGCATGTATGGTCCTCGTGTGTCGGCTAATTCTTCACAATACCTATTTTCAGTGGGCATACCTACAAGGCATATGAGTACAAATGCTTGAAACATTACTTTCTTTCGTTAAATTGACAAAGAATCAGACAAATAAAGCCTATTACACTCGTTTTTCAGGTAATTGTTGGTTGTATGTGCTTTAAATGACACTTTGTTACCTTTATAATAAGAACTTTGCACGAATACGTCAAGAAAAATAATTATTTTATTGACAGATCAGGAATTGATCAGTACAATCGGAGTAGAACCTCCGGGGAAATACACCATATCCCCCTCCTTCCCATTACGCTATCCCAAAGGGATGCACCGTTACCTGTACAACTAACTCATTCTAGTAAAAATATGGCGACATTGCATGCAATATGCCAGTGACCCCCAGTGGCTCTTGCGTGCGTACGCACGATAAGTATTTCTGCCAGTTTTGACTTGTCAATTTCGTTTCATTGACAATAAACCACAGGCAAAAACAACACCCAACAAGACAACCCACCAATAACAAAGCCAATAATAACACGCACGCACGCCATGTAATGCAATTTGTCAAAAGTTAACTGTATAACTTACC
>CAACVD010001461.1_pt1 | contig 11331 bp, 18 predicted proteins | sample 2381771 | NCBI WGS metagenome assembly CAACVD01 (sample SAMEA5211965, study PRJEB30684) | marine metagenome | biome: Marine; feature: Epipelagic; material: Water | collected 2015-10-15 | depth 15 m | reverse complement strand
ACAAACGGAGCTATTTTAGATACTCCTTTAAACACTTTTTTAAACAAACCACCTATAAACAAACGAGGTATACCATTTTCATCCACCACACCACCACGTCTATATCCTAGATTAGCAATCCCACCAGTTCTCATACGAGACTCTTCTGGTATACCATACGCATCTTCTACTTCTGCTTTTACTTCATCTCGTATGTCTTTTTTAAATTGCTCACCAAATAAATTACTAAAGTCTGAAAAGGTATTAGGCATTTGTGCGCCAAACTTACTATAGTCAGGTGCTGTTAACTGAGGGTTTGCAAATGCGCCAGCCATTGTTCCTGTTGTGTCTGTAGGCCGTAATCTCTCTATTCCTGCTGTTGTAGGAGTTGTACCAAACTTTGAAAAATCTAAAGCAGGTGTAGGTTGTATTGGACCAGAAGGAGTGGATGCAGGAAGACCTAATTGAGTTTGAAACCTTTGTAATTGATTACCTCTTAAATTATTTATTAATTGTTGTCTTTCTGCAGAACTAACCACACTATCAAATACAGGTCCTTTTATACCTGCAGCTTCATAATCAAAATTTGGATCTTTAACACCATCTATGGTGCTATAGTAAGCCAGCTCATTAGGTGTAGCATCTCTACCTAAAACACCTTGATATATCTGTCTAATTCTAGCTGGACCCCTAGCTTCAGGAGAAGTTATTAGTGCTTGCCTTACTTCTTCCATTGGTCTACCCATATACCCTGCTATGCCTGTCGGGTCTGCCTCTCTAAATAATGTATTTTGATATAGTCTTTGTAGTCCTGCGGCATCTACCAAGGCAGGTGGTGGAGTTTTTTTATCTTCGGTTGCTACTTCAGGTATACCATAGAGATTATTAGGTGGTTGGCTTGCTCCTCCTCCTGTATCTTTTTCCCTTGCGTCTACTATGGCTCGCCGTTCGGCAGAAGCAGCGTTATATAACCTTTGCTCTAAATCATCTCCCTCATCATCACTATATATGCCATCACCACCAAACTCTTTAACGTATTCGTTTATTTCGTCTTGGTTTGGATCTCTCCCAAATACGTCTCTATATGATTGTGTTATACCTTCTTCTAATTGCGCCATATGTTATCTCCAAAACCTGCTGACCTCCAAGGCGGAGGAGTTAGGGTGGTAATCCCACCAAGGAGGTTGTTTTTGCAGGTTAAACCTATATTCATGTTATTGTCACCGTTACTGATCCTAAACCTGTTGTCGCCAAACTCCCTGCCACCACCGCATCACCGGGTAATAATATCTTAACATCTCTACCTTTTCTATATAAGCTATAGTTAGGGAATCCTACTGGACTCTCCGTTAAATCAGTTAATACAAGCCCGTCTAAATGTAATGGATTCTGTGAATCCAACTGTCTAAAATATGTCTGAAGAACTTTTATTAACTGATTAAAATACTGCTGATCGTACTCGTTTTGAGGTAAAGGCAACGGTGGAGAACGAAAATCTCTCATTGCCATTATCTTCTCCCATCAGGTCTACCATCTAACCTTGGAGATCCAAACTTCCAAGTCGTACCTAAACTATCAGATGTTATTTTAAAACCTATCTGTCTTGCTCTTGCTCTTAAATATACTTGATTTGTATAGACACCCACAGATGTTTCAATAACATTTTTATCATCCTCCACTCGATATACGCTACCGGGAAAATCTCTAGGCTTCACAGTCATTTTAACATGAGGCTCTGCTGCATTGGAACCTGTAAAGTCTACATCAGGAATTATTCGTTTTACTAAAGTAAATTTTTCACCATCTCCTATATCAAAGTCAGAGCTTGTAATAAACGAAGTCATAGCCGAGCCATCAGCATCCATACCATTTTCATGATCAAATAAAGTATTTTCTCCTACAGCTTGTGGAAACTGCCTTAAATTAGCGTCTAACCAAGCAGATCGATTTAACTTTCCATAGAACCATAAGTTATCCTTATAGTTGTAAGTTACATAAGAATCATTTGTTTGACTATCTTTAGATGGATAAAACCACCACACTTCATTGTGAGCTTCTACAGTCCCAGCATATATGTACGATAGAGCATCAAAATTTAAATCGTCAAATACATGATCTCTTAAAGTACACGGTAACGTGTCTACACGTCCATTATACAAGTAAAACTTATCTGTACCCATCCAAAATAGCACGTTACTAGCTGCTGCTATACAACGTGGGCTAGATATAGATATGTTTGTTTCTAATTCTTGTAAACTAAATACTTCGGTAGTACCTAAAAACTGCAATGAATGAACAGACATATCTGTAAATACTAAAGTCTCTTGCCTTGTTCTAAACGCAGTCACAATTCTTGAACCACTACTAACCCTTATAAAACCTGCGCTGTTAGTAGTCGTAGGTTTAAAATCTTCGGGGTTGTCTTGGTTTGCAAAACGTATTAATAATGGATCAAACGTACCTGAATCTTCTTCTGTATCTAAACCAGAAAAAGGTGTTGCTCCAAAAGCTAATAAATGCCTATCGTTTTGAGACACCATAATTTGTCCCACTTCCGCAGGTACATTTTTTGCTCCATCTCTCGTAGATAGTTTAACAGCTCTAGTCCCAAGAGAAGAACCGGGATCAGATGATACTCCTCTTTCCCAATAATATATTTTACCTTTACCGCCAGTATTTACATTCATAACCAAGTCATTGTCAAAGTTATCAAAAAACCAAACAGTTAAAGGTAACAACAAAGGTTGTAACGCACCAGAACCCCAACCTAATCTCCCCCACGTGCTTACACCCCAACCATATCCATAACTAACAGTCCCATTTCCTATTCCTATTTCGTATGTACCTATGGCGCTTGAACCGCCATCTCCTGTATCAGAAGCATTAGCAGTTACAGTTGCAGATATACTATAATTATCAGCGTCTATTTCAGTCACTTCATAGTTCTGATTTAATACATCAGCAGTGATATTTCCACCCAAAGCAGATGCCCCAGAGAAAGTTACAAAGTCTCCTGTGTTTGTGCTATGTGCTGTAGCTTCTACAGCTATAACAGCGGATGTGTTTGTAGCAGAAAAAGCATGGACCGCTAAAGTTGGATTAACAGAGCGCAAGGGTGTTATATCATTTAAGTTCGTACCAACTTCTATATATACTTTAGAGTTTGTCCCCATAGCTAAAAAATTATCTTGAAAAAAGGTAATCCACCCAAACATAGCTCTACAAGTTCCTAGTATTGAAGATGGTGAGTACGTTGCCCATCCATTTAATTTTTCAGGATACCCGTTTAAAAATCGAACCTTATCACATTCAAACCAACCACCCTCATTAGAGTAATTAGTAATGTCTCTGTTTATACCCGGCCTGAATTGTAATTTTTGTAAAGTCATATTAATAAGACCAGATTGTTGGTCTTGGTCTTTCTGATGAATGTTCTATTGTATCCAAATGTAAAAATCTAGCAGAGCCTTTTTGTTGTATTCCTATTCCTGTAAAACCTTTTGATAATGCAAGAGATAATAAATGAAAAGCATCTTGTCTTGATACTGCTATGTCAGCGGCTTGGCCTGTTGTATGAGCGCCCGGAGTTGTTTTCTTTCGTTCAATGGGGTGACTAACGTGCCTATACCCAGAAGTTATTGTCATAGGTTTTCCAAAAGCTGTACGAAGCTCATTTAATTTACTTATAAAATCAGGGTCCATATCACATTCGCCTGTGTGTGAACATTTAAATTCATGTTGACTAAAATAAGTGCTTGTGTTCCAGTCCATCATTTTTTCATTAATCCTTTTATCTCTTCAGTTTTATCTTTACTGCCCACGGAACTGCCAAAATAATAGGAACAGACCAACCCAACTAACGTGGTCAAATTACCTAACAAGAAAATTAAGATATCTTTGTTTGCAGGAGTTACCTCAAGAAATAAAATTACCGCAAATAAAGAAAAAGCAAGTCCTACAATCCCAAGGGCGAGTAAACTAGTGATAATTTTATTTAACCAAGGGCTATGCTCACTGGTAGAGATAGCCATTTCACGTTGTCTAGCGCTATCTTTATCAGCAAACTCAGCTTCTATTTTTTTGAGGCTTCCGTCTTGTTCCATCTGTTTTAGTTGTTGGAGAGCTTTCTGTTTGGCTTGAGGATCGGGGATTAATTTATCTACAAGCTTCTCACCTATTGGTAGTAATCCTGATAGTAGACTAAGCAATTTTATCTCCTTTTTCTTTATAAAACTTTTTGTTTATTTTACAACCTTGCGGGGGTTTTACTTCAAACCAATTAAAACCTTTCGTCTTATTTCCACACCAGTATATACATAATAAACCTCTTTCAACACTTTGCAATGTACAATAATATTTGTCTCGATTTGGAACCGTAGTCCCTATCCATGATGTAAAAAACAAAGCTATCATTTACTAGCCTCTACGATTGCTGTCCATAAAAAATGACTTATCCATATTAATATTAATACAAGGGTTCCAATTGCCAAACCCATTTTGGTGTTATAGATAAAAGCTTTTCTAAGTCGCATCTGATTGTATACTTCTTGTTTGCGTTTTTCTTTAATTTTTCTACGTATGCCGATGAAAGCTTTGTAGCCATAAGGTCCATCCATACCAAGGTGATGAAGTTTTCCCCATGTAAATTCATGACGAATTGCATCTTCCATCTCTTTAATCTTCTTTCTTGCAATAAGTTCATCAAATGCCTCTGCGGTCTCGCTTTTATCCCATGTTAGTTTTTGCCATAAAGTAGGTTTCTTAAACTTTTTTTCTTGACCCATCCACTCTTGTAAATCAGAAACATGCCCACTCCAAACAGAGAGTTGTTTAAATATAGATTCACAGTCCTTGCCTACCTGAATCGCTTTCTTGACTCCGTTGAAAGCTAAACTTGCGGCTGAAAGTGCAGTAATTGGGTCTATCATAAGTCATTTATAATTTAAAAACTGAGTCATAGAAAATCTACCATATAATTTAGCTTTAGTTTTCATTTTAACAGTTTCTACTTTGTGGTTTAATATAGACGGAAATATCACCATTCTGTTATTTTCACAATCAACTTTTATGTCTTTTTCTATTAATAACTCACCACCAGAAAACTTTTTTGGTTTCTTAAAGAAAAACATTAAAACCGTAAAAACAGCGGTGTCAGTGTGAAAATCATAAAAATTTGAGTTTTCGTAATAATTTAAAAAAGTTGTATCACGGTTTACTGCCTTGATTGTGCTAAATAGTTTATGTGCTTTTTCTAATTTGTCTGTGAATTTTTTGTCCCATAGTTTTCGATTTACAATAAATAAATCACAAAATTGTCTACCTATGGGCGTGTACCAATCATCAACACATAAAGCATAACTATTTTTTAAATCTTTTCCTTCATCATTTTTTGCACCACCATTTTTATTTGGGTCTTGAAACCAACTGTAAGGATTAGACATAGCACAAAAATTCATAATTCTTTTTAACTCTAAATCAGTATAAAAATTATCCACTATAGCAACAGGCAAGTCTTGTGTTTTAACTATTTTAATCTTCATTAAGTTGCCGAAGCTCCGTCTAATACCACTTTATCCCAAGTAATATTTTCTTCATCCCACGTATAATCAAAACTATCTGTTGGCATAGCTGATGGAGCAATCCACGAAGCTGTTGCAGTAGACATAATCCAACTACCATAAGGTTTAGGAACCATAAAATAATTAACATCTGCATGATAAACACTATCTACTCCGGCGAAATTACCACGAAAAGGCGTACCACCGTTTTTATGTGTATTGTTTATTGTGTTGTAACTAGTTCTCTTAGCAGTGCAGTTATGAAAGTTTCCATAATATTCTTCCCAATTATGAGTAGTATCTGTTTCATCTTTACCTGTAATAACTTGTGTTACTACATTTGCTGAATTTAATAATGCGTAATGTCCCATTTTTGCTCCTTAATAAACCCACGAAACAAAACTGTATCGTGTACCTTTTTTTATAGAAGTTACATAATGTGGGAACATAAAATTACTAGGGAATATTAATACTGACCCTTGCTTTAAATTTATTTTTTCTTTTTCCCACATCACAAAATCCCCTCCATCATAATTATCATTTAAACAACCAACAATAGATAATGTTGGAATGCCTTTTATTTGTCCATCAAACATACTATGTATGTGATCGCAATGTATTTCCATTTCTGTTTTTTTGTCATACTTATTAAAACGAATTGTTGTATAACCGTTCCAACCCGACCACCATTTTTTAAAACTTTTAAAATCCTTTAATATGTATTTTTCTATTGCAAACCAAAGTTTATTTTGTAACTCATGTTGAGCTGGAGAATTATAAACACAAATCAACCCATCATTTTTTTTTGTACCATCTGTTTTTTTATAACCAGACCATTTATGCTCATGCCATTTTTCTTTTTTTAATTCATTTAATATTGTTAAACATAATTTTTTACTAATAAAATTTTCATAATGTTTTGCATACGACTTAACATTTAAATCAATCACAATATTAGTCCAGTTAGCTCAGAATCGCTTCCAATATCTCCTTTTAAAAAAGTATTAAAAGATAAACTAATTCGTGTGTCATTATTTTTAACCGTATCAACCGAATGCATTAAGTAAGATGGGAATAAAAATAATACTCCTGTTTCTACAGGCAACCACCAACTACTAGAATTACAAATATTATAATTTTCAGTTAAAACTTTTAGTTTATCTTTTTCCTCTTTGTAAAAATAAATTTTATCCAAGTCCTTATTCGCATTCACATAATACACACCAGAAATAAAACTATTAGCGTGAGAATGTTTATGATGATATTCACCTTTTTTTGTAAAATTGCACCATGATTGAGTTATATAAAGTTTTACTTTATTTTTTGGAGCGTATATTTCAGTAAAATAATCATTAATACTTTTTAAAATAAATATTTTTAATTTTTTTAAATCAACACCATCTAAAACTTTTCTATTCACAGAAACTTTGTTGCCAGTATTTTGTATTGTTTTAAGTTTGTAAATAACTTTTTTTTCTTTGTCCGTGATGTTGTAGTTAAACATGCTAACAGGAGTCGGAAATAAAAAATTCATTTTCATTAAATAGTTATCGTTCCTGAACCAGCAGTAAATTTATAAACTTTAAACCCTGATCGAGATGATGTGTCTACACCACCACCAGATAGAGTTAAACCACCTCCTGTACCGTCATTTGTTAAATCTGCAAATGTATCTGGGTAAGCAATAATCACGATACCTGAACCACCTGCTCCAGAAGCTCCATGACCGGGAGAAGAAGTACCACCTCCTCCACCTCCGGTGTTAGCCTGACCAGCTTGAGCTTGATTAGACCCATGAGCACCGGAAATATTTGAGCCATTACCGCCACCTCCTTGACCACCACTGCCCGCTGGACCTGTTTGTGTGCTTGCTGGAACAGTACCAATACCGCCTCCACCGCCTCCTGCAAAATATTGTTGTGACCCAGTAGCAATGTCAATTTGAGCGCCTATACCCCCATTTCCACCGATATTAGTGCCTTGTGGTGCTGTGCCTCCTACAGCTCCAGCTCCACCACCACCTCCACCACCGTGAGTTCCAGCACCGCCGGGGTTTGGTCCACCATTGTTACCTTGAGCGGGGGTTGATTGTTGAATAGCTTGACCACCATCTCCTTGATAAGAACCTCCACCACCTGAAGCACCTTGTCCACCTGCATTACCACTTGCAAAGGTTCCTCCTGCGGGTTGTTGTCTTTTACCACCTGCACCACCACCAATAGAAGTTATTGTTGAAAAAACAGAATTACTACCTGCTTGCGAAACTGTGGCTTGTCCTGCAGGATTAGACGGCGCTCCCGCACCAACGGTTACTGTAAAACTTTGTCCTTTAGAAACAGAAAAAGAATCTTGTTCTCTAAAACCTCCAGCTCCGCCTCCACCAGAACCAATTTGTTGTGGGCTTGCGTCCGGTTCTCCACCACCTGCGCCACCGCCACCAACCACTAATATTTCCAAAGAAGTTGGAGCTATTCCTCCTGCTGCGCTAAAATTAGAAAATAATAATTGATGTACGCCGGTCATTATGAAATATTCCCTGTAAGTACAGCTAAATCTGCTGTATAACTAAACAAGATGCTTGCAACTCCATTCGCATCCAACGTGTGTAAAGCAGTTGCTGCTAAATCCCCTGCTTTAACTGCATTGATAGCAGTACAAGCTAGTGCAGCCGTACATCCGTTCACAGAAACCACAGATATAATATCACCTACAGCAAAAACACTATCTGGAACAGTTAAAACAATATTAGCTGAACTAACAGTTATTTGATTACCTGCATCAGAAGCTTGTAAAGTATAAGATGCTGACTTATTTTCGCTTACAGGTATATCCCTTAAATTACCATCTTGGTCTGATACTGTAGAACTTCCTGTTATAGTATTTGTTATAGCTAATGTTCCACCTACGGATACGTTACCTCCTACATCAAGTGTTCCAGCAGCCGATACACCAGATGATACCGTGGCAGAGCTATTTATAACAAAAGTCCCACCGACAGAACCGTTACCGCTAACATCTAATGTGCCGTTAGCAGATAAATTAGTTACATCTGTATCGCCTGTAACAGTTAACTTAGTTATTTCTGCAGTGTTTAAGCTTGTAATCGCATCTACTACGCCAGACCCCGTGCTATATACTATGGCTGATCTACCATTAGGGACAGTGACTTGTGATCCTGAAGAGTTCTTTATTCCTACATCAGTAGCTAAAGTATTATTAATTATGTAGTTTTTTTCTATATCAGGAACAGTTAAAGTTATACCTGCAGATCCTGTACCAGTTAGATTAAGACGTAAATGCCTAGCTACTTGAGTATCATTATCGTTGTTTAAAGTTAATGTAAGACTAGCCTGAGAAAAAGCTACATCTGCCGATTCGCAAATAGCTTCTTCTATAGCAGTGCCTAAGTTCGTGTTTGTAATTGTTCCCCATTGACCTGAATTATCTCCAGTTCCCATGAGTTGTATTTTTAAATTTGAATATGATGAAGCCATTTTTTTCTCCTATGCTGCTTCTTTAATTTCTTGCCAATTAGGGATTTGTGTCGTGTTTATCTTACCCCAAACTAAATTATTACCTAAACCTGTTACTAATGATAATCCGGTTACGTTAACTTTAGCATCTGCACTCGTTGATACAATGCCTATATTAGAACTAGCGCCAATGCCTGTTACAGATATTCTATTAACTAAGGTAATGCTAAATGCGCCTATATTATTACTTAAACCAAAACCACTAACGCTTAAATTATTATTAGTTATTACTTCTTCGTCACCTAAAAACTTTACTGCGCTAACACCCGATAAACCTGTTACATTAGCGTCTGCGTTAACAAAGGTGGAGCCAACGGCTCCTGTCATACTTATGTCAGGTAAACTAGTAGCTTCATTCCAAGCCCCACTACTCCATGAACTTCTGCCCCAACCTCCTTGCGTTGCTTCTCTACTTACCGTAGCTACCGCAGATTTTACAATTCCAACAGAACCTACATTACCTGAAGCTGAAACACTTGTTACTTCGACTGAAACTATTAATAAACCGCCCCAACCAAAATCTGAGGTTCCCCAAGTATTTTGGCCCCAGCCGTTTGACATTGTTAGGCTATCCTAATTATAGCAGCGGCACTTGTGTTTGCAGGGAATATTATACTAAAGTCACCAGCCGTTGAAGTTTTAGTACCTCCAAAGTCAAGCACACACACAGCCGCATTAGTTAATGTAGCACCAACATTGTTATTTGTAGATGGTGTACTGTTATAAATTAAACACCCAGCCGCATTTACCGTCACTGTACTAAAAGTTAAATCACTAAAATCTAAAAATCCAGATAAATCGCCAGTAGTAACTCCTAAATTTGTTAACGCTGAACCACCAGCAGTATATCCAGTTCCAACAGATTCACTATTAGTAACATATGCTGTAGTGCCAGCACTTAAAGCTGCTCCAGCAGAATATAAAGCTAGTTTAAAAACGTCTGATGTAGCTGAACCGTCCGGTCTAAAATCATGAACTCCTAATAACACTTCAGATTTAAAAGACGTACACATCGCTTGTGTAATAGCCATTTTTTACTCCTCTAATAATTTAATTAATTCAGGATAACCCATTTCTCTAAATCTATGAGCTAGAGTAGTGTTATGACTCCTGACCATTTCTTTCATATATTGAACTAAAACTTTTCGTATATCTTCTTTAAAAGCTTCAGCATTTGTACCGTTGAGAAGAGCTGTTGTAGCTCCTGAAAAAGGTCTGTAGAAGATCACTACCAACAGCTATAATTTTATCTAATGCTCTATCTGCAACTTCTTCTGGATTAAAACCTCTATTAGAAGTTGTCATAACTTTTACACCACCACCTAACAATACTGATGTGCTATTACCAATCATTGTACCCCCAACCTTATTTGTTTAGTTCTATACATATCTTGACGATTCTTACCTTCACTAAGCATTTTAAGCCCAGCTAAAGATTCATTATATCTTTGCACATAACTTTGATAGCTATCTGCTTCTCCTTTCATAAATATATGAGCTTCTATTAAGGCTCCATACAGTAATACAGAATCGTAGTTATCACCTAACCAAGAAGTATTTGCAATAACGATAGACTCTGGATAATAAAAATAATGTAGTTCAGATGTATAGTCCTGATCTGGAGTTGGTCCTAATATGTAAGAGTTTTGGTCAAACAACGCATAATGCGTAGGTTGACCTGTAGATGTTGGGTTAGGAAAAGCTTCACGAATAAAATTAACATCTTTGTTTAATAAGTAACTATAGTTTCCAGAAGAATCGACAACCGCCAAAGAAAAATTAGCAAGCCAATCTAATGGTACTGTAAGGTACTGATTACCTGTGGTCATACCTCCAGTAACGTTTTTTCTAAGATCTAATATTTGAACAGAATTATGTATCTTTTGTTCAGCTTGTTTTATAAACGTATTTATTTGTTCAATGCTCGTAAAAGCATTTGTGCTTCCATTACTACCTGTAAAAGATGTGTCAGGAAAGTCATTTTCACAATAACCTTTTATAGTTTCAAATAATTCACTATAATTCATTAGCCAAATCTCTTAGAGGAGTTAGTCCCTTTTATAGCGACTCCTGTACCTCTAGTTTTAACCGTTTGAGTGTTTGGAATATTGTTTGGGTAACCACCCACTTTTGGTACAGGTATATCCATAGGTTGTTTAAATTTTCCAGTATCATTCATAAGTTCTCCTAATCTGTAGTTACTGTGACAGTTCCTACGCTTGTAGTTATTTTTAAATTGTCTATTAAATCTAAATTAAAAG
>CAACVD010001459.1_pt1 | contig 11332 bp, 16 predicted proteins | sample 2381771 | NCBI WGS metagenome assembly CAACVD01 (sample SAMEA5211965, study PRJEB30684) | marine metagenome | biome: Marine; feature: Epipelagic; material: Water | collected 2015-10-15 | depth 15 m | reverse complement strand
TTACTTAGGGCTGGAGTTTTTGCTGATGATACCTGGACTTGGAAAGCTTTTGCACAAGTAGGGGCTTTATGTCCTGTACCTGGTCACGCAACTCATTTACAAGACAATTGCGTAACTCCTTACATTAATTGGGAAACTATTTATGAAACAATACGTAGCACATAAAAAAATTGATTATTTAGCTTTTAAAGAATACTTAGAACCAGCCCATGAGACTAATCAGTTTACCAATGGTGGTTGGGCTGCTAAAGAATTAGAAGAACGTGCTAAAGATATGCTTAAAATTGATAATTCTAAGGCTGTAATAGCTACTTCTTCTGGTACTTCAGCACTGCATGCAATCATATTTGCATATCAACGGCATCATGGTAAAGATCTTAGAGTTGTAACACAAGATTTTAATTTTCCCAGCGCCTCTCAAGGACCAGCGACAGGTCCCATTATTGTTGATTTCAACGAAAGGTTAAATGTTGATATATCACATGAGTTAGCATCCATATACGGACAGATTTACATCATAACTAATTGTTTTGGCCATCTTCAAGATTTAGAGGATATTTTAACTTTTGCACAAGCGAATAAAAAAATTATAATTTTTGATAATGCAGCAACTCCTTACTCATTTTTTAGTGGGATAAATTCTTGTAATTTAGGTAATTCTTCTTTTATATCGCTTCATCATACTAAACCGATAGGTTTTGGTGAGGGAGGATTAGCAATCGTTGAAAAGCATCTTGAAGAGCAAGTTAGAATCGCGTGTAATTTTGGATTTGTAGATAGTCAGTTCAATGAGAGAGGAAGTAATTTTAAAATAAGTGATATTGCTGCAGCAAGCATTTTACAATATTGGGACTCTTTTGATATTGATGATCTAAAAAATAAAACATTAGATTCGTATTATGATTCGTTATTTGCTATAAACCAAGAGCATCTAGGTGAACCATTACCTAATTTTGCTGATGAAGATAATTTTCTTCCCTCCTGTTTACCTTTTTTACACTCGGAACCTATTTCTATTAAATCTATAAATAACTCTCAAGCAAAAAAATACTATACTCCTTTAAATGGCTTACCATACTCAAGATATGTGTATGATAGAATTATTTGCTATCCTTTATGGGGTAAAAATGATTAAAATAGCTGTTGTAACAGGTTTTGCTGGGTTTATCGGAACTACTTTTACAAAACAACTTTTAGAGAGTGGATGGAGAGTATACGGTATAGATAAATTTACTCATGTTTCTAATAACTTTTTAATCAACTCTCAAAGTGATAATTTTGAGTATGTAAACGAAGATATATCAAAGGTTAAATGGCTTCCAGAATGTGACGTAATATTTAATTTTGCTGCAGAATCAGATGTTGATATAGGCAATCAATCATGTGATAGGTTTATCAAATCTAATATTGATGGTGTTAGAAATCTATTAGATATTGTTAATAATAGAATTGTTTTACGAGCAGACAAGCCTTTATTCTTTCAAATTTCTACGGATGAGGTGTACGGAGATTTAAGAGATGGGATCTATGATGAAACTGCTATTTTAAACCCGTCTAATCCTTATGCGGCCACAAAAGCGGCTGCTGATATGATGATTCAATCTTATGCCCGAACATATGGAATTGAATATATAATTGCAAGACCGTCTAATAATTATGGACTTTTTCAATATCCAGAAAAATTAATTCCTCTTGCTGTAAAAAGACTCTTAAGAGGCAAAAAAATTAAACTCCACAACCAAGGAAATCCGGTTAGAACTTGGACACACTCAGAAGATACTATATCAGCTATTATTACGCTATATGAGAAAGCAGAACGAAATAGAGTTTATAATATTTCTTCTGAATTTGAGCAGAATAACTATGAAACAGTAACTAAGATCATAAATGCATATTACTTGGGTAAGATAAACAGATCAGTTCCTAATATAGAACAATTTTTAGATTTATCTTTTAATAGACCAGGCCAAGATGTTAGATATGCAATTTCTTGTGAACCTCTAAGAAAACTTCAGTGGAGACCAAAAAAAGACTTTGATGAAGAAATAATTTCTTTAGTAAATCACTATAAAAAGGAGTTTAGGTGGTGAAAACAAAAAAAGTATTAATCACAGGTATCGGAGGACTACTTGGTAGTACTTTTGCGCGATACCTAATTAATAAAGGTGGTTACGAGGTCATTGGTATTGATAATATGATCGGAGGAGTCATAGGTAATGTTCCTGAAAAAGCTACCTATATTGAAGGAGATATCACTGACACTGAGTTAATGACAAAACTTTGTGAAGGTGTTGATACAGTATTTCATACTGCAGCACTTCCCTATGAGGGGTTAAGTGTTTTTTCCCCAGCAATCGTAACTCAATCTATTGTTTTTGGCACAGTATCGGTAGCGTCTGCATGTTTAGCAAATAATGTCAGATTACTAATTAATTGTTCTTCTATGGCTCGTTATGGAGACCAGCAACCACCTTTTACAGAGAACATGCAGAGAAAACCTGTTGACCCTTATGGATTAGCAAAAGCCCAAGCTGAAGAGCATCTTGAAATGCTTAATGAAATTCATGGACTAAATTTTATCACAGTAGTCCCCCATAATGTAATTGGGGTCGGTCAAAGATATTATGATCCTTTTAGAAACGTTGTAGGAATTATGATTAATCGAACACTTCAAGGAAAACCTATTATAGTATACGGAGATGGAGAACAAAAACGCTCGTTTTCAAATGTTTATGATTGTATTGAAGCTGTATATAAAATTATGATCTCTGATAGGAATATCTCACGTCAAGTGTTTAATATAGGCCCTGATGATAATGAAATCTCTATTAAACAATTAGCTTATAAAGTAGGACATTTTTGTGAAAAATATCCAAACCTTCAGCATTTTCCCGATAGACCACGTGAAGTAAAAAACGCTTACTGTTCTTCAGATAAAATTAGAAAAGAATTTAATTACAACGCTTCAATTACAGTAGATCAAACTCTTAAAGATATGGTAGCCTGGATTAAGCCTCAAGTTAGAGACTTTGAGTATCATCTTAAGCTTGAGTTTATAACGGATGAAACCCCTAAAACATGGACGGATAAGTTAATCTGATGTTATCGAGTTATGAGTGGATGCTACTAAGAGTGCTTGAAACTGAATTGCAAAACCTTGAGTTAAACAACAAAAAACCAAAAATTAGAAATTGGTTACAACAGAGAATAAATAATTTAAAAGATAAAATTAAATAATATACAACATAGAAAGTATAATTTTATATGAGTGTAAAGATTATAACACCTTATGTGTTTGAAGAAGAAATTAAAGAACATCAAGAGCTGTTCTGGGAACTTAATATCCATTACGAAAAAGATATTGCTAGAATAGGTTCTGATTTGATGTTTCAAAAAATATGGAATCAATATCCTAAAGATGACATATTTATTTTACACGCTGACATGAGTCCACATCATGAAGGCTGGTTTAAGGAGGTGCTTGAATATGTCGAGCAATATCCAGAAGCAGGAATGTTTGGTTGTTTGTTATTGTACCCCGCAACAGACAAGAGTGGCAAACATTACATTCAGTGTGCAGGGGGAAAGTTCACTGATGAGAGACCAGATCACTTCGGAAGTGGGTTGGTTCTTGAAAACAGGGGAACGTTTAAGTCAGAACTGGAAGTTGATACAGGACAATATAATTCCACGAGAGAAGTCGCTTGGACAACCTTTGGAGGTTGCTACATTAGACGGAAATTTATTGATTCCGTGGGCAACTTTGACCCCTCCTTTGAATGGACTTACAACCGAGATGTCGATTACTGCTTGTCAGGAAGACAAAATGGTTTCCACATCTATCAAATACCTATACGACTCTTCCACCATGAATCAAAAGATAATAAAAGAATAAAAGACGAATCTAAAATTAAAATGGAAACGAGAAACCTCGCTCGGCTCCAGACGAAATGGGCAAACTCAAAATTTTATAAAACGCTGGACAAGGAGATTAAAAATAGATAAGTTATATATAACTAAAGATGAATTAACAAATTCTATACATAAACAACGTGAAAAGGCGGGTCCATTAATTACTCTTTTAGTTACACTTGCGCTATGTGTAAGTGTTATTTGGAATATACCTTTGCTGGTATTTTGGATCTTATTTTTTATATTTTGTATTCCATTTTATTTGTTAGATAAATATTTGTTTAAAAGGAGAAAATAATGGGTAAATTAAACCACGAATGGGTAAAAGCCTCACTCGAAATGGCAGATAACGAGAGATCAAAAATTACAGAACGTGAACGTGAAATGCACGGACTTACCTCTGTAAGACTAAAATGTTTGCTTAATAATTTGTGTGCAGCTGACTCAGTGAACTATTTAGAAATTGGTTGTTATAAAGGTGCTTCGCTTATCGCTGCATTGCGAGGAAATGATATTACGGCAGTTGGAGTAGATAATTTTAAGTATGACGATAGAGAACCCAATAAGTGGGCACCAGAGGGTTATATTTGGGATAATATGAAATCTCAGTTAGAGTCCAACTTAAATACTTACAGATTACAGCCTGATGTGATTAACGGCGATAAAATAAAAATCATTGAAGGTGATTTTCAAAAAACTGAGTTACCTGCGAATAAATTTAATGTATGCTTTTTTGATATCTCTCCAGTAGATGGAGCCTCATACGAGGAGTTTTTTGAACACGTATTTCCAAGTCTCACTCAAACTTCAGTTGTAATTTTTAGTCAACAGTCAAATCACGTTCACGCTAATCAACTCAACGATGCTATTACAAAATACGCAGGTAAAGTAAATGCTCAATATAATGAAAAAAGAGTTTCAGGAAGCAATGCTGATGCTAGTAAATACTATAGCGGTATCCGAGTATTTGGTTTTGTCAAAAAAGCTGTTTCAAAAACAGCTCCTAAAGCCTTAAATAATACACAGGTAAAAAATGACTAAGAAAAAAAGTGCAATTAGTTTAATATCATACGATGCTAATAGATTTTTAGCTAAATCAATTGAAAGATACTATAACTATGTTGATGAAATTATTTTAGGTATTGATAAAGATAGAATCACTTGGAGTGGTAATGACTTTTCAATTGATGAAGATGCCCTTTGGAGTGAATTATCTCAGATAGATGGTGAGGGTAAAATATCAATCATTGAAGAAGATTTTCATAAATCCGAAGTTGCGATAGAAAATGATAATTATGAACGTAACTTTTTAAAAGAACAGTGTTCTCACGACTGGATTTTTTCTTTTGATGCTGATGAAGTATTGGTAAACGCAAAAGAATTCTTTTATGACTTTTGCCCAATAGCTGAACCTTACATGTATAAAAGGGATCTTTGTATGACCTGGGCAACTCCTTATAAGATTGTTAAAGATGATGAAGATAATTCTCAGTGTCTTTTCATTGCTAATACAGATGATACTCCCTTCTTTGGAGAAAATCAAGGTGTAGTTACTTCAAAAGATAGTACATTTACCTATGCTCGTTGGACAGACAAATCTGGATCAGGAGATAACCGATTGATGACTCCTCTTGTTGCTCTTCATTGGAGTTTGTGCCGACCAGATCAAGAGCTTCACGAAAAAATACATAATATTGGTCATTCTGATTTAGTTGAGCAAGATCCCTTTTACAAAATTTGGTCTCAAGTCACCTGGGAAAACTTTCATGAGCTAGAAAATTTCAAGACATCAGGGTTGGGGGGAGCGCAATGGCCTAAACTTGTAGCTATTCCTTTTGAACACGTAGAAGAATATATTATACAAAATTTAAGGAGAGCATATTGATGAATATAGAGTTTGTAGGAAAATTTTATGATAATCACTCTTTAACAATAATTAATCGTAGTATTGCTCTATTGTTAAATGACATGGAAGATATTAACCTTTACATCACACCTTTAGATCAATACAATCCTGATACCAAACTTGATAAAGAAGTCGTTAAGAAACTTAAAAAGATTGCGAACAAGGTTAATAATACACATCCTGAGATACAATTGAGACACGCTTATCCGCCGATATGGCAGTGGCCAGTCAATAATGATACAAAAGTAGTGTATATTCAGCCTTGGGAGTATCCAAAAATACCTTTTGAATGGCAATACAAGTGGGAAACTTTTGCTGACCACATTATTGTACCATCAAACTTTATCAGAGATATCGCAATTAGAGGAGGGTTGAATCCAGACTCTATAACTGTTGTACCAAACGGATACAACCCAGATCAGTTTAATAAAAATAATAATACTGTGGCACCGTTTGGAATTGATCCAAATAAATTTAATTTTGTGTATGTCGGTAACTCTCAGTGGAGAAAAGGATTAGATCTTATCATCAATGCTTGGCATAAGTGTTTTAAATCTTATGATAACGCACGATTAATTATTAAAGATAATCCATCTATATACGGTAAAAATAATGTTCTAAATGAAATTATAAAAATGCAATATAAAACAAATTGCGCTGCTGTTACGTATATTGATGATAACTTACCAGATCACACGATGGCTGATATTTTTAAGTGTTCAAAAGTGGTTGTACATCCTTATCGTGCTGAAGGCTTTGGAATGCATATTCAAGAAGCTGTAGCTTGTGGATGTGTTCCTATTTTACCTGATAAAGGTCCTCATCAAGATTTCATTCCTGATAATATAGGCTTACGAATTCCAACACAACCTAAAGCTGTAGATATTACTTCTGGAGAGATCTTTGCACAAAAACCGGGAGATGCATTTACATTGATGAGCTCTCACACATTTATTAATGAACCAAGTGGACAACATTTAGAAAAAACACTACAATGGATATACCAGTCTCATGATAAAAAATCTTACTTTGAGGCTGTGCAGAATCTTGATTTGCAAAATACTTGGCACAATGTGGCTAATCACTACGCGGAGGTATTAAAAAATGTCGCAGGAAAAAGAATACAACCTAGACGATTTAGATAGATGGTTTGAGGAGCTTGAAACAGAACTTGAAGCTAACAAAGATGAAAATGAAATTGCGAGATTAGCTCAAAAGGTTTTAGATAAACATAATCCATCACTAGAAGATAAATTACTACAAGATTTTCACGGACACGCCCCGATTATTGATGAATCTTACTCTGGTCAGCTTCCAACTATCACTCCTAAAGCTCAAATTTTTATTACTCAGAACTTAGAAAAAGAGCAGTATTTTAAATTTTCAGTTTACGGTGGTGGGTGCTCAGGTTTTAACTATTCTTTTGACGTAACCTCAGAAATTACAGATGAAGATATTAAATTTTCAGACTCACCGCCAGCTTTAGTAGATCGTGAGTCTCTTCAGTTTTTATATGGAACTACTATAGATCTAGAAGACAAAGGGATGAATAAACTTCTTAAAGTTGACAACCCTGGGGCACGTGCTTCCTGTGGTTGTGGCACTAGTTTTGCTTTTGATGAGGAATTATTGGATACATATTAATGAAAGATTTTAATTGGATAATTAATGAGAGTGGATTACCTTGGCTTGAACTTGATATTAATTTTAATCACGAAACTATGCTTAAAGAAGCCGTCGCTTTAAAAGACAAGTTTGTTAAACATCGCGATAATGATGGTATTGGTGGTTATCGCCATAAAGGCTGGCGTAGTTTAGCAATTCATGGTATTTCCGCTGAAAAAACTAATCATTATGAGCAATATGGTTACAAATCTAATGAGGAAACTCCGTATTGTTGGACCGAAATATCTGGTTTATGTCCTTACACTGTTTCTTTTTTTAAAAATCAATTTCCTTATAAAAAATATTTTAGAGTAAGATTTATGCTATTGGAGCCAGGTGGTTATATCACTCCACATACAGATATGTTTGATAATAGACTATCTCCAATTAATATTGCCTTAAATCACCCAAAAGGCTGTAAAATGAAGATGAAAGGATACAAAGAGTTTGTTCCTTTTAAACCAGGATCCGCGATGTTATTAGATGTAGGTAATGAGCACGCATATATTAATGAGTCTAATGAAGACAGGTATCACATAATTGTTCACGGAGTTAAAGCAAAAAAATTTGAGGATTTAGTAGTTCGTAGCTATGAGAAAAATGGGTATAAATAAAAATTATGTTGTTGGTATCTATGATGATACTAGACACAATAATTTATCTTTAGATCAAAAAAGAAAAGAAATTACTGAGTTTTTTACAAGGTTTAAATATTTCGGTCCTATTGTTGTAAAACAAGACATTAATGAAGTTTTAGACGAAGCTCTAAACTATAACGTTGATTATTGCATAGTTCAATCTATTGGTCACATAATTAAAGATGTATCTTTTTTTACTTTTATTGAAAAATGGATTAAGAATCAAAATTTTTTTGTAACTGGACATATTATGGATAAAGCTAAAAAGAATAAAAACAATCCTGAAGGTGTTAATGGATATTATGGCTTACATAAACAGTGTATGCTTGTCAACCTAAAGTATTATGAAAAATTTGATCGTCCTGTATTTGGTAATAAATCAACAAAAGAAGAATTCGTAACTAAAGCAAATAGACATTCAAAAGATATTCACGATGATTATACGCCTTTATCCTTACGTCCTTCAGAAGATTTAACTATATGCACACCGCTTGTAGATGGGTGGAATTTCATCAACACTAGTTTAGCTAATGACTTAACTGTGTATAATTTTCATCCTAAAATTAGAGAGTCAAAACAATATATTTATCCTACTACCAGTGCTGCGGAGCTAGAACATCAACTATCTTGGATAAACAATATAGTTAGTTTTGCACCAGAGTGTGTATTTTTTTGGAATACTGAGAACTATATTGATTTAAATTATGTCAATATCTCCAAACCTATTAAAAAATTATACTCAGTAGCTGCAAGTTTTAAACCAAATATGATTTTAAATAGATTCGGTTTCGATGAAGATACTGAGCTAGTATTCTATGATTATAGTAAACCTGCACTTGCCTTTAAAAAGTTACTCTTATCGCAATGGAATGGAGAGGATTATCCTGCCTTTTTAGCTTGGGCTGAAGCAAAGTATAATATTAGTGAAACTGGGGGTAATGAGACTGAAACACTGACTAGACAACAACTTTGGGAGCGAGAAATAGGATGGTGGGGATCTGAAAAAGCTATTAAAAATCATTGGGATCAGTATAAAAAACTAAAACACTCATTTGTACATTGTGATATCTGTGAAAATCCAGAAAAAATAACTTCTAATATTACAGATGAACCTAATTCTGTTATTTGGTGGAGTAATGCATTTCATACGGTTAATGCTCAGTATTTGAGAGGGTTGTCAGGAGTTAAAAAATGTTATGAAGAATGGTGCAACGAAATACATAATAAAAATCCAAATATTTGGATTTTAGGAAAAGATTACTTAGACAGGCCTGTTGAGGGAAATCAGATTAAGGATTATTTATATGCTTACAGTTGCGAAGACATTAATTAATTTCGATTTTGATAAGTGGGATAGAATTACTTGGAAAGATCATGACGATTATGATCTAAAGAATTGTGTTGATGCCATATCTTTAAAAAGTTTAGATGGAAGCGTACATAGTTTTTATAGAGAGGGTAATATTGAAAATCCAGAAGACTATAAACATACTGCTTATTACAAACTTTTCAAACCTCTTGTTGATTTTTTTGAAGTAAAAACAACTAGAGTTAGAATTCATAGACAACTACCAGGTAAAAAAACAAAATTACATACTGACGATAATAATGTAGGAATTAAAGATGCATCAGAGTATAATTTAAGACTCTTAACAGCTCTTACAGAAAGTGAGAATTTTATTTATCAGTTTAAAAGTAGTGGTAAACTAGATCAAATGTCTTTAAAAAAAGGTCAATCAGTAATATTTGATCCTGATATTGTTGCTCATGGGATGGTAAACTTTTCAAAAACTGAAACAAGATATTCTTTAATACAGGTATTCAAAGCTTACCCAGTTACCCCTTGGTTAAAAAAATTTATCAATACAGAGCAGATAATAAAACTATGAATATTGATTTTGGAACAGCTTTTCATAAACCTAATGGAAATGCAGTTAAAGTAACAATAAATGAATTTAGAGAAAAACTTTATTTACATATCAGAGAGTACTCAATGGATGGAGATACCGGTCAGTGGTACCCTACTAAATCTGGGTATTCAATTCCTGCAGATGAAGTTAGTTCCCTTATCCCCTTGCTTGAAGACGCAAGTGACGCGGTAGCTCAACGTTATATTTGGAGCACGCAATTAGAATTAGAATTGGAGTAAAAATGAGCATAAAAGCTTGGAATGACGAACAAGAAGCAGAATTAATAAAACTATATGCTGTAGAGGGACAAAAAGACGTTCATAAATTAGCTGAATATTTCTCAAAAGGTTACAGAAGTGTTATAAGTAAATTAGTTCAATTAAAAATATATGAAAAACCTATAGCTGAAGAAGATGATCGTTCTCAAACAGTTAAAGTAATGCTTCGTGAACTAGAGGAAATCCTTGAGATTGAAGTTGATGGTGTCAATCTTAATAAAAAAGAAAACCTTGTTAAACTTCTTAGTGCAATTAAACAAAAGGTTAATTAATGGCAACTAAAAAGAATAGAAATAATAAAGTATGGATGATTCCTGAAGGAGAAAAAAGAAATTCTGCTTCGTACCATTTTATTCATTCAAAAACCATGAATCAATTAAGAAACGGAGTTAAACTTCGTATGAAAAAATATCACCCTAAAACACGTCAACATGTTTGGTTTGTAGAAACAAAAATGCCACCACACTCTAAATAGGAGAACACATGAGAGAAACATATGAACAATATATGGTGAGACGATTACAAGAAGAAGAGCAAAAAGATAAAAAAATTAGTAGTGAATTAGAAGAAAGAGCCTGGAGGGATCTAGAAAAAAGAAATAGAAAGATATATGAATCTCCAGATGGAGGAAAAACTATCTACTCTAGACCTTTTGGAGAGCCTCTTAATCGTGTTGTAATTCAATCTCCAGAGAAACAAAATAACTTATCCAGTGCTACAGATATGGTAAATCATCCTCCTCACTATAATAAAGGTATTGAAACAACTAAATATATTGATTCATGGAATATGGGTTTTTCTCAAGGTAATGTAATCAAATATGTTACTCGATACAATTTAAAACATGAAGATAAACAAAAACAGCTTGAAGATCTTAAAAAAGCTCGTTGGTATCTTGAAGACTTAATTAAAATGGTAGAAAACTCGTAATACTTCGAGTTTTCTATTGATTCTTACTTAATTTCTCTGTTATATTCTTTATATGAATTACAAAGAACTTAAACAACTTATCCAAAAACATAA
>CAACVD010001458.1_pt1 | contig 11335 bp, 19 predicted proteins | sample 2381771 | NCBI WGS metagenome assembly CAACVD01 (sample SAMEA5211965, study PRJEB30684) | marine metagenome | biome: Marine; feature: Epipelagic; material: Water | collected 2015-10-15 | depth 15 m | reverse complement strand
AAGGTGGAGGTTTTTCTAAATGTGGAAGATCAAAACTTAAAGCAGATAGAAAAAGAAAATATCCAAAGTGTGTGCCAGCTGCAAAAGCAGCAAGGATGACTGAATCACAAAGAAAATCTGCAGTCAAAAGAAAAAGAAGTAAAGCTCAAGGTGTAGGGGGTAAACCTACAAATGTAAAAACTTTTGCAGCTACAGGTGGACTTATATCAGATCAAAGGAGAGCTGGAATGGCTCAGAGAGGGTTTGGTTTTAAAGGTGTCTTTTAATGGCAAAGAAAAAAGATCCAAAGGTAGGCACAGGAAAGAAACCAAAAGGTAGTGGAAGACGTCTCTATACTGACGAAAATCCACGTGACACTGTGGGCATTAAGTTTGCTACTCCTGCTGATGCCCGGAGGACTGTGGCGAAAGTTAAAAAAGTTAAAAAACCTTTTGCTAGAAAAATTCAGATCTTAACAGTTGGTGAACAAAGAGCAAAGGTCATGGGTAAATCACAAGTAGCAAGTATATTTAAGAAAGGTAAAGATGCCCTTAGAAGAGGACGTAAAACAAGACGTACGTAAATGGTCAGAGCATTTTTTAGAAATACCTAATAAACATTTAGGTGGTTTTCCAGCCTGCCCTTTTGCAAAGAAAACATGGAAAGACAACAAAGTTGTTGTTGAGGTAAAAAGAAAACACAAATGGTACAAATCTGAGCTTAATGGACATTTGAAGCAATTAAATTTTTCTGTTCATGAAATATTGATATTTTGTGATCCTTACTTTAATTATTCTATAGACAAATTTCAGGAAACTATAGATGCGTATAATAATTGGTATAATAAAAAGGATATATTTTTTATGGGTTTTCATCCCCACAATCCAGCCAACGAGGAGGAACAAGAGTTTCTTGTTACTCCAGATGGGAGCACCCCTACTGTAGAATCTGAACTTATGTACTCTATGATGCTGGCACAAAAGTTCTCGCAATTACAGGAAGCTTCTGATAAACTACATAAGGCTGGTTATTACGATAAATGGCCAAAAGGATACTATCAAGACGTTGTAGTATCTAGAGCTAAAACCTATAAACGAATATTCGGAGGTCAATATGATGGGTAAAAAGAAAATGGCTGGCGGTGGAATGGCAGCTAAAAAGAAAATGGCAAAAGGTGGTATCGCTAAAAAAAGAGGCGGTGGCATGATGAAGAAAAAAAATCCTTTAGCGATGGCTATGGGTGGTAATGTTTCGCCAAGAAAAGCAGAGGCTATGGGCATGAAAAAAGGCGGCAAAGTCATGAAGGGCAAAAAGAAAAAAGTAATGAAGAAAAAAGGTAAGAAAAGAGGCTAATGCCTACCTATTCTTCATCAGCTAACTTTGACCTCACTATAGATAATATAGCTGAGGAGGCTTATGAACGTTGTGGTTTGCAAGTTCGTAGTGGATACGATTTGCAAACTGCAAGACGTTCTTTAAATTTATTATTAGCAGAATGGGCTAATAGAGGATTAAATCTTTGGACAATACAATTACAAGAAAAAACAATTTCAGCAACTACCACTAGTTTAACAGGAACGAGTTTATTTGGTTCTAACGCAAACGATAGTCAACAAATTGTTGATATTACAGATGTAGTTATTAGAGACAGTAGTAATAATGATTTTTCAGCAACGCCAATTTCAAGATCGACTTATTTAAATTATGCAGTTAAAACAACCAGCGGAAGACCAACTCAATACTATTTTGAACGTACGATAAACCCAACACTATTTCTATATCCTGCAGCTGATACAACTTACACTCTACGGTATTATGCTCTTGTTCGTATGTTTGATGCGGGCGATTACACAAATAACGCTCAGATTCCTTTTCGATTTCTTCCATGTATGGCTGCCGGATTAGCTTATTACATAGCAATGAAAAAATCGCCAGATAGAATTCAATTATTAAAACAAATTTATGAAGATGAATTTCAAAGAGCAGCAGATCAAGATGGAGAAAGAACAAGTTTGTTTCTTACTCCTAAAACTTATTTGCCAGGACAATAAGCATGGCTAAATATGCATCAGGAAAGTTTGCGCAAAGAATATCTGATAGATCAGGTATGGCTTTTCCATACAACGAAATGGTTAAAGAATGGAATGGTTCAACAGTACACATAAGTGAGTTTGAACCAAAACATCCTCAATTAGAACCTTTACCAAGAGTAGATGATCCTCAATCTTTACAGGATGCAAGAGGTCAAATAGCAGAGTCAAGAGTTTTTGTAGGATTAATTGGAGTAAATACGAATGGTTTTTCAAGTGTAGGAATGCAACCTAAAAAAGACGCAAAAGAAACAAGATTGCTAAGTAATGTTGGAAATGTTACAGTGAGCACATCATGACTGATTACTCTGATTTACTTGATAATGTAAGAAATTATACTGAAACTACATCAGATGTTTTAACGGATGCCATAATAAATCAATTTATTCAATCTACAGAAGATAAACTAAGAAGAAGTGTTGATCTAACTTATTACAGAAGATATGACACTGCTACTCTAACTATAAATAATTCTTTTTTGCCTTTACCAGCAGATTGGGAGGCTACAAGATATATTCAATTAATAGATGGTTCAAATAATAGAACTTTCTTGATACAAAAAGATATTTCGTTTATGAACGAATATGCGCCAAATAGGACGTCAACGGCAGCAGCTACTCCCAAGTATTACGCTGTTTACGATAATGACACTCATATGTTGGCACCAACCCCGAACGCTGCATTAACTGTAGAGCTCGCATACACGTACAAGCCACCTGTATTATCCAGTACGACAACATCAAATTGGGTAAGTCAGAACGCTCCAAACGTGCTATTATATGGTTGTGTTTTAGAGGCACTTGGATACTTGAAAGGTCCAGCCGATATGATACAATACTACGATAAAATGTATAATCAGTCTGTACAGGCTCTAGCCACATATGAGATGGGGCGTGACCGTAGAGACGAATTTCGAGATGGCGTTATTCGTATCCCTCTCGAGTCTAGGAACCCATAGGAGATTATTATGGCAATTACACAAGCTGTAGCTAACAGTTTCAAAGTGGAGATCCTGAAAGGCCTACACAATTTTACGGCTACGACGGGGAATGCTTTTAAACTAGCGCTATATGACAACGAAGCAACATTAAGTAAATCAACAACCGCTTTTCAACAAACTGATGAAGTAGCGGCTTCAGGCACTTACGCTGAAGGTGGAGGTGCATTAACCTCTGTTACTCCAGTTTTATCCAGTGACACTGCTGTTTGTGATTTTACTGATATATCATTTACAAGTGCAACAATTTCTGCACAAGCAGCTGTTATTTATAACAGTTCAACTGTGTCTGGTTTGACTACAAACGCAGCTGTATGTGTTCTTGATTTTGGTGCTGTAAAAACTTCAACTGCTGGTACGTTTACAATTACGTTCCCAGCTGCTGAAGCAACTGCAGCAATTATAAGAATCGCATAGGAGATAAAAAATGGCCTCTCTTCAAGGATGGGGCCGACAAACCTGGAATTCGGGTGCTTGGAATACCTTTGCACCCGTAAACGCTACAGGTAATGGCCTCTCATCTGCACTAGGATCGCTTACACTTACAGGTGATTGTAATATTACCCTAACGGGGATAGGGATAACTTCATCTACAGGAACAGCGGTAGGAACTGGTGTTGCACAGGTAAGTGCTACAGGCAACTTACTAACTTCATCTTTTGGATCATTAACAGTAACAGGCACATCAGCAGTTACTGCTTCTGGTAATGCACTGACGTCTTCAATAGGCGACGAGTCTGTTGAAACTTTAGCACAATCAGGATGGAACAGAGGTGTTGCTGGTGATAGTGGTGTATCACTTGGATGGTCAGATAACCTTTGGGGCACGACACAACAATCATATTCTTTAAGTGGCAATGCATTAGCATCATCTTTAGGGACATCTACTGTAAGTGCTAACGCTGATGTAACGCCTACTGGATTAGGTTTAACTTCATCCGTTAACACACCAGGTACATCAATATTTGTTACGGGTACACAAGCAACTTCATCAATAGGAACTTTTTCAATAACTGGTGATTCACAATTAACAGTTGTTGCAGCTTCTGAACCAGAAGTAGATGCACTTGTTGGTCAAGTTTCAATAGCAATAGGTAAAACAGCATTTCCATCAGGTAATGTAATAACATCGAGTCTTGGAACAGAGGTTGTTACAGGAGACAGTAACGTAACACTTTCTGGAATAGGTTTAACATTCTCTTTGGGAGATGAAACACCTACTGGAACAGCGTCGGTTGATGCTACAGGTAATGAATTAACATCTTCAGTTGGTGATGTTACTGCAACTGCTGGAGCTATAGTTACACCTACTGGTTTAGGTTTAACCTCAACATTAGGAGAAGAATCACAAGAAACTAGCTACGAAGCGCCTAGTGTTTCTATTGTCTCTAGTCTTGGAACACTTAATATTCGTACAGATGTAAGCTTTACATTAACAGGAGTTTCTGGTACAAGTGCAACTGGTACTTTACAAGGGACCTTCTGGTCACAAGTAGATGACTCAAACAGCGATATAAGTTGGACAGAAGTTCATAAAGCTGCATAAAAGTTTTGACAAACTTTAAAATAATCATTAGTTTTATATTAGGAGATTAGATGAGTTCAACATATTCAACAGGTTTAAGAATAGAGCTTCAAACCACTGGAGAAAATTCAGGAACTTGGGGTACTATTACAAACAATAACTTTTCTCAAGTATTTGAATTTGCTATTGCTGGTGTTTATGCAAAAACACTATCAGGAACTGGACCAACAACTTTAACTAATGCTGACGGCCCTCAAGCTCAATCAGCTAACGAAGCAAGACAAAACCAAATTATTTTTTCTGGAACTATTTCTACTACTCACATTGTACAGTTTCCAGCTACACAAAAAACTTACGGACTTTATAACAACATTGCAGGTGGCGCAGATGTCACTGCAAGATTAGGCGCTTCTGGTAACACATTAACAATTACAAATGGTAAATACAGATTAGTTTCTACTGACGGAACTAACTGGTATGATATTTTTACACTCGCTGGTTTAGGTGAGACATGGATTAAAAAAACTGCAAATTATACTGCATCAGCTGGTGACAATATTTTTGCTGATACATCAGGAGGAGATTTTACAATAACATTACCATCTTCTGCTGCTATTGGTGATCAAATAAAAATTATAGATGCAGAAGGTACTTTTGCAGCAGAAAATTTAACAATTGGAAGAAACAGTCACAAAATTCAAGGAGCATCTTCGGATTTAGTGGTATCAACTAGTGGAGCTGGATTTGCGTTGGTGTACAATGACAGTGACAATGGTTGGAGATTAAAGTATAACGATTAATTATGGCTAACTTACAAGATATAGTAAACAGAAGTGAAGTAGGGGCTATTAAGCCTTGGACAAAATCAACAGCTCCAGCTGGATATTTATTATGTGACGGTGCAGCCGTTTCAAGAACGACATACGCAGATTTATTTAGTGTAATAGGATCAACCTACGGTGCTGGAGATACCTCTACAACTTTTAATGTTCCTAATTTACAAGGTAAAATGCCACAAGGTTTTGATGGTAATACATATAATTTAGCTGGCACTGGTGGTGCTAACACTGTTACTGTTTCAGTGACAAACAACCAAGCTGCAACAAATGCAACAAACCAATCAGTTACCGTAACAGGAAGCATTGATAATACATCTTTGACGACTGCTCAATTAGCTTCACATTCACACAGCCCAGTAACAAATACTGAATTTATGACAAGACAAGGTGGCCCAAGCTCAACAAGAATTAATGACTTCGGTGTAGTTGGTTCTGATGGACAAGGAAACTATGGAGAACCATCTAATACTTCAAATGCAGGATCGGGAACTGGTCACAATCATACTCACACTTTGTCTGGTACATTGACTGGTAATATAACAACAAGTTTAACTGGCTCTGTAACAGCATCTGGTACAAACTCGTTCTCACCGTTTGTGGTGGTAAACTATATTATTAAACATTAGGAGATAAGGAATGGCTTCACAAATAGTAATCGCAAACGGAGATAATATTTTAATAGATGATTCCTTTTTAATTCTATGGGCAGATAAAGGAAAAAATTGGGTAGATGGATGGTGCCCTAATACTATTCATTATGTTATTTGGAATAACTTACCTGGACAAAATGAAATACAAACAAAAGATGCTTCTACTGGCATGATGACTGGTAATACTAATTTAAGTGCTACAAGCGATGCAGTTGGATCTACAACTATTGCTAATTTACTTACATGGGCAGAAACTAGAAAACTTCAAATAGAAGAGGCCATATTAGATTATGAAGCGGCCGTAGCTGATGATACTGCTAACGGCACAACTAATGCTCAAGATAAAACTTGGAAAGATTACGATCCAAATTATTCTTAATTTTCTGGTTCATAGTTTTTATAAGGACCATTTAAATCTACATAATGAATAAATAATTGGTGATGCCAATATTCTTTTGGTTGATTAAAAATAGGTCGCCAATGTTCTATCTCACAGCCTTTATAAATTACACCGTCTCCTGTGTTTATAACTATAGGTGTATCTCCCATGCATAATGGCCATTTAAAATTAGTATCTTTATAAAAGTATTTTAAGGTTATAGACGCACTTATTTCACAAGCTGCTCGGTCGGTGTGTTTTTTTAATTCTGATCCACCAAGGTAAATTCTGTTATAGGCATATATGGGTTTTAATTTTAATTCTGTCTCCTTTTCCATAATAGGAAGTAAATAATAAATTACATGATTATATATATCAGATGAGCTGGAATGACTTGCTGAGGATAAGGGTACTTGAGGATCACCACCTTTTGTAAAATTTTTCAAACTAAAAGAGGTCAAAAAGTCAACTATATCTAGTGATAGCATATTTTTTACGTATTTAAAATTTTGTTTCATTAATGAACCCATGTAATTATAGCGTGTCTATTACCATTTGTTACAGGGGTAATAGCATGTGGAAAACAAAAATTACTAGGAAAAACTACAGCGCTTCCAGTTTTCTTTTTAACAATGTGTTCGCCCTCAAAAAAAGCAAAATCTCCACCGTCATATTCTTCATTTAAAATAAAAGAGCAACTTAAAACTCTTGGGTGTAAATCAAAATGATCTACATGTGTTTTATACTCACCTTTTTCAGAACCTTTATAAATTAAATGACCGTAACCAGTGTCTTCTATCGTTAATCCAGTTGTAAAAAAAGGAAAATTTTTTGTATAATTTTTTAAAACTTTGCCGACACATTCAAAAATTTTTTTATCAAACTTATTATTTAATTCATTAAAGTAACAATTTCTGAGATTAGATTCAGAACCATCTCTAATAGTGGCTCTTTTAAAATCGTCTATGTTAATATTTTTAACTATATTTTCACATGTTTCTTTATTTAAAATATTGTCGTAACATTTAATAAAGTCAGTTATATTAATCATTACTTGTAGCTTTTCTTTTTCCAAAACATATTTTTATATCTATTAAACCACTCACTCTTTAATTTATTTAATGTGTTGCCATGTTCATGCTCTTGATAAAAACCAGACCACATTTTCCATGACTCTCGTTTAAATGGAATAACTTGAACCATAGCTTCTCCTTTTTTTATCAAAAATTGTTCATCTCTTTTATTTAAAATAAATGGAAAGTTTATAGTATTAATGTAAGAATCTGTATCAACAACCCCTGCAATGATGTCAAATCTAGGCTCTAATCTATTCATCGGTTTTACAAAAAGGCAACTATAGCCTGGTTTTGTTTTTATTAACCATTTGTTGTGAAACTTACCTGCATTTTTACCAGATGTTTTTTCCCACTCTTCGGGTAATTGTGTTCTTGGATGAAATCCAAAATCGCCTGGCTCTCTATTAGCAGGTGTTACACTAAAGTCATCTTCTGTCGGGTCTACTAAATAATCTTGATCAAAAGGTATTATGTACCCCATAGTTAAAGAGTCGAGAAAAGGCATACACAATTTTAAAGTGCTTACATGCATATTATCTTTATCAAATGATTTTAATTTTTTATATTCTTGAGGAATGAATCTTGAGGCTGGCTGTGGGTGAGGCCATATATCCACCATACTCTCATCGGTAGCACAAAATATAATTTTTTTATTAATCATCTTTATCTATAAAATTAAAAGACATAGATCTTCTAATATCACCTTTGTTTTTTACTTTAAAAGGCATTACAGCATGTATATGATTAGCTTCAAAAATAAAAAAATCACCAACTTTAGGCTGGGCCCATTCAGAGTAAGTGCCATCGTGTCCAATAAAACATATTTTACCATCTCTAAATTTATGTTTTTCTTTAACATCATTAATAAATTCAGGTACTTTTAAAAATAATACTGTTGAAAAACCAGTGTTGTCATGATGAGTGTGAGGTGGATTATACTCACCTTCTTTCATATCATTAATCCAACAACTTAAAATATGTAACTTTTTTCTAGGCTTGTAAATTCTTAATTTTTCAATGTCTTGAATATAGTTGTTCATACAATCAACTAAAGTAGCTCCTATTTTTGCTTGTGCTAATAAATGAGTTATCTCTAACTCCGAGTCTAGTCTGCCTGCTAATTTTTTACCTAAACTAAATAATTTATCTTTTTCTACTTCATATAGATGATTTAAATCTTTTATTAAATTCATGTCTATTTGATACTTTTTAATTATTTTACCAAAAACAAATGTTTCAGATTTCATTTTCCAACCTTATATTTAAAAGTTACTACCATTCTTAAATCATTACATATTCTAGACGTTTCTCTAGCAGCATGAAGAAAACTACCGTCAAAAAAAACAGCTCTACCTGGTTTAGGTAATATCGAATACATGATATCAGCTTCATCTTTAGTAGCAAAAACTGTTTCGCCAGCGTACGAAAGGGGCCATTGTCTATTTAAATAAAACATAATTGTGTATATTTTATTTTTCTCTAATGCTGCATCATCATAGTGTAATTCATTTACACAGCCGTAAGTGCTAGCACTTGCATAAACTCTTTTTAGTTTAAGAAAATTTTCTAGTTTATTCATTTTTAATATTTCTGCTGCTTTATCAAATAAAATTCTATCAAACCAATCTTGCCATTTTAAACCGTAACTAAATTTACGCCAATTTTTGTCACTCATTCCAGAACCTATCCATTGCCACTCTTTTTCATCTCTGTAATTAAAATACAATGAATCGACAACCTCTGATGTAAAAATATTATCATATTTTTTAAATAAAGTATTTTGTTCTAATTCATTAAATGTAAGCAGTGTTTGCATATCACTGTTTTCACTTTCATTTAATTTTTTTCTAGGTGTATTATTAAATTCAAAAACTAATAACTCTGCTTTTTCACCAATAAGAGACTTAATTACACCTCTGTCTGTCTCAATTGGTTTATCAAATATTTCATTTCCATAAACACTATGCATTAACCCAGCATAGCAAACGTGTTCAGGAGCTTCTACTTTTTTTAACAAAGAATATACACCTACCAAATGATCAAAAAATGATTTATTGTTATGTTGCATACTTTGTGTATTTTTATCTGTTAAATATTTTATGCAAGCGTGATAATTCATTAAAAAACTTTTATGTTAAAGGCTAAAGATATTCTCTCTTTTTTTGATTCTGTTACTCTATGATAAGTTTTACCATCAAACAAAAGTATTTGACCTTTTTTTGGTTTTAAAGATTGTCTAATATCGTTAACATTGTAATTTGTAAAAACCAAAAATTCAATGTCTGAATTTTCTTCGCTTAAATATAAAACTCCTGAAACACAATCACCATGGATGTGTGGTTCTTGATAACCATTTTCTTGTAAAATATTAATCCATGAATCAAATATAGCAAAGGGTTTACTTTTTTTAAAATGTTCATATAAATGTAATCGTACAATTTTTTCAATTTCTTCTCTTAAATATTTAAACTCTTCAACATCGTACAATATGTTTTTTGTAATACCTAAAGAAGTTTTAACATTACAAGTCCAACTTCTGTCTAGAAAATGTTGTTTATTATTTTCTATATAAATACGCACTGTTTCTAAAAGATGAGGGCTCTCAACTTCTGCTATATGAACAGATACTTTCTGTATTATAATTTCTTGTATCACTTTATTAAATTCTGTTTATCATTTATTTGTCAAGAAAACAATTTCAAAAAATACTGTTGCCAACATTAAAAATATGCTTACATTAGGTTCTCACCAAAATTAACAATCACAGGAGATAAATATGAGCGAACAAGACTATTTAAAAGCTATTGCTGTCCTTGCTGACAAGGTGAGCAAATACCATGAAAGACTATTGGCTATGGAAAGAGATTTTGAACGTCACATGAAAGACGCAGCTAATCACTGCCCAGATGATTGTGATTGTAAAAAATCTTAAGACTTTGGAGTCTGACCCAACATATCTTTTAATGATGGAGCAAATACTTTTACATCTCGCTTTATTTTTTCAGCAGTTGTAGAAGTGTTTGGATCATCTATGTCAGCTTGCATAGCCTCTTCAGATTCATATTCTTGACCAGTATCTATATTTGTAATAGTAGTTTCTGTTTTGACATTATACTTAGGCACAGTTCTTCCGTCCTCTAATGTAATAGTACCTATTTGTTCGGCATTTTTAATTATCGGCATTTTCTCTCCAATTTATATTAAAACTTAAAATAACTCTGTCCTCATCAGAATTATTTGTTTTAACTTCATGTTGTAACCATGACGGAAAAAAAATCAATGAATTTTCTTTTGGTTCCCAAGTAACGCTATGTGCTAAGTGCACAGAAGCGTCTTTTTTCTTAGGTGGTGATAATACCTCTGCCTGTGGTTTAGGCTCTAAAAACACTAAACTTCCACTATTTTTAGGCACTTTTAGGTAATATACTCCTGATAAATAACTGTAAGGATGCGTATGAACATTGTTTCTAGACCCTGGCTGATTAATCATACCCCATAAACCTGTTATTTCAGGGACAAATTTATCCTCAACATCTAAATGATTAAAACATTCTTTAGCCTTGTAAAGTATGTCACCAACTGTGCTTCTAAATTCTTCATCTTTGTAAAGCTCGTCATTGCTGTGCCAACCTCCGACATTAGATCTTGGCATACCTTTTGCGTCTTTAGCTTTAATCTCATAAAGTCTATCTATCAAATGACCGTGGCCCTTGATATCTGTAATTATGACAGGTGTTATAAATAGTGATTGTAAATCCATAATATTCCTTTCTAAAGTTGACCTTTTGTAACCTCCATAA
>CAACVD010000948.1_pt2 | contig 11342 bp, 7 predicted proteins | sample 2381771 | NCBI WGS metagenome assembly CAACVD01 (sample SAMEA5211965, study PRJEB30684) | marine metagenome | biome: Marine; feature: Epipelagic; material: Water | collected 2015-10-15 | depth 15 m | reverse complement strand
TATATGTAATAAATATATATAAGTTTAGTCTTCAAATATACCATCTTGTTTTAATTTAGAAACAATTTCACTGGCATTTTGTCTTAAAGTGGAAGAAGCATATTCTGGTATAATAATACCTGTAAATTCTTCTTCGGCTATAGGGGGGTCAAATTTTTCTACATCTAAAGTGATAAATTTTCCATCTTCTAAATTCCTGTATAGAATAAAATTATTTAAATTTAAGTTAGATCCTAAAGCCCTATCTAAGGTTAGATATAATCTATCTGAAGTAGGAGGAGTCTCAACTTTAAATATTGTAAAAATATTATCATTATTGTACTCAAATCTAATTTTATCTCCAACTTGTACTGTAAAAGGAACAGTAACAGGACTAAACCCAAAATCTGAAGAGGCAGTAGGAATTATTTGGAAATTATTTACTTGATTTGAAAGATCCGATGATGCTGTTAAAACTGTAGTAGTATTTGACCCAGTTGCCCAAAAAGGTCTTTGATCTTGAGTAATAGGGGGTGATGGGTTTTGGGCTGAAACTTTAAACTCAAAGAAAGGAACGTCTCTAGTTGTGGTGCCAAAAGTAACTCTTTTATTCCCCAGTCTTAATAAATCGGCATCCGCTTCTCCTTGAGTGGACGTTCCACCGGTATCCAAAAATGTCACACTTAAGAAAGACCCTATTATAGCATAAAATCTATCACCAGCTTGAATATCATTAGAAGAAACTGTAAAATTAGCATTTCCTAGTGCTCCATATACTTGAGTCGCGTTAGGAAGATCAAAATATCCACTTATATTAAAATTATTTGTTCCTATAATAGTATCACTTCCTAATCTTCTTCTTACTAAACCCATAGTTACTGTTTGTTGAGAATCTTTAAAATTATAAACAAAAGCATTAATATTAAAGGTAACAGAAGTAAATTCTGATAAAGGATTGGCAAATAAATAATAACCGTTAGATTTATTAGTAATACCCCCACCAGGTATGTTAGGATATCCAGACGATGCATCCCCTATATACTCCCAGGAGGCCCCACTAGTATTAGGATTAGATGAAGTAAAGGCAGTTAATAATTGCACATACCCCCCAACTGCACTAGGATTATCTGGATTGTAGTTAGTATTTTTAGGGTTATTTAAACTAAAACTAAATACGTCTTGTTGACCCGCTTGGGCTGGGAGGATTAATCCATCAGTCTGACCTGTTACCCACGCCACTGAATCTCCAGGAAGTGAAGGAGGTGAAATTGCATCAGATCCACTTAATATATTAGCACCTAATAAACTTACAATATTTGATCCCTCAACGCTTTCAATTTCCCCAGGAGCTAAAAAAGATAGGTTTATAACATTTGCTATTTTAGAACTTCCTGTTTGACTTACTACAATCGGATCAAAACTCCCTATCCCTGATATAGAATGTCTCCCAGATAATTGTGTATTTAATAAGGTACCTTGATCAACTCTTACTATTACATCAGATCCTAGTTTAAAATTTTGGACAATGTCACGTTGGGCATCACTATCCTCGGATACTTTATAAACGTTAGAATCTTGATCTACTAAATAAGTAATAAAAAATGAAGAATTATTTATAACCTCAGGAGTTGTAGATACTGCCCCTTTAAAGGTTGCTATAAAAGCTTGAGTTTGTTCAACTACGGGCAAACCCCCTAAAACATCCTTACTTCCTAAATAAGAGTAATTTGATATTTGTTCGTATAAAGACATTATTTAATAAATTTTGTATTAAAATCTCGTGAAGTTCCTCTAGATCCTTTATATCTAGAAGTAACCCAAGAATTTCTTGTGTAATTATTGTCATTTACCTCAGCAAATACAAAACTACTTTCTGATTTGATCAGGTCTAAGTTAGAAGGTAAAATGTAGCTGTTATCGTATGCTATTGCATAATAGATAGATGAGGTTCTTGATGTGCCTACATTATTAAGAAGAGGAATAAAGGATCCTGAAGGTATTATAGATCCTGTAATTTTAGGAGGACCTACTTCAGCAGTAATTGCTCTAAAATCACTACCACTTAATTCTCCATTATAAAATTCATCTTGAGAATTTTGGGTAACTATAATTGCCCCCTCTTTAGTAGAGACATTATAACTCCAGGTTTGTCCTGACCCAGAATAATTAAAAGAATTAAACATCCCAGCTGCACCCCCACTTATATAAGATGAGGAAGGAAGTATATCTATAGAAGAAGTATAATTATTATATTTACCCCCTGATACTAGTGAGGGTCGTTGTTTGTTTCTTTCTAAAAGGTGTTGTTTTATAACTACTCCCGTAGAGATGCTGGTTTTAGAGGGGACAAAGTCCTTAAGCATCTTAAATAAAGAATTATCAAAGTATTTGATTAATCTTATATAATCCTTCCAGTCATATACATTTAAATATTTTTCAAAGTAATTATCGCGTAGATTATTTAATTTTTTATATGATGTGGCCGAATCAAATGAACTCGAGGGGTCTCCGATATATTCCCCTATATTAAAATAACCAAACGTAGAATTTATATCATCGTTGATTTCATTTTGGGGAGAAAAAGCTACCTCAATATGATTTATATCCCTAGTATAACTTTCACTATTAATATACCTTTGGGTTACTGATCTATAAGGAGTTAAAGTATCCCCAGAAGCTGTTATTAACCCAATAGTCTTTACTTTTTCAGAAATTCTATTTTTTATACCAACAGCAGGTTGGTCATAATAAATAAACCCTGTATTAGTTGGGAATGTTATAGCACTTTTGATTTCATAAGTGCTACCCCCAGCAAATGAGTTAGTAATAGATGAACCTGTAATTTTAGGGTGAGTTGAGGTTAAAATACCTGTATCAGTATTTAAATCACTTCCTAGGGGAGCTCTAAATGCCAAATTATTAGCTGAAGAAGAATAATCTGTGCCCTCAATAGAATAAGGGTTCATTACAAAATCATGGAAGGTTCCTTCTCCAAGTACTGTATTATAAAATCTAACCTCTTGGAAGGATCCTGTTAAACCTATATATGTTTGGGAATTAATTGTTATTCCACTTCCATTTCTGTTGCCTAAAATAAAATCATTAGCACCTCCCCAAACAGTATTAGCAGAGGTATCGGTAACAGATGAAGTATATCCAATTTTAAATCCATCCCCACCATCATAAATGTTATTTGCAGTTCTTAAAGTGTAGGTTTGAGTTGAAGATCCTGAGGTTTTGCTTAATTGAACCCCCCACCAATTACCATCATAAAAGGGTGCTTCTGTTTCTACTATTTTAGTACCTGCCCCAGCCCAATATGCTAAAGTAGCATATTCATTAGAAGCTGAAGGAATTGAACCTGAATAAGAGCCACTAGAATAAGCTGAGCCCGTATACGTTAAAGTTAAGTGCCCATCGGTTGATCCATCTAACTTAAATACAATAGCATATTCATTACTAGAGGGTAATACATTAGCGGGTTTAAACCTTAATAATACTGAAGTAGGGCTTATAGAATGTCCATTTTCATCCCATTGAGAATTTAATTTGAATGAAGATGAAATAAAACTAGTAGTTGAAGAACCACTATTATAAGCAGCGTAGTTAAATTTAGATTGGTAATAATCCCAATCATTAGTGTTATCTGTATCCTTACCCCCAAACTCAGATATTCTTAAAATAGTATCAGGAATACCGTAGGTATTAATTAATGTTCTTAATCCTGTTACTGTACCTTTTGTTTTAAGTAAAAAGGGTAAATTATGGAATATACGTTTATAAGTTTCTTTATTTATGTCATCAAACTTTATTAAATCTGAGGATGCTGTGACATAATCATTGATTACTTCTGATCCAGTGGGGGGTAAAAGACTCCCAGAATTACTTACCCCTAAAAAAGCTGTAGAAAGATCATCAGATGAAAAATTATTTTGATACAAAGTGATTCCCATTGATCTGATAGCATCGGCTACTATATCTTTAGAAATTCCATGACTTAATCTGTTATCGGCATCATATCTATCTCCTACGGCTTTAGTATAAGTCCAAAAAACATCAAAATGTTGACCTACCATATCCATAAAGCTAAAGAATGGTTGGTTAGTCGAATCGTTTTTTACATAGCTTGGAAGACTGTTAACTAATCTATCATTATTATCTGTGTCATATAATGAAGCAGATCCTAATACTCCTGTTGGGTCAGTTTCTGTTGGTGAACCATACCAATTTTTAAGAAGGGCTGAGGATGTTAAAGCTAATTGATAAGGGGGAGTATTATTAGTTTTAGGCCAAGTAAAATCTGACCCCGAGTTATAATATAAAAAGTTCTCATATCCATCTAGGTTGGATATTATATTTGTTATCTTTTTTTCTAGTAAAGCTCTACTAGCAGAAGTAGAAGAATTTTGAGAAGAGATCCCGGCTATTATGCTTATTGAGGCTGAGTAGTCTTCAATTTCTTTAGCTTTATAATAAAAATTTTCTAATCTACTTTGGGCAGATGAAAAGTAAACAAAATTATTAAAATCTTCATAATCTATACTAACTTTAGCTCCTTTTTGATTAAGCACATTTTGTAACTCATTAAAAGAAGAAGTTAATACAGTACCAATTAAAGATTCTGCGTTTTGAAAAACTGTTGAATTATTAACTATATCTTTTTCAATAATGTTAAAATTAGGTCCTTTTAAAGATTTTGGTGGAATAGGTTTAGATATTCTAGGAGCAAATTCAACATCAAACGAAACAGCCTCAGCAGTTTGGAGAGAAAGCCATAAACTATCTTTTAATCCAAATTGGGTAGGTAAAGCTTCGTATAATTTTATTACTACACTAAATTGGTCTGGGTTGTTTTCATCATCAAGGGCGATTCTAAGCCCTGTGATTAAATTGTTATTACCGAAGTTAAGAAAAAAATCTTCAAAAAATGGAGAAGCCTCTAACTCAGATATAAAACTATTAGTTGAAGTTTCTATTTCTTCATTAGAAAGAGTATTACTAGCTAGTCTTAATTCTGTTCTATCAGCAGATATTTGAGATATGTAATACTGAGAAGTAGGAGATGAAGATATTTTATCTCTTAAAAAATTATATACTACTTGGTAAAATCCTTGAGTATAACCTTCTTTTATTAAGTCTTTTCCGGGATCTAAATCTACAGATGAAACCACTCCCGTTGCAGAGTTAAACCCAGCAAGTATAGAATAATCTTTATAATTATATTCAATATTGTCTAATAACCCTTGTTCGTTATATATTGTAAATTCTACTCTATCTATAGAAGGCCTAAATTCAGATATAGAAGTAGTAACCGGGGAGATTAGTTTTAAATCTTTTTCGCTGTAGTCTTCATAAGAATAATTAGTTATTAACTCTACATTAGATATTTGAGGTATTTCACCCCCCGTTTTAAGAGTTAAAATATCATGGGCTTCATTAGTATGAGTAGCCCCTACCATAACTCCTTTTTCGGGGTGGATATGATAAAATCCTTTATATTCTTTACCATTAGGTAAAAGATACTCTCCCCCATCTGTATAAAGATTGGTCCTAGTTATATAAGGAATTATTTCGTTAGAGCCTGCAGTATTTGAAGAATATTCGTACACCATTATTCATTATTATTTAATCCAACAGCATTTTCAGCATCTTCTGCTAATTCTCTTAATCTTTGTTCTTCAAGATCGAATAGTTCTTGTCTTAAAGAGTTTATTTCTTGTAATAGAGCTAAAATATCAGCATTAATAGCATCACCACCTACATAATCTGTGCTTTGTCTTATTAAATATTCATGGGAATTAACATCTCCTGTTTTAGGGATATCATAAAATATTTCTGCATAATTTTGAAAAAAGGTCCCTACATCTATTGGAGCGACTTCTACATCATCCGAAGGAGGGATTATTTCATTAAATTCAGTATCAATAGATTTATTAAATCTATCTTTATTATATACTTTTCTATTTAAATCAACTTTTTTCATCCATTAATTACTTTAAAATAATAATTATCATCTAGTATAATAGTTTCCCCATCTAAAACTACTTTAAATAATAACTTATAATACCTTTCAGGTTCTAAACCATTCATATAAAGAGTAAAATAATTACTCTTAGTATCGGCACTAATTTTTGTGTAAGTGTCGTCGAAATTAATGACAAACTCGTTAGTATCCAAGTCTTTTACAGCATAATATGAAGAAGTAGGCAAATAGTTTCTTTGAGTAAAATAAGACCCAGTTTGATATGTCCTAGTTGGGAACTGGGGGCGACAATTTACTCTAAATTTATGCACACTATCTCTTCTAAACTTCCCTGGGTTATTGTCTAATGATGTTACTAATTCTGTGGTGTTTATAGTTGAAATAGCTGAAGAAGTAGAATAGGTAAAATCATCCCATTTAACCTGGAGCTCAGGGGGGTATATAGTATTAGTATCTACTGAATAAAACTGGATTTTAGCTTGTTTATTTCTACTAGCTACAAATTCGTCTTGGTCACCTTGTTTTACAATAAACCCATTGTTTTCAAACCCATTAGAAGAATTTAGTGAATGGCTATACCAATTTCTTGAAATATTAGTTACATTTAAAATTAAGTCTTTATCACTACTATAAGAATAAACTTTAGAAGCTGAGAGTTCTAGTCCTAAATTTGATGATGTATACCATGTGCCTCCTCCTTCTACACCTCTATAAGAAGCTGTAACATACGTGGAAAATGCACTAGTAGACCATGCATCTTGTCCTTCAAAAGTTTTAAATTTCCAATTACACCCATTAGTAGTTAAGGGATCATCATTAAAATGTCCCGTTCCCATTTGCCAAGACCCTGATATAGCATAAGCTTCTAATTCAGTATTAACATTTAAATTATGAATATTGGATATATAATTAACTAAATTAAATTGATAAGAAGAAGTCCCTATAAAATCTGTAAATAAAGTATTTATTTCAGTTTGATCAAACTGAATAAAGTAGCGGCTAACATGAGCTGTCCCTGTTGAATAGTCTGCTAAAGCTTCTATAATAGAATCAAGACCTGTATTCATGGTAGGATACCTAGAATATATAGTAGCGTCTTTAGTAGGAAATAATTTATATACGGCCATTTTTATAGGGTTGTTGCTCTACCTCTAATATCAGTGTTAGGGTATTTAATTTCAAAAATACAAGGATCTAAAGAAGGATATATTATTCTGTTTCTTGTTGCTCCTTCTATACTATAACCATATTGGGAGTAACTTCCTCCATTTTTATTAAGGATTTTTACTTGATTAACAGTTTGGACTCCTGGGACTCTATCTAGCAAAAGGAATAATTCTCTAGTGTAAATAGGCTGGTTAATTTGTTGATTGTCTATATTAAAATAGTTTTGAACAACTGTTATACAATTTGAAATTACTTCATTACTGTTAAAATTAGGTAGTATAACTATTTCAAAATCAACTCCAACATTAATAATAAAAGCATCCCTTATTTTAATAGAATCTCCTATAGTTCTATACTCTGAGAGGTATGTGCTAAGGTTTTGTTTAAGCGTTGTGGATGCTGCAGCTAATTGCTTTTGATCATTATAGCTTAAAACATATAAATTTAAAGATGATTGTGTTTCTCCTGGGAGAAGGTTATCTATTTTTTCGGGTTCTATATAAGCTTTTGCTATAGTACCAAATTGGGGAGGTAAACTTAAGGTTCTAACTAAATAATCTTCTTCTGTTACTGTTCTATTTTGGGCTCCAAAATTTGCTAATGAATTATTTCTAATTTCTTCTGTTGAATCTCCATCAGACCCACCAACAGCAGCTTGAGGATTATTTACAATAATAGAATCAAATATAGTTTGGGCTGTAGCTGGTGTTAGATTATCCTTTTGAAATTTAACGTTGGCAGTATCAATTTGGTTTATAGTATTAGATGCTACATTTGCTGTAACACCACCCCCTGTTAAATATCTAACAGTTAAAGTACTATTAGCTGGGGCTATACCATAAGTCCCGCTAAATAAAAAATTAGAAGGATCAAAAGCTGTTTTAATTTTATTTATAGAATTTGGAAGACCAATTCCTACATTATTAGGATTAGGAATTATTGTTTCGTCAATATTATTTTGATTAGTTCCTGCTCCAAATTGGATATTAAGTTGAGTTTTAGATTTAAATCTAGATACAAATCTTCTAGGAACTTTTTTATATCTTAAAAGATAGGGAACATCATTATAATCTGTTTCGGCATTTGGATCTGGGCCAAAAGCGTTTTGGTTTTTGATAGGTTCCATTACTGTTTCTTGCGCCAAATACGGGACCTCTGTCCATTCTTTATTATTATTATCTACTATATCTAAAACTTTTATTATATTAGAATTAGTTATATCAATAGTTGGGTATCTTTCAACGTCTGTAAATGTAAAGCTTTCTGTTTTTATAGTAGATGAAATTGCTTTTCTTTTTTTCTTTAATAAAAAATATTGAGGTGTTCCTGAGGACTCTTGATAAACAGTAACTTCAGTAGGATCTTGAGAAGATGAAAATGAAAAATCTATGGAGTCTTCAATTAAAAATCCGGTACCGTTTTGGGAATTTAAAACAGTATTCTCAGGAAAAATCATAGCATAATTAAAATCAGGATTATTAGCCGATGCAGGAACTTGTTGATAAACATCTACTTCAACAATTGCGGCTGTTGTCACTTGTGGTTTATAACCCATCATATATGCTAAATCGTATAAATTGGATTCTTGCCTTGCATATTGTAAAAAAGTTTCTTGAATTTGATTATCTAAATAAAATGACAAAACATCACCTACATAAGACGCCATTTCTATAAAAAGAGATCCTGGGGAATTAGGACTAAAATCATTATATGTAGTAGGGAAATAAGTTTTAGAATATTCTATTAAAGAACTTTTTAAAGTGTCAAAATCCCTCCCCGTATACTTAATATTTCTATTAGTTCCATTAGGATTTGATGTGTTACTACCGTATGCCATTTTTATACATTAAGATTTATTTCAAGTGCATCTTCTTCATTATTAAAGATACTATATTTTATCACTACTTTTATTTGGTTAAAATCAACACTTTGTAATACTTCTATTGAATTAAGATTTACTTGAGGGAAAACTATAGCTAATTCATCTTTAATAGTTTGTTCAATAGCTTTTGCTGTGTCCTGTGTTATTTGGTCAAATAAATAATTAAAGATATTAGTGCCATAATTAGGGTTTAAAAATCTTTCTCCTTTTTTAGTAGAAAAAAAGGTAATTAAATTAGATTTAGTTTGATCCGAAGTAGTGTAATTTAATTTAAAAGGAACATTTCCCGCTATTGAAGAAGAGGGGGAATTTAATGTTTGAAGTTCTTCTCGATCAAAAGCTGTCGAAAAGGGGTAGGCCAAACCCACAGCATTTCTAGGTTGCTGGTCAATAGGAAATATGTTGGTTTGTTTAAAGGCCATTATTTACCATTCATTAAACCCATAATTTGATCCATCGAAACATTACCCTCAGGAAGTTTACCATTAGGAGAAGTGGTGTCCACAGGACCTTGCATTTGTAAGGGTCGTTCTACATGTTGAGTTCCAAAGGAGGCTTGCATATCACCTAAAATATTTTGGTATGCTGTTCTTTTTTCATTAGAATTCATAGCAGGGCCCTGAGGGGGAATAGAAGGGGTTTGGATGTGTTCTATTACTTGTTGTTTAGGTGACTTTACAGCTTCAAGTAAAATATCTTTTAGCTCTTCTTGCATTGCCTCTTTCACAGCCTCCTTAATTAATTTTTTAAGTGCATTTTGTTTCATTAGTTATAAATATGTTTTATTTTCAAATGTTAATATCCTCCTCCACTTCCCCCACCACCCCCACTATTTCCACCACCTCCCGTAACTCCTCCTCCTACAGAGGATAAAGGATTAGAAGATGGAATAGGGGATGTATTTTCTCCTACTAAAGTAGGTAACTCGACTTGGGATTCAATAGAAGTAATCTGTTCTCCTAAATTAAATTGATCACCGAAGTCAGCTCTTAAATCTTGTTCATCAATAATTAATTTTACATCTTCTATTAAAATATTTTCATCAGTGGCAAATGAAAACTCAGTTGCAGCTTCAATAATACCTGATGGGTTAATAGCAATAGCCCTTCTTTGTTTGAGTTTTAGTGAAAAATCTCTTTCTTCTATTTCTAAAATAAATCCTTTGTATTCTGAGTCATTTCCTGTAATTGCTGCCTGTTGGGCCCCAGCAGCTATTTTAAGTAATGTTGGGTCTAAGGCTGTTAGTCCTGGGAGATCAATTGTATTACCTTCATTATCTATTACTTGAAGGGGACCTCCTGCTAATACCGCTAATAATTGTTGGTTTTCATCATTAAATTGAGCAATCGATACTGGCTCAGATGTAACTAACCCTGTAGAGGTTTCTACTATAGTAGTTTCAGGGTTAGCTAAAGTACTATCAACTTGATTTACTACTAAAGAAGCATTAGAACAAATATCAAAATTAACTATATCACCTTTAGTATAATCTAATCCCCCATTATTAATTTTAGTACCTTTTATGGATCCATTGGAAATCGTTAATTCTATTAAAGCCTTTTCTCCTGTTCCTCCTATCACAGGTTGGTCTTGATAAACCCCATCAGGACAGTTAAATCCTTGATTTTCTATTCCTAATACTGTTATAACACCATCAGTAATTCCGGTTCCAATTCCTATTCCTATTAAATCTTCACTTTTACCAACTGTAGAGGGGGATGGGGGTGTGCTGGGTTTTATAGCTTGAGCTAATGGTCTAATTCTTCCTTGTGGGTTAACTCCCACTTCTAGGTCACCTGTATTATTTCCTCCTGTGTCTTGAGGGACACCAATTTCAGCTACCGAAAGCAACATACCGTCACCCTTAACTTTTTTCTTTTTGATTTTTCTAAGAATTCTTTTTTTAAGATCAATACTCTCAAGAAGTTCTTTTACATCGAGTTTAGCTTTGCCAAACTTACCTTTTTTAACATATAAAAAATTAGGTGCTGTAAAACCTTTAGTTGGATCAAATAATTGAGTACTATATCCATCACCTCCTTTTAACTCCCCACTTTCAGGATCTCTATAAACTTCAGCTTTTACTACTTTATTTTTCTTTACTCTAATATTAGCTCTAACTCCATTCCCATCTCCTCCTTTAAGTTTTATATTTTCGTATTTACCATTTTTATAATTTTGCCCTTCACTTTCAATTTTAAATTTCAATACCGGACCCCTAAGAACTTCCCCAAACCCTCCCCCAGCGTTATTTCCATTTCCTTCTCCTGGACCTGTGGTGGCTATAACACAAGGGGCAATTGCTGAGTCTAAAGCGCTTAAAGCAGCTAT
>CAACVD010001457.1_pt1 | contig 11347 bp, 8 predicted proteins | sample 2381771 | NCBI WGS metagenome assembly CAACVD01 (sample SAMEA5211965, study PRJEB30684) | marine metagenome | biome: Marine; feature: Epipelagic; material: Water | collected 2015-10-15 | depth 15 m | reverse complement strand
CTGAACCATCTGTTTTTAAATAATAATTGTTAGTAATAGATGATGGTAAAGTTAAAGTATAAGATTGACCAGCACTATGTGGAGGTGCTTTAATTTTAACACCATGTGAATTTTGTGAACAGTTTAATTGTATTTGACCATCATTAGAACCACCATCACCACCAGCAACTAATCCATTGTAAACTGTTGTAACATTTGCACCAGTTAATGTTTTACTTGCCATTGTACTTGGTAGTCTTGCGTCTGCTAATGTGCCTGATGTAATAGATGTAGCTGCAATCGCTGCAACATTAAATGTACCAAAACCAACAAGATCAAGAATATCACCAGCAGTTGCACCTGATGCTAAAACAACGGATGTACCTGATGTAATAGTTACGTCAGTTCCATTGACTAATTTTACACCATTAAGATAACAGTCGATGAATCCAGCATCGTAAGCTAATGTATTTCCATTATCGTCTGATCCTGTAAATGTAGTTTGACTACCTGAAGCTGTGTATTTAAATCTAGCTGATGTACCATTAACAGTTGAACCTGCTGCTGCCCAGCCAGATGATTTATAAACTTTTAATTCGTTAGCTGTTGTATCAAAATATAAATCACCAACATCTAATGATGATGAAGGAGCAGATGAAGCAACTCTGTATCTTTCAGCAAAACTATTTACTCCTGAAATATTAGTAGCGACTGTTGTTACATTAGCTGAGTTTGAAGCTAAAGTATTTAATCCACTTATCGCTGCAAGTGTATTCATATCAGAAACTGTTTGTGTAGTTCCTAATGTATTCATATCTGATACTGCGTCTGCTGTACCTAATCTTTCTATCTCAGTTGCTTTAGATGCTACTGTTGTTACCTCTGTAGCTTTTGGAACTAATCTATGAAATGTATATGTATGTTGAGTTGTTGTTGATTCTACTAAGATACCAAACCCAGCCGCTAAAGTTTCACTTGCACCTAGTCCATTTAAAGTTACAGTTGAGTTTCCTACAGTACCATTTGCTATGGTTATAACACCTGAACCACTAGCTGTATGACTACTTGCTAATGCTTTAACACTTACGATTGTACCTACACCATTATTAACGTCAGGGTTTACATTTGGAAAACTTGTTTCATTTGCTATTGGTACAAAACCACCAACATCATCTACAAGGTCAATAACTCTTGCATCTATTGCTGCTGTTGTTGCTATAAAGCTATCATTACTAGTCCAAGATTGACCTGAGTTTATAAGCTCAGATGTATCAGCATTTATAAATCTACTGTTAGCTGCTGATGTTGTATAGAAAGTATTATCATCAGGTGTGTGACCTGATTGTTCTGAATTAATTATTATAGCTGCATCTGCTATTTTAGCTATTGTAACTGCATCGTCTGCTATTTTAGCTGTACTTACCGAATCACTTGCAAGTTTTGCTGCTGTTACATTTGCATCTGTAATTTTAGCAGTCGTTATTGCATCATCAGCAATTTTAGTTGTCGTTACAGCACTAGCATTTATCTTTGCTTCAGTAACTGCATTAGCATTTACTTTTGCAGCTTCAACTGCATTTGTTGCTAGTTTAGCAGCAGTAACATTTGCATCTGTTATTTTTACTGTTGTAACGGAATTAGATTTTAAATTTGCTGCATCAATAACATCTGTTGGTATTGAGTTATTTGTTTGAGATAAAGCACCTATGTAAACATTTGTAATAGCTTCACTTGATAATGAACCACTATCCCAAGTTACATTTACAGTTGTATTAGAAGAAAAAGATGAACTAGATATTGTACCAAAAATAGTACCAGGTGTTGATGCAATTAATTTTATTCTTCTACCTGCATGATAGATAGAAGTAACATCTGAACCATTTATTGTAAAAGAAGTTGCACTTGCATAAGCTGCTGTGTAAGTTCCATCACCATCTCCATATTCAATCCATTGTGCATCATTAAACCAATCTCTTGTATTTTTCATTAATGCTCTTAAAGCATTGTTAAGATTTGAAGGTAACATACCCTCACCAATATTTATGGTATTAAGTGTAGTATTACTTGATTGTGTTGTTGAATAATCTTTTATATTGCTTGTCATCTAATCTCCCAAAAACCAAGAATATGCTTTATTGTTTTCTGTGTTCTTCTCATTTATCAATGTATTAATTGCTTCCTCAATTTGTCTTTGAAAAAACTCTTGTGTTTCAAAACTATATCTAACATTATCAATATCAGTTTTATCGGTCATCTTAAACCTATTCTTGAAGCTGTTAAATCTACACCTTGTGCATGAGTCCAAGCAACACCACTTGGTGTAACAACTTTTATCTTAAAATATCTACCAGATTGTCTTACAGGATTATCTCCACTTGTCACCATAGTAGATGAAGTTGATTCTGTATCTGAATCGGCTAATCTTTCTTTGCTTTTTATGGTAACAGTAGCTTCTGCATCAACAATCGGTCTGATGTTGGTTATACTACTTCTGTGTCCTGGAAACAACTCTAATTGTCTTGTTTCTATAGTTCCTTGATTTTGAGTTCCTGAGAATATAGAGGCTTTAAAATTATTGTCTATTGCACCTAATAATTTCTGACCACCATTCCAAAACGCAGTATCTAAAGCAATATTTATTTGTTCTAAGTTTTCAGACAATAAATCCATTGTTTCTACTGTGTATGCACCTACAAACTGTGAAAATATTGTACTAGCACTAGCATCAGCAGTTGACCATTTTTGTGTAGCATAATTGTAAATTATAATTTTATCACAAATACCGGTTGTGTTAGCTGTGTCTTGAGCTGATGGATATAGCCACATAGCAAGTTGATTAAAAGGATCTACTGCTGCACATATTCTATCAGAAAAGGCTTTGTTTAAATCTATGTCAAAAAATCTGTTTACTTTTTCTGCACCTATTGCTGTTACTTGATCTCCATTTATTTCAAAAAAACCATCATCTGCGTAAAAGAAAACTCTACGATTATCTTGGCAAACTGTTCTACCAAGTACAGCACCTCTATTAGGAGATATAACTGATAATCTAAATACTGTTGCTCCACCTACATAGTCCATACGAATGATTTGATTTTGTCTAAAGACATAACCAATCTCTCCAGATGTTATGTGAACTATTTGTCCTCCTGATCCTGGTAAGTCTTGTATGTCTGATTGTTTTGTTCCAGGTTGCCAAGTTGTAATATCATTTATACCTGACCATTGTATTCTATTAGATGAGTTTGATTGATTACCTGTAACTAAAAAATCTCTTATCACACCTGATACTTTAAAAACAGGAACTGTTCCAGATGTTCCTATTGATGAAAGATTTGCAAAATTAGTTGATGTACCCATTAAATAATATTGAGGTGCATCTACTCCGTTACTTGCAATCACATGATTACCAAATTGTGTAAATGTAAAATAATCATCATTGTTACCTGTGAGTGATGATTTTCTTGATGTAAATGTTCCTGAAGCTAATTGAAATATATCTGTATTAGTTGCAACAAAATTAAATACAGTATTAGTTCCATCTCTAAATGAACCAGCACCTCTTGAGTTTGCTGATATGTTATTACTTGAGTAAGCTACTAATGAAGGAAATCTTTTATAAGAAGAAGCTGCAAAATAAACATTGTTTGCTGTGATAGCACCAGGATTTAAATATTCAGGTTGATCTGGTAGCCATTCGCCAAAAGGTAATTGCATTCTTTCCTCTAGTTATTGTTTGTTGCCACTCTGTAACTATCATTAAATGGTGCTGAAACTGTAGTATCTGATCTAACTTGAAGTGGTGAACCACTAAATTGATCTTCTCTATCGTTTCTTTCTAATCTTTCAAGTGCAGTTGTGTACATACCTTGCCATTGTTGTAGTCTAGCAGGTTCTACACCACCTAAAAAATTAGCTGCATGATAAAGTGAACCATATAAATAAATTGCAGGGTGATTAGTTAATATAAAATTACTTGTATTTGAGTCTGATAACGCATCAAATGTTTTGTAAAAATTTAATGTTCCTGTGTAGCTATCACCTGGAACAGGAGCAAATCTAAAATTATCTCCCAATATTGTATAAACAGATGGTTTACCTGTTGATGATGAACCTTTGATTTGATCCATTTGTGGTGGTGTCATATATCTTAATGCAAATTTAGTTCCACCTTCTGTAATAAAAAAATCTCTTACTTGTAAAAATCCTGTAGGTAAAGCTACAGTTTCTGCATTAATAGTAACAGATGTAGATGAAATCATTTTTCTAATTCTTAATTTAGAATTTAAATCTGCTTCAGTAAGTTTGATAAAATCATCAGATATTTCTGAAGTAAGATCAGACCTATTTAACCAATTAGCTATAGATGTTTTTAATTCTGTGTATGTTGATAAAGCCATTATAATTTTCCTTCTGCTGTTCTAAAATACCTAAACTCATTACTATTTAGTTTTTCTTTGAGTATTCTTTTTTGAACTTCTTTTGGTAGTCCAAACCAATTACTATCACCATTATATTCTTTTGCCCATACAGATAATGCAAGTGTAGGTATTGAAGCTACCCTTTTTAACTCTCTTGATTTTGAATAACCATCATTTTGAGTATATAGAGCTTTATTATGTTTTAAATGTGGGTTTATATTAACTTGTTCTTTAACAACAATCTGTTTCTCCATATCGTCTTTGGAATAAGTAGTTTGTTGTAAACCATCTCTAACAATATCTTTCATCTACCTTGTCCTCTGTATTTTTTTCTTCTTGGTATTCTTTTGCTTATGTTTTTTGTATGACGACCAGGTCTTTTTTTTCTAGTGCGTTTTACATAATTTGAAACACCGAAAAGAGGTCTTTTTTTAGCCACTAAGCACTCATTTCAGTAACATAAAGAACTGCACTATTTGTTGCATTTAACCCAGCAATCTTTTCACCTGGACTAACTTTGAATATTTCAGGTTGGTCGGCAGTTATTAAAATTTTTGCTGCGGTTGCAGTTGGATTTACTCCAAAATCAACAAAAAAATCTACTGCTGAAACTAATCTTACATATTCTGTTTGTGAACCAAAAGCACTAGATTGTACTGATGCAGTTGTTCCACCACCTGCCATAGTTATGTTGTTTATTACTGTAGGTCTTAAAGCATAATTAAAGCTCATATTTTTTTCTCCTATTTGTTATGGGGGAACTTCCGCTAGGCTGAACCCCCAAGTATTATTACTATCTTCTTACAACTATTGTAAAGTGTAAAGTATGTGTATTGCTAGATGCACCATCAGTTGCTAAAGCAATAAAATCGCCTTCAACAACATTATTTGCAGCAGTTGGTTCTGCTGTATCTATATCACCAGCAGCAGACCCTGAAGCTGTAATTGTTAAAGCACCACCAGTTATATTGGTAGTGTTAACTTTTGCAGTAACAGCAGCATCTGAAGTTGCGATTGTTCCTCCTAATACAGTAGTTATTTTAATAACTTTACCAGCATCTGGTACAGGTATTCTTACTGTAGAAGCAGTAGATACATCATCAATTACTCCATATAAAAAATAATCGTTTAGTGTTCTCATTTTTTTTCTCCTTTTGTCGTTCCGCCTATAACCTTACTAAGACTTCAACATTGGTTAAGTAATGGGGATGTAGTTTTTAAAGGTTACACCCCCAATTACAATTAAGATTATGATGTTGTTAAATCGTAAACAGCACCACTAGCTTTTTCGTTTCTTGACTCAAGAGTGTACTCAGCTACCATGAATCTTTGGTCTGCATCAGCAGTCTGTGCAGGATTCTGTAAACTGAAATCTCTTAAGAAAGCTACTGCAAAGTAGTCCATCTCTAAGATTAGAGCATCTTGACCTTTTTTAGCAGCAGTTGAGTTAGCACCTCTAATGAATCTATTAGGAGCAACTTGGAGTGTTCCAAAGTCACTTTCATAGACATCAATAGATGTAACTAATCTTCTGTCCTCTGCTTGGTCAAATCTAGTTGAACCACCAGTAAAGCCAGATAGTTTTTGTTTGTTGAAAGCTCCAACCATTACCATGTTTGGATTTCCACCTTCATCAAAACAGCTTCTTAGAACACCTTTTAATTGATCTTCTGTGAAAGCTCTTTGAGTTCCATCTGTTCTTATTGCTCCACCGCCTGATCCAGAACCGCCAGCACCAATATCTACATTAGAAGCAATCCAAGTTTGGACTCCACCTAATTTTCTTGCTGTTGTTGCGTTTCCAGCAGCAGCAGCTACGTTAGATAAAAGAGCAGTTTCCATATCTCTTTTTAATTCTTTCGCAGATTTTGCTACTTGATAAGCTAACTCATTATTTCTTCCAGCAGATGTTACAGCATCATTTGTTGCAGATACTTGCACAGCTTTTGTCGAAATCTGAGTGTGGTTTGTTAGTTTAGTTGTTGCTGATAATGTTGGGTATGAGATTGAAGCACCTTCTACCGCAGCATTCGCAGCGACATCAGCCAATGAGTCTGTTTGCCATTGGTGTGATGTATTTGTTGCTTTTGTCTTAGCAACACCAGACATAAATGGAGTTTCTGTTGGAGCTATTGAATAAATAATATCCGCTAGATCCTCTCTTATGCCGACTGTTTGATATGTTTGAAATACAGCCATTTTCGCCTCCGTTAGGTTAGTTGTTTATAAATAACGCATTAAGAGGTCTGTGGCATCTTTTGGACGACCTGACTTCTTAAGCATTTTAATTTTCTCCAACCTTGATGCTTGACTCTGATCTTCTTTTGTTGATTTGACACCTGACTTAACAAATTTCGAAGGCTTGACTTTTTTACTAACTAAAGTTGGTTTCAACTTTTTGTTATCTTGATACTTCATGCCGTCAACGATGACATCAAACATTCTTGAATCATAAACTGCATTTACGTCTTTATCGCTAAAGCCTTTTGCAAGTAAATAATTAACCATGTTCGATTTAAGAGAATTTCCTTTTACAGGATCTTGCAATTCAGGGTACTTTAAAGCAACCTTCTTTTGCTCTTCTCTTAGAACCTCTTGAAACTGCGATTGTTGATGATCTCTAAGTTTCTTCTGAGCTTGAGAAATAGTTTCTCTCCTTCTTCTTAACTTACGATCAATCTTAGCAGCTTCAGTTGGATCTTCATCCCAAAGTCTATCTAGTTCTTTGGAATTAACATCGCTGTTAATCTCTGCGTTCAAAGTCAACACAAGTGAATTTAAATCTTCCATCTTGGTTGAATAGGTTTTCGCTAGACGATCTTTTTCAGAATTAACTTCTCTTCTTTCAAGAGCAATCTCTTCTGTTTTTCGTCTATAGTCGGCATCTTTTTGATAACCTGCTTTTAATTCTTCAAGGTCAACATCGATCTTTTCACCATTAACAATAACTTGGTGTAGATCGGTTTCTTGTTCGTTACTAGCACTCTCTTGGGATGCTTCTTCTTGAACTGGAGCTTCCTTTTCAGGTTGAGCTTCAGGTTGTTGTTGAACTTCTTGATTATCTTCAGCTTTCGCCTCTGGTTCTTTCTGTTCAACTGATGCTGCTTCTTTTTGAGGTTTAGAAATTACTCCTTTTGAGTCTAATAAACCTTCAATATGTTTTGCTGCACCTTGTACTGACTCTTTGTTCAGTAATGGGTTTGTTTCTGACATATTGTCGTTTCTCCTTAGTTAAGCTGTCTAATGACTTGGCTTATTTTAACCTGAGTGGTTAAAATTTCTTTTCTTGGCTTTGTTTTCGGAAAACTTCTAATTGCTTTTCAGCTAGTTTTCCTGTTTCAAGAATACTTTGTAAATGTTGTTCTACTTTTCCTACAACATTGTAAGCGATCCAAAGTTTTTCCCTTGTTTCGCTTTCTTTAGCACCTGTTTTTTCTAAAAGTGCTTCAGAGTAAATTTTTTTAAGAGTATTAACAGACTCTTTAAAAAGTTCACTCTCCAATATCTGTTTTGCCTGGTTGGATCGGCTGACTTCTGCTGATCTCCTGGCTTGGTCTTTGGTTTCCATTTAAATTTTGTACCTGTTGGCTGAACATATTAGCAGATTTTTGTGCTTGTTCAAGAATTTTACTGTTACCAGCCATAATCATTTTGTCTAAATCAGCATCTGCCTTAAGTTTTGCAGTATCTAGCTGTGTATTATATTTTAATGCCATTTCTTTTATCTTAGCTTCGAAACTTAAAGCCATTTCTTGAGATTTTTGTTGTAACTCTTGGTACTGAAGCTCAAGATCAGCAATTTTTCTTTTGTTTTCAGAATCAATCCTAGTAAATTCTATTTTTTCGATAGGTGTTAATGGTGGAGGAGCAGGAGGTTGCATCATTTGTTTACCTAAATCAGGATCAACAAAGTAACTTTCAACATTTTTAAGTCCTGCGTTCTCAATTATTTTAGATAGTGTGTTATACATATTTTTCAATGTAACCATTGGCATCTCTTTTCCACCTTGTAATGAAAATGCTTGTATTTGTCTTTCTAAAATATTGTTTAAAAGTAAAATTTGTTGTTCTTTCGAACCTGTACCTAAACCAACAACAATATTAATATTAAATTTATCTTTCCACTCTGTAGGTTTTACCGGTACATACTGATTGTTAAGCATTACAATTCTTTCTTTGTCTTGATACTTAACCATGAGTTCAAATATTTTTCTAAATAAATCTTTAACCCCTGTTTCAGCAAAAATTCTTGCTATTAACTCTGATCGCATTTGAGTTTGTGTCATTAAAGCATTAACACCAGTTGCAGTTTTTGCGTTTAATGTATTAGGATCTAATCCTTGAACTTGTTTTGATATACCTGTTCTAACTTCTCTTACCGAATCTAAATAAGATAATAATGGAAAGGCTTGTTGTGAAATAGGTTGAGCTTGTAATGGCTGCATAACTTGATTAGGAGGTTGTTTAGTTCTTACAACACCACCAGGTCTTGTTGTTAATAAATCATCCATATTAACCATACCATCCATTATGGCTACTCTGTTATTATTTGTTAAATACATATTATCTAACAACTGACGCATAACAGTTGATTTCATTAATTGTATATCTTCTACTAATTCAGAAATTGATCTGCCATAAAATCTGTGTGGCATTGGAATAGGTGTGACTGTTACAAAAGGAATATTATCGCAAGGCATATTTTCTAATACTGCATAACCATCATCTCCTGCTGAGATAATTTTTCTAAGTTCAGCAATACCATCACCATCGTAATCGTATCTAACATAACTTTCGTATAGTAAAACTTTTTCTGTAGATTTATCTGCTGGAGTATCTACTGGATATTCGTCTATATTTCTTTGTCTAACAATTTCTTCATTGTTATAAATATCAACACTAGAAGTAGGAAGTTTCATTACTTCTTCTTCATCAAAACCCATCTCAATAATTTGGGATCTTGTCATTAATACTTTATGTGAAACGAACTCAGCATCGTCAATGGATTTTGCTGTTCGATCTATTAAAAATTCTTCAGGTGGTATGGACTCAATTTTAATTTTACCTTGCTTTGTAATTCTTTTAATTTTGCAATTATATAAATTAAAATTAGGTTCTTGAATTTGACTGGTATCTAAACCTTGAGCTTCTAATGCTTCGACTTGTTTTTCAAAAGCCTCTTTAGCTTTTTCATCTACTATAATCTCTTCTTCAACTTCTTCTATCTCATCTTTAGTATCATTAAGAGCATCTTTCTCAGCTTGGGTTAAATTTTTATAAGTTTCATGTTCTACCTTTTGACTTTCATCGTAATAAACTTTTAAGAAACCATTTTTTTCAATAAGAGCATCTTTGAAAAAATTATATAATAATTCAAAACCATTATTGTCTTTATAAAAAACATGATTGATATAAGCTGTCGCTTGGTCTGCCAAAGGTACATCTTCAGCCGTAACTGGATCGCATCTTACTACTTTATCGGATGCTGTAAAAATTCTAAGTAAACTTGGAAGGACACTTTCAACTGTATCAGCAACATCGGTTGACACCACTTGTGATCTGCCATCTATTTCTGTTCCTAATTTATCACCTAAGTAATATTCAACAGATTTTTTTCTTGATTGAGATAATTGTCCGCCTAAGTAACCTAAAGCATTTTTAATTTGATTGCTTAGAATGGTTCTAAGTTTTGGGTCTGCGATTTCTATGATTTTTTTTGCCATACTAAATTATATAATTGGTATTCACTCTTATAGGTTTCTTCCAGTCTGATCTTTCAACAGGTTCTACTATAGCACCATATCTAAAACTGTCGCAAAAGTGTGAAGCCCAGTTGTGTAGCGGTCTGTTACGAAAACAGTTATTTTTTTCATCCCATCGCTTACAATAGCTTTTTAATGCTTCTATCAGCTTTTTGCAATTACTTTTATGAAAATAACACTTTGGCAGCAATCTTCTTGTTTGCTCTATGCCATCCTCAACACTCAGTTTTGGAGCTATATCAAACTCTAATCCCATTTCTCTTGCCGTTTCCCATCTTGACTTATTAGTGCCTATTTCTCTTACTCTTATATCATGAGGAGCTATATGTTTGGAATAAGTATAAGGTTTATCATCTAATATATTCATATAATGCTCTAACCCCTCACTAGAATTTTCATAACAATCCACAATTCTTATTTCATTATCTCTTCGCTGTGCGAAAATAATTACTGTGCTATCGTTCATTCCTAAATCCCACCATGTTTCTGTTTCTAAATCTTCATCAATTTCAAAGTCTTTGATTTTACCTTCTTTATCTAAATCACTCATAATTTTACCATAGTAAGATCCTGATATTCCTGCTTGGAAAGAACACTCAAACTCTTGTTCATAGGCATCTGGCGACATGGTTTCTTTAGCAGCTAGTAATTCTTCTTTAGGTAATATGTTTGTTTCACTAGCTTTAAATCTACAAGTAAACCAATCTCTTGTTTGCTTAGCCTTTTCATGTAATTCGAAAAACCAATTTCTGCCATGTGGTGTGCCAATAAAAATTGCAAAACCTCTTCGGTCTGCCAAGCAAGGTCTGAGAATAGTGTCAAATAAGTCTGGTGCTATGTTCTGCGTTTCATCTACGATTATGCCATCGAAGTATTGTCCTCTAATTGCCGAACTATTTTCTCCACCTATAATTTGTATTCTTGAGTTGTTAACTGAAAAATCTACCCTTAGTTCTGATTCGTTAAACTTAACACCTGGTATGGCTGCCGAAAATTGTTTCAAATAATCCCAAGCTGTAGATTTACCTTGCAGTCTATAAGGAGAGATAAAAGCATATCTTGGATAAGGTTTCTTATTCGTTAGTGCTGCTTTAATTAAATGGTTTATAGCAAAGACTGTTTTGCCTCCTCTTCGATGAACAACGATAACATTAAATCGGTTCACATCGCATTTTTTGTGCAAAA
>CAACVD010001456.1_pt1 | contig 11350 bp, 29 predicted proteins | sample 2381771 | NCBI WGS metagenome assembly CAACVD01 (sample SAMEA5211965, study PRJEB30684) | marine metagenome | biome: Marine; feature: Epipelagic; material: Water | collected 2015-10-15 | depth 15 m | reverse complement strand
AATTAATATATAAGATTATTGATAAAAATTTAGACATCAGAGCTGGTGATAAGGTCATTAATAAAGCTGTACCAAATTTAATCCCTACTTTTTCAGTTGCATTAGCACAAGAATATAAAGGTAAATGTGATTGGAATGATAGTTGGTATGCTTCTAGAAAATTAGATGGTGTTCGTTGTTTAGCAGTTGTAAATACAGAAGGTGAATGTACATTGTATAGTAGAATGGGTAAAGAATTAACTACATTAAATAAAGTAAAAGAAGCTATTGAAGCTACAGGTATTATTAATACTGTATTTGATGGTGAGATTTGTTTGATGGATGAAGATGGGAATGAGGATTTTCAAGGTGTTATGAAACAAATAAGACGTAAAGATCATCAGATTGAAAATCCAATATTCATGATATTTGATATGATTCACAAACCTAACTTTGATAATCAAGAAGGTGGTCCTATATTAAGTGAAAGGTTATCAGCATTAAGATCATTTTTAACAGGTAGATTTATCACAACTGATATTTTACGTTATACAGATCAGTATAGAATAACTGATGGTAGACACTTTGATATGTGGGGTCAAATAGCAACTGATAACAACTGGGAAGGTTTTATGTTACGTAAAGATGTTAGTTATGAAGGTAAACGTACTAAAAACTTACTTAAAGTTAAAAAGTTTTATGATGCTGAGTATGAAGTAATTGATTTTGATATTGATGATCATGAAGTAGTTAGAGATGGCAAATCAGAAACAATTAAAATGCTAGCTCAAGTTTGGATTGAACATAAAGGTCATAAAGTAAAAGTTGGTAGTGGTTGGAGTCAAGAACAACGTTTACAATATATGGATGGTTCAATTGTAGGTAAAATTATTACAGTTCAATACTTTGAAGAGACTAAAAATGATAAAGGTGGGATTAGTTTAAGATTCCCAACTGTAAAAGTTGTTCATGGTGATAAACGATCTATGTAGTTAGATTTTGTTACCCAAGATATCATTCGTATATTTACCCCATAATATTAAAAACTATGAGTAGAGGTAGACCTAGTGAAAATGTAGAAAGATTAGATAAATGGACATTAGATAGTACTGATTATGATGGTTCAAGATCAATAATTAAATTTGACAAATCTAAATCATCTAGGGGTCCATATTTAATTGAACATATACCACCCAAAGGATATAGACATCCAAAACCAGATATTGATCAAAGAATGTATGGTAAGTCACCTGTTGTAATGGTATTTAAAACATCTAATCGTTCTAATGCTAAAACTAAAATTAAGGTATTTAGAAAAAATATTGATTATATTCTAAAAACCAAAAAGTTACCTGGTGTTCCTGAAACAGCGGAAATAGTTGAGTTAGCAGTAGGTAAATCGTTTATAGACAAATATAAACAAAAATATGATTTAGTTTAATCTTAACATATTTATAACATATAATAACAAAGAAAAAAGATTATGTTAAAAGTAATTATAGTTTTAGTAGTAATAGCAGGTGTTTATTACTTTGGATTTTATAAGAGAGGTAAAATCAATGACGCAGATGGAGATTTTATCCCTGATGAAGTTGAAGAAGCAGTTGAGGATGTAAAGGAAGCAGCTAAAGAAGTTAAGCGTAGAGCTAAACGAGTAAAAGAAGAAATCAAAGATGTTATTGATGAAGCTAAAGATGTAGCTGACCAAGTCAAAGATGTAGTTGATGCTGCTAAAGGTAAAAAACGTAGAGGTAGAAAACCAAAATCTAAAAAATAATGAGTAAATATAATTTATCAGATTTATTAAACGAAGTACAAGGTGGTAAAATTGGTACCTTAAATATTTCAGCTAAAGAATTAGTTTCTAAAATGGAAGATGTTGAAGCCAAAGGTATTGATGTTGATCGATATGATGGCTTATCAGTTGATGGAAAAACCCATTTAGAATTTCATGTCCACCCAGAAGGTAGAGACGAACCAGATGCTTCATTTTCAGTTTATGATTATAAATTTGGAGAAGATCCTACTGATGAAGATAATTTTATGACTGAATACCCATTTAGTGTAGGTGGTAAAGGTGGATATGCCTTAAGAAATGCTCAAGAATTAGTAGGTGCTGAAGCTTATAGAATGGAAGAAGAAAAGAAAAAACTTCCTAAAGAATTTGCTGATGCAGAAAAAGCAGCAGCTGAAAAAGATGCTAAAAAAGCTACTGGTGCGATGAAAGAAGCTAATGAAGACTATGATTTACTAAAAATCAAAAAAGAAATTAGATTCCATTTAGATGCTTATGAAGCAGGTACTATTGAGGGTGATGATTTAGCTCAAGCAGTTGAAGAAGTAGTATTTGGTGCAGTTGCATCCCCAGGAATTAATACTGATGATGATTTTGAAAGAGAGCAAAGAATGCAAATGAGCATGAGAGAAGAAGATGCTATTGAAGATGAACCAGTAACTGAAGCTATGTTTGGTCCTGCTGAATTCCTTAAATCTAAAGGTATTGATGATAAGGTAATTAAAGATTTTATGAAAGTACATGCTAAAGACATTGTAGGTGCTAGTGAAGATGAAATAATGGATGAATTTAAAGAATTCAGAATAGCAAACTACGATTATGTAGATGAAAATTTAAAAGAACACTTTAGTCGTTTTCTAAAAGATTATCAATAAGATAAATTTAAATATAAAATAAAAAAAGAGGCTATTTAGCCTCTTCTTTTTTTTCACAACACCTTACATAGGTGTTCCACATTTGTTGGGCGGTTTTAATATCAATTGTTCCCTCTTCTAGTTGCTGTTGTATTGCTTCATATACAGCTCTCTTATCCTCCTCCGTTTTATTGTGAGCAAAACTTAGGGTACTAATCAACATTAAACCGATTAAGACTAATCGTTTCATATTATAAAGTTTAATGTTCGGTTATACATATAGTAATGGTTTAGTAAATTTAACGTCATATATATGACGCCTTTATTTTATACATTCCCTTAGTATTTATAGGTGTGAAAATTGATATAATAACATTTCGATTACCTACAAATACACCTAATCCTTCTAGACATTCAACTTGTGGTTGGGTAGCTTTAGTAGATGGGAAAGAAGTAGGATGGTGTAATATGGCTTTTTGGCCTGATAAAGTTATTAAATTTGAAGATGCTTTTGTAAAAGAAAAATATAGAGGTAAAGGCATCTACAAAACACTATGGAATACTAGATGGGAATATGTTAGTGAACACTATAAAGGGTATAGAATTGTTTCATATTGTAAACCTACTACTATAGAGTTCCATGAGAAAAGGGGATTTAAAACAATAGAAGTATTAAACCTCATGGAGAAATATGTGTAAAAATTTGGCTACCCGAAATATCATTCGTATATTTACGGCGTAATTAAAAATAAAGGTTATGATGATTAAAGATTTAAAAGTAGGTGATATATTCCAAATGGAAGGTTTAGATACTGATGGTAGCACTGTTCAATGTGATGCAACATTAATATCATATCAAGGAATGAATAAATATGTTGTTGAATCAGACGGTATAACAATATTATATGATGGTGAAGATAAAGTAACTAAAGTATATTAATATTTGCTTGGCTACCCAGGATATCATTCGTATATTTACGGCGTAATTAAAATAAAGGTTATGAGTAATCCAGTATTAAAATTTTTGTTAGATAAAAAACGTAAAGGTCTTCCTATGAATATGGGTGAGGCAATGTCTGAATGTGATGTTTGGGGTAGTAGTGAAGAAGGTACTGTTGGTCCTATGCTAAACGCATTTAGAAAACATTGGGAAGAAAATAATAAATAAAAGGTTATGTTTAAAAAATATAAAAATACAATAGATTCAGTTACGTCGTTTTTAATTATAGCAGGTATATTTTACTTGTTATATTTCACATTATGGGTTGTTTGCCCTTGTTAAAATTAAAGTTATGAAAACATTTGGTGATTTAAAGTTTGAAATACACCCCGTTACTAAAAAGGGTATTAGATCAACAATTGAGCTTAAACCTAATGTGTTTATCTCAGTTGTAGCAGGAGAAGGTTTCTATAGTACATCTAAAAAAGGTGTTAGAGCAGAATGTCTTATACCTGAAGATGCTTCTACATTTGAAGTTGGTATTATAGATGAAAACTTACCTGAAGATGAACAAGAATGGGATGTTTTAGGTTGGCAATCAAGAGAGGATATTAATAAGTTAATGGTTGAACATGGATAAAGAGCTATTATATAATAGGTTAAGTGAAATACATGAACTCATGGAAAGCAGAAGAGTGTATGATGCTCAACTACAATTAGAAGGATTCATTAGAGAAATTAAATACGGAGTTTATGATAAATAAAATACATAGAGAAAACCCAGTTACTTATTGTTATACTAAAGGTAAACAATATCTAAAAGAAGGTAATGATGACAAAGCTAGGGATTACTTTGATATGGGAATAGCTATGGTTGCTTCCAAAAGAAAAGATGGTTATGAAGTAGATGATATTTTAGAAGGAACTAAAGTCGAAACTTGGTTGATGAGATTTTGGGTTAAGTTGGAAAATAATAATTTGATGTTGTAATGGATTTTAGTATAATGTTATTAGCAGATGGGTTTCTAATTGGATTTACCCATTACCCTAAAGGGGAAGAAGAAGAGGATTGGACTGAGTTTAATCTTTATTTAGGTTTAGTTCGTTTAACTTGGAGATGGTTTTAAAATGAGTAGAATAGAAGACTTAGTTTATAGTGCTATGGAACATGGTAAAGCAGATCAGTTACTAAAAAGAGTAAGTGAAATAAAAACCCAAATTCCAAATAGACCTTTAGATGAAATATATGATCAAGCATATATAGAAGTAATGAACACATAATGGAAAAAACAGGTAATTTAGTTAAATTAGAATATGATTTTGATACAGCTAGAAACCTAGAAGTGTACATGCCTAATTTAAAAAATTGGTATAGAGTTACTTCTCGTGAATTTAGATCGTTTAATGGTAAACGAAGAATATCAAATCAAGAATATAATGGACCTATTTATCTATTTGGTACTAATAAAATAGCTGATGCTTCAGAATATGAATCAGGTAAAATAGTAGAACACAAATGGAAATCAATTAGAAGACCAGGTGAATGAAATTAAATGAATTACTTATTGGAATAGGGATGTTTGTGGTTGCTCACATTCTCGCTTTCTTCCAACTAAACGGACAATTCATTTGGAAGTGGTTTGAAAAAAACGAAGTTTTAGTAGCAGCATTTGGATTCTTCATTTCCTTTTTTTATATTTGGGGTACAAAATACACAGTAAATGGGTTTGAAGGTCTATTATGGCCAGCTCGTTTTATTGGGTTTGGTGTTGGAATGATTATTTATGCTATTGCTGTTAGTTATTATTTTAACGAAGGTATTAGCTTAAAAACGGCTATTAGTTTAATACTAAGTATTATATTAATTGCTATCCAAACTTTGTGGAAAGGTTAAAATATGAAAGCAGGTAAGATTTGGGGTGAAACTAAAATGATACACAAAAATGGTGTATTAGAATTTCATAGAATTAAATTTAAGTCAGGATACAAGTGTTCTGAACATGAACATAAATTCAAATGGAATGGGTTTTATGTTGAATCAGGTAAAATGTTAGTTCGTGTTTGGCAAGATGATCAAGGTTTGGTTGATGAAACAATATTAGAAGCAGGTGATTTTACAACTGTTAAACCAGGTAAATTTCATCAATTTGAAGGATTAGAAGATGGAGTTGCGTTTGAATTATATTGGGCAGAGTTTAGCCATAATGATATAAATCGTAGAACATCAGGGATTAAAGTATGATGAAAATAGCTATTGCAATCCCAGCTAGATTAAATAGTAGTAGATTAAAAGAAAAAATGCTACTAAAATTTGATGGTAAACCTTTAATTCAAAATGTATTTGAAAAGGTATCTAAATTTGGATATAATACATTTGTTTTAACTGATAGTAAAAAAATAGCTGAATACATTCCTAATAAGAATGTTATATTAACAGGTGAAGCAGAAAATGGTACAGCAAGAATTTGTAACCAATCAATAAAGTTTTGGAACTATGATTACATTATTAATATTCAAGGTGACATGTTAGATGTAACGTATGAAACAATAGAACCTATAATTAAATCAATGGGTGCTCATAGACAAGTTATTACAGCTTACACCAAAGGATATAATCCAAAGGGTGTAAAAATAATTCATCAAAATAATTTAGCATGTTGGTTTACTAGAAAAGATATTGGTTATGGTGATTCACATTTAGGAATATATGCTTACCCTTGGATGTTTTTAGACAAATATAATTCATTTAGTGAAAATTATCCTGAAGAAGATCTAGAACAAAATAGAATTTTAGGTTCTCATTACAGAGTGATGGCTGTAGAAGTAGAATATGATGGTAGAGAAATTAACAATGAAGATGATTTATGAGTAAGCCAATTGTTATAGCTGGACCTTGTCAACATGAGAGTTATAAACATAGCTATAAAATAGCTGAAGTTTGTAAATCCATTTGTGATCAATATGGTTTTGAATATTATTTTAAAGCTAGTTTTGATAAAGCAAATAGAACATATAATGATTCACCTAGGGGATTAGGTTTAAATGCTTGCTTTAGTGATTTTGATCAGTTAAGAAAAGAATTTAAGTTAACTACTGATTTCCATGAAACACACCAAATAGATAGGTTAGATGTAGATGTATATCAAATCCCAGCATTTTTATCTAAACAAACAGATTTACTTCAAAAAGCGTCATCTAAAAATAAAATTGTTAATGTTAAAAAGGGACAATTTATGTCTCCCAGAGAAATAGATGGTATTTTATCTAAAATAGGTAGTCAAAATGTATGGATTACAGAACGAGGTTCATTTTTTGGATATAATAATATGGTTATTGATTTTGAGGGTGTTCAGTATATGAAAGATAATTATAATATTCCTATTTTCTTAGATATTACTCATAGTATTAGTCATAGAAAATACGCTTATATGATGGCTGGTTTAGCTGGCAATATGGGATTAAATTTATTTGTTGAGGTGCATAACGATCCTAATAATGCACCTTCAGATGGTAAAAAGATGGTTGAATTAGATCAATTTAAACAAATTATTGATCATTATTATACAAGTTTTAAATGAACAGATTGGATGAACAATATAGAGGGCTATTAGCTGAAGTACTTCATAATGGTACTGAAAAAGATGACCGTACAGGCACAGGTACATTATCTAGATTTGGTATGTCTATTAGACATAGAATGAGTGATGGGTTCCCTATTTTAACTACTAAAAAAATGCCATTAAAAACAGTAGCAACTGAATTAAAGTGGTTTTTAAAGGGTGATACTAATATAACTTACTTATTAGATAATAATTGTAATATTTGGAATGGTGATGCTTATAAACAATATCAAAGGGCTTGCTTGTGGGAATTAGAAAGGGATGAAATGACCTACGATGAGTTTATTAAGCAAATGAAAACGGATAAATCATTTGCTCAAGTTTGGGGTGGTTTAGGTCCAATTTATGGTAAGCAATGGAGGAAATGGAATAGAATGAGACCATTAGATGAAATAGATCAAATAGCTGATTTAATTGAAAATCTAAAAACAAACCCTAATAGTAGAAGACATTTAGTATCAGCTTGGAACGTAGGTGAATTACCTACTATGACACTTCCACCTTGCCATTATTCATTCCAATGTTATGTAGCAGACAATAAACTATCTTTAATGTGGAATCAACGTTCAGCTGATTTATTTTTAGGAGTACCTTTTAACATTAGTAGTTATGGTTTACTATTATTGTTACTATGTAAAGAAACAGGTTACAAACCAGGAGAATTAATAGGTAATTTTGGTGACATTCATTTATATAAAAATCATTTAGAACAAGCTAAAGAACAAATTAGCAGAACACCATATGAATTACCTAAATTAACAGTTCTAAATGTAGATATTTTAAAAGGTGAATTTAATTATGTGATAGAAAATTACAACTATCACCCAACAATTAAAGCGCCATTAAGCAATTAAAGTTATGTGTACATCAGGAATACATTATGAATTTCAAAACGAATTAGAAGAGGATTTAATAGAAGTCGATCCTAAGTTAATTTGTAAATATTCAGGACTTCTATCAATATATGGTTATGAAAAACTTTAATCAATTTTTAAACACTTATTATCCTATTATTTTAGCATTTATTTGTATGTGTTATTCAATAGGATTAGGGCTATTTGGTTACACTGAAGAAGCTCAATATACAGCCCATTGGGCAGGAACAATTTTGCTATTTGCAATAGCAATAAGACAAAGACGAAGAGGATGAATATAGTAATGTTTATAGTAGGAGCAGTTATATTTGCTATCTACGTAGCATTTTTAATGTGGAATATATTTTATAACCACAGTAAAAACAAAGAAGAAAACTACCCAGGTTACTATGTAAGACATAAACAACCTAATATAGAAGTGATGACAGGAACTTATCCTCACAGTTTAAAAAAACGTAAACCTAGAAGATCTGATAAACGTAGAAAAAAGATTGTTAAGTGAGAGTTTGTAATGTTTGTGGTATAAATAGATCTGATTTTATGTTTAAAACAGGTCAAAAGAAAACCTGTCGTAAGTGTGAATACAGATGGTGGAGAAACATCCTTAGGATGATGGTTAGAGATAGAAGACTAACACCACTAGAAAGGATGGGTGCTAGAACAGGTTATATGGGAGTTGGGTTTTTGATTGCTGGACAGTGGACTGTTGAACCTATATTATTTATTATGGGTTTTATTTGTGTATTAGTTCAGGTTCTTATTAGAAGACAATGGAACCTAGTTATATTACAGCTAAATGGATTAATAGCTTGGACTATGCATTTTATTAAATCGTTATGAATCATAAAATAGACTTACATGGATTATCTCATAACCAAGCAGTAGCTAAGGTTGAGGATGAACTAGTTAAAATATCACTAGACAAATATTGGGAAGTACATATTATAACTGGTAAGTCAAAATACATGCAACATAGGATTGTATCAGAAATATTAGATCCAATGAATTTTTTCTATTACAAACCACATACAAATGAAGGAATTATAATAGTAGTACAAGATGAATTATTTAATTAGAATATTTTTATTTTTATTTTTATTCACAGGTTGTGAAAGAGATAATAGTTGTTTTTGTGTTGAAACAATGACTGATATAGAAAATGGAGACGTTTATGTTAATGAATATTGGGTAGATGATTGTTATAACTCATTCCAACAAACCACAGTTTATAGTTGGGGTAACATAGTAATAGATTGTAGAAAATGAATCTATATAGTAATGTAATCTACAATGGTAACAAAGCCTATAAAATACTTAAAGCAGTAGCTATACATCAGTTTTTAAATAAAGATGATAGTGTTAATAGGAAAGTATTAGGATTGTATGTAAACGAAATAGGAGGCAATCATGTCTTACAACATAATAGTAAGTTTCTTATCTGTGAGGAAATAGAAGAAGCAATTATTGAATGAAAACCTATATAATACACTTACCCAATAATGATTTTTCAATTAAAATGACTAATGAAACAATCAAATCATTAGAACCATTTAATATTGAATATGAATTATTTAATGGTGTTGAGGGTAGAAATGGAGTTGAAATACTAAGTAAACATAATAAGTACCCTTCAGCTTATTTTGATATGGAAGAATGGAGTGATGGTACTATAGGGTGTTTAGCTAGTCACTATTTACTTTGGGATAAATGTTCTAAACAAGATGAACCATTTTTAGTATTAGAACAAGATGCTATTGTAGTTAGGGATCCAAGAGACATAGTTAATGAAGTAAAAAATGTTTGTCATTTAGATGCTCACTTACCTTTTGATTTAGAACGAGAAAACCATTTTGATTACTACAATAAACAAATCAAAATAGATAAACAAGGTGTAAGTAAATATCCTAGAGGTAACTTTTATCATGGTAAAGTACGTAAGTTAATCCCACAAGGATGTTTTAAAGGTGCTTATGGTTATATAATAACACCTAATGGAGCAAAGGATATTATATCATGGGTTGATAAACATGGTTTACTCCCAGCTGATGGTTGTTTAAATCACAAATCAACTTACTTACAACGTACAAATAGTACTTATGTTAGATTGAATCCATTCTTTAAAACATTAGAATTACAAGCTAAATACTCACTTAGAAAATAATTAAAGGCTCCTATGGATTTATTTGGCTACCCAAGATATCATTCGTATATTTACAACGTAAATAAGAATAATAATTAAATAATAAAGGTTATGAGTAATTCAGTTCAATTAGAAATGTTTAAAGGTGAAGTGTTAACAGAAGAGCAACAAAGACAAGTTGATTCTTTTATTGATACTCAAGCTCAAAATGCAGAGCTTAAACAAAAAGAAACTTCAAGAATAATGTTATTACTTGATGAAGCTGGTTTTGCTTATGGTGAAAATTATACTGATACTACTAAAGTAGAAGAAGTTACTAAAGAGGTAACTTTAGGTTATAGTTACAATAATACTAACTTTAATGTTGAGCTTACTTATCTTGAAACTACAGGTTGTGTATCAATCACTTATGATAAAGTAAAGGGTGATAAGTTAGTAAAAGATTGGAGTATGGTTTATGTTGATAGAAATAATAAGTTAGAGTGTTCTTCAATTACTCCTCAATACAGATATTATAAGCCATCTACTTTATTAGAAAAGCTAAACAAGCATAATGAAAAACAAGCAGCTCAATTAGAGAGAGATAATAAAGAAAAGATTGCCATTGATTATACCATTAAAAAATATCAAAAATTATACCCAGAAGCTGAAGTAAAAGAAAGCTATGGTTATGAAAGATTTAGTGGTAGATATTCAACTATAGAAGTTGAGTTTAAAAGTGGTTCTAGTGTTACTTTTAAAATGGGATATGGTAAGGAGCTTGATAGTGAAAGAGTAGTATCTAGTTATGATGCTCAAAGTGAAAATATTGAAGAAAAGTTAGCTAGATTTAATAACCAGAAGTAATGAGTGGAGAAGAAATAATCAAAACACTTAAGGTAATAGAGGGATTGATTGATAATCATCCCTCAGTTGCCAAACAAAAACTTAATTATTTAATAGATGATATCTATATGTTTAAAACTAATTCATTATGAAAATAAGAACAGGTAGTATATATCAACACTTTGCGTTTGGGTTTTCCATAACAAACTATCATGGTGAATATAGAGCGTTGGTAATTGATTTGGCATTTTGGTATGTAGAATTTGTATTTAAAGATTATGACTAAAACAAGAAGTAAGTTAGAAAAATATATCCATTTATT
>CAACVD010001455.1_pt1 | contig 11351 bp, 8 predicted proteins | sample 2381771 | NCBI WGS metagenome assembly CAACVD01 (sample SAMEA5211965, study PRJEB30684) | marine metagenome | biome: Marine; feature: Epipelagic; material: Water | collected 2015-10-15 | depth 15 m | reverse complement strand
GTCTTGATAGCTTTTGCAGAAGCAAGGGTAGTATCTGTTCCAGCAACACTAGACAAGTCTGTATCAAGTACACCCGATTTAAGATTATCTACTTCAATGTTAGAAACAGTATTATTATCTACATCAATTGTTTTGTTAGTAAGTGTTTGAGAACCTGCTAGTGTAGCTACTGTGCTATCAATGGCAAAAGTAACGGCATTACCAGAACCACTCGTATCAATGCCTGTACCACCTGTAAACGTAAGACTCTCACTATCAAGGTCAATGGATAATGCTCCACCTGAATCTGCAGAAAAGTCTAGGTCTTGTGCAGTAAGTTGTGCGTCTACATATGCTTTGATAGACTGTTGTGTAACCAGCGCAGTAGCACTGTTAGATGCCATATTGTCTTCATCAAGAATGTCTGTTACAGTTGTACTTGGCATCGCAATGCCATCTACATATGCAACACCATCAATGTACAAGTCCTTCCATTCTGAACCAGAAGCACCTAAGTCATGTGTATTGTCGGCAGAAGGAATGATACTAGACGCAACGTCAGCCGTAATGGTCACTGTGTCACTAGCTGCATTACCAAGTGTGGTATTGCCATTTACAGTTAGGTTGGCAGTAATAGTAGCACTTTCATCTACCAGCAGTGTGTCGATGGTTGCAGTACCATCAAGGAACAAGTCCTTGAACTCAAGGCTGCTTGTACCCAAATCAATGTCATTGTCAGTGACAGGTGCAATTAAACCATCCTGAAAGCGTATCTGTTCAGTCGTGCTACCAGATACATCTACAAAAACACCAACCCGATTGTTAGTGTCATCTACTACAACTTTGTTAATTGGGGTGGTAACACCGGGGTCACCAATCAATCCAATAACTGGGCCTTCAGCAGCAGTACCATCATGCTTGTGTCCAGCAGTGTTACTAAAAGCAGCCAGTATCTGATTAAATTCATCATTACTATGTGCTGCGGTAATAACATCACCGTCAGTGTACGATGATTGTCTGATATATCCTGCCATTACCTTCTTGCTCCTGCGTTAAATTCTAGCTGAAATCCTTTTAGTGAGTATGGAGATGATTCTCCATTATCTACAACACGGAGTGCAATTGCGAATCCACTACCCTCTACTGGTTGTCTAACAAGTGGGTTTGATTGACCACCATATGTAACTGTTCCATAAGCACCAATACCATATAAGGCTACAATCTTAGAACTGTCGAATGGGTAAGCTGCCGGTTGTGATATGATGGCATCTTCATAGTTGTACCGTAAAAACAAATCAGAGTTTACAATTCCTGTTGGTGCGTAGTTAATAATTACACGTTGAAAGTTTTTACGGATACCAGCATCCCCTGCTGTAATATCTGTTGAACGATACCGCCCAACAATATTTGTTCCGTCAAACTTATTTGTTTTTTCCTGTCTATAAATAAATCCGTCAAAGCCGCCATGCAAAACATAAGTAGTACCCTGAACGCTATTTGAGTCAGTGCAAGATGGTTGTATTCCAAGAGTTTCAGAAAACTCGTAACCTTGCTCACGTTTTACAGCAATAATACCCTTTGTTTGTGATTCTGTATTTGCTGACGTATTAACTTGAAATAGACGATACTGCGTTTTATCTGGTATTACTAGACTATCAAATTGGTCTATGTCCGTCACGCCATTAAAGCGTTCTTGAATAGGCTTACTAATTGTACCAAGTTCAACGTCATTGATACGTTCAGTACCAGCTACAGTTCTAAGACCATCACGCCCAAGAAATATAATATCACCACCAAGTTCCTGAACAGTAAAACCATTAAGACATCCAATGTCCCGTGTAATAGGTTGCATTACAAAATCTGCAATGGTATTGCCCGTCAGTCTGTATATTCTATTTTCACCAAAGATAATAAGTTCGTTACGAAACGGAAACAGTGCTGTAATAGTACTGTCTACACGTATTGCTCCCGCGCCATTAGCTGTACTAAAATCATTATCAGTAAATGGTGCAGTAAATACTAACTCTTCTGGGTTTGCACTGTGACCTGCAAAAAACAGAGCATCTTTAAAACCTACAACAAACTTTGGATTAGCTGGTGCGCCTGTTGCATTTAAGTCTGTTACTGTTGTTCCATCGTATTTTGTAGCATGATTAGCACCATCAGCCCAAACAATGTGGTCAGTGCCAGAAAGATTATACCTAAAGAAAGTATATTTGTTTGCGTTTGACCGTCCTGTATCAATTTGTGTCCAGCTACCTGTTGTCCCCGCCTCAAATACTTTCTCGCCTCTAGCTGCAATAACTTTGTTGTTACCCTCAAAGAAAGCTGACATCAAGACGGGTTCACTTGATGAAGCTGTCTGCGGAACAACATTACTATTCCATTTTTCAAAACCATTAATCCGTCTATACCCACCGCCAACGTCAGGCTCAAAGTTTTCTAGTTCAAGTGCCATGCCGGGTTGCATAGCAAACGTAGAACGGTTTAGGATAAGACCACCTTCACATGCAAAGTAAAATGGGCTAAGTCTAGATTCGTCAGCCATATGTTAAAGTCCCGATGGAAAAATTGATGTACCATAGCGTTGTGAACGTGGAATGTAAGTTGACCTAAGATAGCTAAAATTACGGTTAATAAACAGACTTTGCATATGTTTAATACCCTCTTCAAACCGGGCAAAATTTATGCCATACTGCTGTGCTTCACCACGATATTGATAACCATAGGCAGTTGCACCGTCCACGATTACCTGACGAAACTGTTCAGGAATTGTTGGTACATCTGTAGCTGCACTCAGTTGTGTTGGCTTGGTATAAGCATCGTACTTTAGAGTATATGCTTTATCGGGATAAGGAAACAGACCATAGTTATTATCGGGTGTGCGAAATACATAGATGGGTACACCACCTACATCTGCTGTGCTTTCTTGGTCAATATATTTATCTACATATTCTTTGTAATCTAATTCCTTTAGTGTTACACCCGCAACACCTAGAGATTCATTTTTTTCAATTCTAAAAGTTTCATAGTCTACATGATATATGTTAGAAGCAATACTATAACGTGTAGTATTTGCTACAAGAGTCTCAGTTTGTTCTGCGTGACTAAATGACCAGCTAAACTCTCGTTGAAAAATATAATTAATGGCATCATTTACAGCGTTTTTACATTGTGTTTGAAAACCTCTAGAAGCACTAAAATTAGAAGACGAAAGCGAAATTTCATTAAATCTCGCCAGAACTTCATTAGTAATATCAAGATAGTTATATGCCATTTTAAAATCCTAAAGATGGAGAGGGCCAGTTGCCCAGCCCTCTCACTTGTTTATGCAAGTGTGTCGCGGTCTACTTCGTCAGCAGCCATGTCACCTTGGTCACTGATGTCCATCATCACGGCATAAGCACGTAGCTTACCAGCCGTAAATGAAGCACCACTGCCAGCCAGCACAAAATCAATTGTGTCGGACGAGGTGGATGGAGCAAGACCGTCAATGGAAACCTGTGGAGCATATGCACCATCAGACGCACCATCAATGTCTAGTGCAGCAGCAAACTCATCAGCATCACCACCAGTGAAGCCAAGAGCAGCCGTAGCATCTGTACCAGTATTCATAGTTGCAGATTCTACAACCTGAAAACCAGCAGCTACAACCAGAGTATTGGCAGGTACGGTAATTGCCTGAATAGTATCGCCGGGAGCAATGCTATTTGTGGTCAGGTCAATTGTTACATCAACGTAGTATGGATTGCGGCCACGCTGTGAATTACCCGATTCGGGATGAAGAAGTGCGGTAATGTTAGCCATATCTTAATCTCCCCTATGCCAAGTGATACTTTGCGTTCACAAGTGCTTCTGGGCGAAGAATCTTGCGTCCGTAAAGGTGCATACCACGAACAATGTCAGCAAAGCTGTCAGGGTCACGGTAGGTTTCGGTTTTGTTAATCTGCTCTGCAGTAGCAACAGCAGAAGTGTGACCAGCAACAATTACACCAAAGTTGGTTGTGCTGTTCGCACCCGCGAAGGATGGACCAGTACCTACTGAAGGCAGATTGTTGGACTGATATACTTGGAACCCATGGATTTGAGTACTAATCTGACCGTTCTGGAGGCCGGAACCACCAAAGTCAGCATTGAACAGACGAGAATCCTCGTCCTTCAGTACTTCCATGAATACTGGGTCAAGCACGAGCCAGCGACCCTGTGAGTCCACGTTTTGCTGGTCAAGAAGACGAGCCATACGTGCAATCAGAGTCAGTGGATGTGTGTCACCAGCGGCAGGTGTTGAGTCAGTTGCGGCACCAGTACGAGGCTGGATAGCAATAGCAGCACCTGCACTACCAACGGAACCTGCACCATCTGAAAAGTCAGATGCGTCCAGCTTCATGGATGCAAGCAGTTCGTCTGAACCAGCAGTTGTAACAGCTTTAGAGCCATTAACTACATCGTTTACAGTGTCTGCAGTTGCATGCAGAGCAGACTGCTTGAAGCCTGACAGATAACCAAGAACGTCTTGGTCAAACTGGTCAGCAAGGCGATAAGCAGCGCGGTCACTTGCCAGAGACTGGAAGTTAACGTGGCTGTGTGCCTCTTCAATGTCATCAACCTTAAATGCAAAGTAGTTAGCTTTGTCAATGGTTAGGTTGAAGTCTTCGTCATCAATGTCTTGCGGCGTGATGGTTGTACCACGAGCGTAAGCCTTGACTGTGATTTCGGGTTCTTTGATAATCTTAACGGAATCACCCATGTTTGCAATCTCACCGAAATAATCGGAATTGGTGATTGCTTCAGCAATAGCAGACTTGCGGAAAGCAAGTTGCACCTGTTTGCTGTAAATTACAGGTGAAAAATTACCGTTAGGAAGGTTACCATACCCGGCTGCGGTATTAAAAGCCATGATAAATTCTCCTAATATTGGCGTTTTTCATTACAGATGCAAACTCACCAGACTAATCAGGGGCTGATTCACTATGGGTGCGTATCGTATGCAGTTGGCCTACTGCATCTTTAACGGGCCATGCTCTTCAGGTAATCCGTAAGACTGAATTGTTTGCTGATAGTGTAAGCAGGTAGCGAACCCACTTACACCTAGTTGACTATAGTTATACTTACATTCAACTATTTGTCAACACTTTTTTTTACCTGGCTGAACCAGATACATCATAGATAAACTTTCCTGTCCGAATAGCTTCCATGATTTCATCAGAACGCTTCTCATATTCTTGAGGCGACATTTTTTGAACTTGTGATTCACGAATGTAGCTGGATGTTTCATCATCCTGTGGCTTGCTACGTGAGTTGCGTGTGTCAACTGATTTAGCAGCATCTTTAGATGTGCTTTTCTTTTTTGTTGTAATGCCACGGTCTGCTTTATACAAGTCAATTGCTCGTGCTGCAGAACGTGCGTCATTATCATTTTCATACAATGCGTCTTGTACCCACTTTGGCTGTTCTTCAGCCCACTCGTGAAAAGAATCATCTTCACGAATCTCGTCAAAGTCAGGATGCATTCGCATAAGTTCTGCTTCCGCTTTTTCTTTTTTAGCATTGTATTGCAAATCGTCAATTGCTTTCATGCGTTCTTCAAGCGAGTCAGCTTGTTCTTTTGCTTTTTTTATTGCAATTGTTTCTACGATTGCTGCAACATCAGGATATTGTTTCATCCAACTTTCAAGGTCTGCATCAGACTTTGGTAGTTTCATTTCCTGTTTAGTAGCATCAGTAAGTTGAGATTTTAGTTTTTCAATCTCTTCTTTAAATTCTTCTGCTTGCTTTTGCTGATGCCTACGAAGATCAGAATAGCGCTTTTTAAAGGTTTTTTCTTCAGCGTTATCTGGTTCAGCTTCTTGTGGTTCTTGCTCTGCTTCACCACGTTGTTCTTTGATTAACTGTTCCAGTTCTTCTTCTTCCATTTTGCGCTTTTCTTCATTCGTGTATTTTCGATTTGCAAACGCAACTTTTTTTTCAGACTGCATTTCTTCAGCCATAACTGTAGCATTCTCTGCCATTTACTTTCTCCTTGTTGGGGCCAACGTAGCCACACCTGTCGGGTGGGGGATGGGTAGGCCAACTAATGTGAACTATTTCTTGGAAGCCAGTCCACTTTGCTTCATATTTTTAGGCTTGCGTTTTTTAGTTGCTAAACCCTTTTTCTCAATATATTTTTTGCCTACAAATGCGCCTTTATAATCTCCAAAATCCGACATGCCTGTTGGTCCACCACCAAATGCACCTTCTGTGCCTGTTGGATCACGCCCTTCCGACCTAGCATCTCCTAATGAGTCGCCTCCCCCTTCGTAAGTCTCTTCATCTTTTTGAACTGCTCTTTCATAAGATGCTTGTGCGGCAGCATTAGCCCTAGCTTGGGCAGCCTCTCGTTCTTCTCTAATTTGCTCTGCTCTCTTTTCTGCAATTTCTCTCACTATAGTTTCAGTTCTCTTACTAATATTTGTTCCAGAAATTGTAGTAGATACTCCTAGTTTTTTTGCCCTGTTGTTAATATTCTCTTTTGCTTCTTCTGCGGAAATAGGATTGCCTTTCTCGTCTAAAAAATCTTCTTGTAATTCAGTAACCACTTGTTCGGTAACATTAGCAATCTGAGCTTGAACGACAGTTGATAACTCATTCATAGGAGTTTGGTTATCATACACCCCATCTTTAATTCCAGAAAGTGCCTCGCTACGAGAGAATGAAACATTGCCCCCACGAAATGAATCTAACACCCCACCAAATGCTGCCGAAGAAAGAGAATTTTCTTTTGCTTTCTCTTCTCCACCAAACAACGATTTTACAGCACCCGAAAAACCTGCACCGCCAAACATCTCTGCTAGACCAGCAAAACCTAAACCATACTTACTAACTGTTTCTTTTAAGGAAGGGCTTAATTTACTTTTATCAAAACCAATTCCTGTTGGATCAGTTGTTGAATATCCTAAATCTTCTTGCTCATCTCTGCCGCCCCCACCTCTTTCTTCAGTAACTCTAGCACTTGGGGCTGTTACTTCTGCAGGTTCTATAATATCAGTATCAACAGGTGTAAATCCTGTAGGAATTGGATATATAGGATTACCATTTACAAAAGGAATGGTCATCTTTTGACCAGTCTCTTTGTTTTCATATTCTTTCAATTCATCATAACGTCCTGTAGTAGTAGGCAACAGCTGTTCAAAAGTTGAATCAGTTGGTGTTACAGGTGTTGTTGGAGGAGTAAAGCCAGTTTGAATTGGCTGTGGTGTAAAAGGAACTGTTGGAGGCTGATAGGGTTGTTGAGAATATTGAGCAAATTGTGAAGGTTGTTGATAAATATCAGATGGATTAGGATTAGGCACAAAACCACCTGTCTGAAACTCCATGGTTTCATCTTCAATGTCAAGGTCATCAAGATCAAATGGAATATCATCAGGAAGTACAGCTTCTTCACTATTGCCCATCTGACCCATGGCTTCCATACGGGCAAGACCTGCTTTTGCTTCCTGTCGCATTTTCATAAGTGTTTCAAGACCAAAATATCGTACTACATCTGCCGGAAATACAAATTCGCCTTCACTAAGTTGAGCAGGAATATCATCCCGAACTTCTTTTTGCGTAGAACCTGATGGTACTTCATTTCCAGAAACTGGATCAACTGTACCACCCTCATCCATCAATCCACCGTCTTCAAACATTTCCATTTGTTCTTTCATAACTGCTCCACCTTTGTTCATTTTGGGTGTACTAGACCTATCTAATTCCTCAAGTAACTCGTCACGTACAGCATCTCGTTCTTGTAATTTTTCTAAATCTTCCTCTGGAAAAAAATAATCTATAGTTCTTTCAAAGATATTTTTTTCTTTGGGTTTTTGTTCCATCATAGACTCTACTTCCGCAGGAGGAGTAACGTCTGGATCATCAGGCATATCTACAGAATCACCTATGTCTGGTAGCTCTCCCGGGTAGTCTAAGGTAAAAGCCTGCTCTGTTTGATTTGTTTCAGGTGCGGGTTCTGGTTCAGGCGTGACAGTACCAAGTTCAGAAAAGTCTTTTGTTACATCTTTTGTAACAGGACGTACATTTACGCCTAGTGTATCACTAACCTTTGTTTGTAGATTGGAAAGCTGCCGTTCCTTGTCCTCTTTCTTTGGATCGTCCTCTCGAATTTTACCAAAGTGTGCGTTGATAAAACTTGGTACTGTATCAGCGTCTGCAATTTTTTTCTTTTCGTTTACGTGGACTGCAGCTAGAAACGGATAATACTTTTTGTGATTTTTGGATGAAATGTCTCCAACACCAAAGCTACCGTATACACCACCCTTATTATTTCGTTTATTGATACCCTGTTCAATAAATTCTTTGATATAACTTTTAACATCACTGGGAAGCTGGGTGTAACCTTCCTTAAAGTTACCAGATTTCATATTGTCGCGTTGTTCAGTCTCACTATCGCCTGGATAAAAATAACCTAATGCCGTACTGTAAGTAATCTGTAAAGGACCAAACGCAGAAGACTTTCTAGAAGCACCAGTAAAGATATAGGGCCAACCTGTTTTATCCTTATACGCACCTACCTCTGCCTCTTGCAAGGCACCGTACATGTCGGCAAAACTTTTATCACCTACTGTCTGACTTGTGAGACTGTCATAAAGCTGGTTGTAGTTTTTAGTAGGTGTCTGTTCTTCAGCCATCTAAATTACTAACTTCTTCTCGTAACCGTTTCACTTTACGTAACACAGAGATTGACCCCTGCGCACGTAGTATATCAACATTATCTTTAGATTGTTCTAAAGTTGTTTGATATATCTCAATTAACGTATCAAGATAATTACTGAAGTGGACCCACTGGCGGTTGTTGCCCACCAGCGGCTTCAGTTTGCTGTACATTTCCTTGTCCACCATTTGCACTAAATCCTTGTTCACCCGGCACTGGAGTCATGCCTACACCAATATTACCACCCCCTGAACCTGTTGGGTCCATAGCATCTGCCCCAGCTGGCGCACCTTGTGGTTGACCTTGCTGAAGAGGCGCTTGAAAATCCTTCATGATTTCAGCTTGTATAGCTGCTTCATTCATGTTATTTACAACTTTGTCGGGGTCAAGGTCCATTGATTTTGCAATCTCAGTAATGACATACTGAAACTTTGCAAATGGTGCAAGCGCTGGATTGCTTGCAATCTGAAGGAATTGCATAAGTCGCTGACTACGAATTTCATTAGCCATAAGACTTTCCGTGCCACGTGCTTTAACTTCAAGATCACCTTTTATACCAGAATCAAAATCAAACTGCATATTAAAACGGAAGAAGCCTTCACCAAGAGGGCGAAGAAGATAATCGTCTACATTCTTAATAACGCTTTTGATAGAACCTTGTGCCGCACCCATAAGCATTGAGATGCCACTTGCTGTACGTCCTACACCTGATACCCCTGTTTGACCATGAGCAAACGATGGGAATCCTGTGCTTTCATCTGCAAGCTGACGTGCTTTGTCAAACATCATCATGTTTTCACTAGACACGTTAGGGTACTTTGTACCAAAGATAGCCTGACCCGGTGCGCCGCCCTGCCTACGAAATACTTTGCCCGGATACACAGTTAAATCTTGACCCGGTACTAAGTTTGTTTCATCTACTTCAATAAGCAAATTGCCTGACAATACAGCGTTATCAACTGCCATACGCATAAAACCATTCATCAAAGTCTGTGTATCGTCCATATTTTCTGCAATACCAACCCCAAAGAATGAATATGGATTTAGTTCGTATGGTGCAGCACAGTATGGAATTTTAGAAGGTTTAAATGGATTAAGAACAAGACGAATTAGCTTGTTGTTACATACCCATGCATTTGCTTGAAGTTCATCAAAATCTTTTAATTCGCTTGGTATCTCAACGCCTTGCTCTTCAAGCATATCAACATCAACCATACCCCAGTATTCAAGAACCTCAAAGCGATCAATACCATGTTCTGGTGCATAGTCTGAAAGGTCATCTTCCCAATATTTTTTAATGTAGTTCTCACCATGCATGATAACTTCATCAATAACAGATGAACGAAAGTATGGACGTTTCTTCAAAGAACGCAGTTGTGTGCGCGACATTTTATGTCGTTCAATAACATATTGCGCTTCATCCATATTATTTGCATCAGGATCAGGATAGAAGTTCCAGACAGAGACATGAGATACTTGCGGAACAGTTTTAAATATGGGATCATAGTCCCCTTCATCATTCCAATTAGGATACTCTTTATCTACGGCAAATGGACCTTTCATTACGCCTGTACCAAAAAGCGCCATCTCAAATGCTGTACTACGCAAATACTTAGTTGCACCTGACTCTTCTAATTGATCATGAATTTTTTTCTGCATTTTTTTAGCAGCAATCATTGCTGGACTAAAAGTAACAGCAGTTGGTGTTGCGCCAGGGCCTTCTTTTAATTTATCTTGAATTGGATCAAGTTTTTCTTGTAATGGACCTAGCTTTTCCACAAGGGTTTTTTCGGTGGCACCAGCTGGAAAGTCCATGCCATCACCTGCAAAACCATATGGATTTTCTAGATCATTTAGGCCACGAAGTTGTTCTGGTTCATTTGGATCAAAGTTAACATCTGCAACTACACCTTCTGGCAATTCTGTTGGTTCAATAGAAAGAGGAAATCTACTATTAGCAAATAGAACATCAGTGATTTGACCATAGGCCGCAAGAGTTTTAGTCTTAGTAATCTTAATAAAAACACGAGACTTTTCGGCTTCTGTAAATTGAACATCAGGACCATATAGACCACGATAATTACGATAGGCTTTTAACCAGCGTTCTTCATCGTTATACCTATAGTCTTCTGCCTTATTATAACGATCTTGAATAAAACCAATCAAAGACGCTACATCACGATCCTCGACCTCACTATCATCTGTATCGTCTAAGGCGATAGCATCATCTTCAATCATAATATCATCTTCAGCCATAGTGTACTTCCTTAATATCCAAATGTTGTGTCAGCAACTTGCATTCCTTGTGATGGTCTTCCCGTTGGGTCATAGTCAAATATGCTAAACCTTGGTCTTGACATTATACCATACCTAAGTGCATCATACAAATGGTCTTCACTTTTTGTATCCACATCTTCAGGGTTTTTCTTATCGAGGGGGATGGATGGTAGTTGCGTGACCATATTGGTGCAATTGTTAAAGATAACAAGTCTTGGCTCCTCTGTAAATTCGTCTATCTGTAAACGTCTATGTATTTCATTTTTACCAGCTAAACGACTTCCACGACTTCTATCAGAGGGTCGCCAACGACAACCCTTTTGTATCATCTGTTCAGCAAGGCTAGGACCAGTATCGCCGCGCTTATGCCAAAGAGAAGAGTCAAGAACTCCGTATTTAATGTTTCCATCTT
>CAACVD010001453.1_pt1 | contig 11358 bp, 8 predicted proteins | sample 2381771 | NCBI WGS metagenome assembly CAACVD01 (sample SAMEA5211965, study PRJEB30684) | marine metagenome | biome: Marine; feature: Epipelagic; material: Water | collected 2015-10-15 | depth 15 m | reverse complement strand
CTGGAAACTTGTTTTTAACTCTTACAGTTAACTCATTATAGTAATCATCTGATTCTGTGTCAAATCCTTCTGCTACTAAACCACGATGTATTCTTTGAGCATAGTCTGTCATTTCTTGATCTGATCTAAACCAAGTATTTTTTTCAGCCCATGCCAAAGCCTTTTCAGAGGGTTGTGGTCTTGAAGAAGTGGGTTGTGGATTGACTTGCTGTTTGTTTTCCATTTCTTTTTGGAAGTTTTCATATTCTTGTTCTTTCTTTTGTTTTGTTACTCTTATTCTTTCTGACTCTAAATCTAATTTTGTAAGAGCTTGTCGTGCTTCTTCTTCTTTAGAGTAATCTCCTGCCTCTCTCGCAGCGATAAGAGTTTGTCTTGCTAAATCAGCAGCCATTTTATTACGCACTTCGCTTTCAGACATATAGCCTTTGTCGATGTCATAAGCTTTTGACTTTGCATCAGTTAATTCTTTTTGTACGTTTTGTGCAAATACAAGAGCAGCTTCTCTTTCTCTCTCAGCCTCTCTAATTTTAAATGTAAGTTTGTCTATTCTTTTTTTTACTTTATCAGAATACTGATCCATCTCCTCAGATTGCTTTTCTTCAGCGACCTCAACTTTAGGAGCAAGTGGTTCTTTTTCTTCAGTTTTTATATCTTCGTAATTGTCGGGTTTGACCGCGCCGTGAGACTTATCCTCTAGCTCGACTTCTGCTCCCTCACCTGATGTATCTAGGTCTACGAGTTTTTCGTCTTTTGCAGTTTTAAGTTCTGTTTGCATGGTACCTCCATGTTATAGTATTGTTAATATGTCCTCTGGACTATCAACAGTGCCGAGTATCTCGTCATCATTTAACAGTCTTACCTCTCCTCCATCTATTCTTATTCTTGATCCTGCGTATCTGCCAAACACGACCCAATCTCCTTGTTTGCACCAAGGACCATTAGGAAACTTTTCTTTATCTGCGTATGCATCTTCACCAACAGCTAATACCATTGCAACACTTGCAGTCAATTGTGAATCTTCCATAGTTTTGTCGGTTAATAAAATACCACCTTTAGTTTTCTCAGACGCTTTAAAAGGTAATACTAATATTCTCCAGCCAACAGGTTTTGGAAGTTTATCTAATTCTTTTGTCGGAGGTTTAACTGCCTCCTTAGGGTTGTCGAATTTTTGTTTTATGTGATCTGGCACATATAAAGTTTTAGTCATCTAGTTTCTCCTGTTTTTCCAGCAGGCGAGAAATTTCCTGTTGGCATATGTCAAGCATATGTAGTTTACCAAGAATATACTTATATTCTTCAAAGTTTTCAACCCCTTGTGATAAACTTTCTTGTAAACTTTCTGAAATAGATTTTAGTTCTTTTTTTAAATTATAAATTATAAATGCATTACTCATGTAGTACGTTAACTCCTGGTATTAATTTTTCTAAACCTTGGTTGTCACCATTTTTTGTGCAATACCAAGTTTGCTCTCTTCCGTTATTAGTGCCATATGTAGGCATCTTTCTATCTCGAAGACCTGCTTTCATGCCCTCTAACACGGATGTTAATTCAACATCATCACCAAACATGACTCCATCTTTTTTAAGTTTTGGCCACCAGTTTATTACATCATCTCTTACAGGCTCATACTCATGGGCACCATCAACCATGACATAATCAACAGATTCATCTGCAAACTTATCTAGTATCTCTTTACTATCTGACCTGCCTTGACAAAGATTAACCATATTTCTACCAACAAAAAATTTAAGATTTTCTCTAGTCATGTGCATAAAATCTTTAGGTAATTTAATATTTGCATGTTCTGATGAACCTTCAAAGGTATCAATACAATATATTTTTACATCTTCTTTGTTTGCATTCATTAGTGAGGTTGCTAAATAGTGTGTGGATCTTCCTAAAAAAGATCCGATTTCTACGATGACACCGTTATCGGGTATTCTGTCAACTATTATGTCGTAGGTTTCCGAGTAATTAAACCAACCCGGTATTTTAAAGTATGAGTGTTTCAATTATTTCTTTTTTGTAATTAAGCCCATGGCTCCTTTTGCACCCTTAATACCGAAACTTGCTGAACAAGCTATGTATAGTAGGTGTTTGTAGTAATCAGGAAGTGAGTGTAATGCCTCAAACCCTGCTTTAATGTGTGGTGTCCATCCGGGGATGAATACTGCCACCGCCGGAACCAACAGGCATATTAAAATTAGCTCGTCTTTCCAGCTCCCTTTCATTTGATCGACCGCTGAGGCCTCCCAACTTATTTTTCCGGCTATCTGAGCTTCTTTAAGGCTCTTTTGTGCCTTAATTTCCGTTAATGCTAAGTCTGCTTTAGCTTTTTTAGTCTCAACAAAGCCTTTTACTGCATTTCCAACTAAATTTGACAGTGGACCAATTAATAAATTAAACATTTTTCTTTACTCCTTTAATTTTTCCTTTGTTTATGCTTGCATAAAACACTTTTGCACCTTCTTTCTTGCCATAAGTCTTTGACATGGCTTTTTTTATCTTTTTACCCTTCTTGTTTAGTGGCATTTGCTCTTTCCAAAGCTACTCGGGCTCTTAAATCTGCTAGATCGTAGTCTTTTTGCAACTTCATAGCATCTAAATCTTGTTTATATTCAAATTGATTCTCTCTTAGACCTTGAGATTCTCCTTGTTGTTGTGCTTTTAGTTCTAAATCTTGTTGTCTTAGCTGTAATTCTTGTTGTTTGAGTAAAACTAGAGGGTCGACGTTTTGTTCTTGCATTGCTTCTGCTTCTTCGGAAACCATAGTCTCTGTAATTTTCATAATTTGTTCATCAATAAGCATTTGTCTATTAGCTTGTAATGCTTGTAATTCTTGTGGTGGTATCTGATCGCCAAATTGTTTACGTAATTTCTCTGCTTCTTCAATCAAAGCCTTATCTACCACTTGTTGTGCTAACATCGATACGTGTTGGTTTATGTGAGAAACTAAATTTACAACTGCCATCGGATTTGTTTTTACTAAAGCTGACGACATAAAAGTTCTATGTGTTTTAATATGTAAATCGTGACTTTGTTCCATGAAAGCTTGTAAAGGTTGACCCATTAATACAACGCTGTGTTCTTGTGCAGGATCTTTTGGCTGTGGGCCTTGAGGTATGGGTAATATTTGTTCCACATCTTTAACTCCAAGTGCAGTATACATTCTTCTGTAAGCTTCATACAAGTTGTGCATCTGAGGATTTGACTGAGCTAATTGCAATTGATTTTGTGCAAGAGTCACTCTTTGTGACATTGAAAATATGTTTGGATCAGATACGGGTAAGATGTCAATGCTATCATCAAAGTCCAACATCTTAATTTGTCTTGGACCACCGGCAACATTGTAAGGATACATAGGTGGTAAAACTAATTTAAATATTTTAGCAAGAAGTTTAAATTCTTTCTTTTGTGCGTAGTGTAATCTTTTATGAACGGCAGACATAACTTTTGTGCCACGTTCCATTAGTGCCATTGTTGTTCCAACAGGAGTTTGTGAACTTCCTATCTCTGACATTTGCATGTCAGCTACTGCAGCAAATTGTTTTCCTGCATCAACACAGAAACCTAAAAGTTGCATTAAGACTTGATCAGGTCCTTTGTATGGAAGAGGCATTAAAGCTTCTCTGATAATTCCGTTTGGTGCATCTACATCTCTAAACTCACCTGGTTGTAAAGGCTGATCGTCATCTCGTATTCTCAGTCCTCTGGATTTAAAACCAGCGGGTAAGTTAGAAAGTGTTCCTGCATCTAGTAATTGTCTTAGCGCAGAGGTAGCAGTTCTTGTCAAACCACCAATCATGTGTATTAAACCAAAGCCATAAAATCCTAGTCCTGGTAAAAACTTATAATGAACAAAATATTCATTTTTCTTTCTAAGGGGATCGCCTTCATTGTAGTTTCTGTACACAGAAAGCACTTCATTAGTGCCTCTGTCAATTGTCACAATATAGGGAAGTTTTATACCGCTAGGCTCACCGCTTTTTAAATTGATATCTTCAAAACCCTCTAGGTCTAAATCAACATGTAGTTCATACAGCTCCACCATATCATCCGATGCGTAGGTGCCGGGTGACTCTCCATCAATAGAATCTTTTTTTTCTTGTAAATCTGTTTGATTACCTGCCTCGTAATTTTCTAAATCAGTATCTAAATAAAATCCTGATACTTGTTTTTTTCTTAAATCGTTTTTAGTCATCTTAACGACTTGTGTAATTCTTTCACAATCGTCTAGATCAGAACAACCGTACGGAACGATCACATCTTCTGCTGGTATGAATTTCGATGTGGCTCTACCTTGAACTTCATCATAGTAAACCTTTTTAAATGCACTACCGGATAGGGGTAATTGAAATAACAATTGATCCATCTCTGGATTATAATCTTCCATGACATGAGTAATCTCATAGTTCATATAATCTTTTACTCTTTCGGCTGACTGTTGAAGTTCTGGTGAATTTACTCCTACCACTTGTGTTCTTACAGGACCATCACTAGGTAGAAGTTCAACATAAGCCATTGCTTGAAACTGTGTAACCGCTTGAGCTAACATAGGATGGTTTACACTTGATGCGCCTCTAAAAGGTCTAGTGCGTTCTTCATACTTAAAACCTAAAAGGTCTAAACCTTTTGTATAAGATTGTTCCCAATCTTCTCTTGTAGATTTGTCATTGTCTACTTTTTCAATTAATTCATTAGATAAGCCTTGCATGTACGATGCATCAAGTTTTTCTGCTAGATTAGAATTAAAACCTAGGGCTATGTCATCTAACTGCTCACCTACAACAGCAGATCCGTCTTCGATAATTTCAACATTAGGAGCCTCATTAGTTTGTTCTATATCAACAGTAGTTCCTACATCTTCTGCTTGTAAATCTTCTCCACCACCGGGACCAACTGTTTTTGCATCACGTGCTAAATAAGGCACATCTGCAGTGCTATCAAATTTTTCTGCCATTAGTAATCACCATATATATCTGTAATTGAAACTAACCTATCATCTCCCATAATGCCACCTTTCTTTTTCTTGTATAAAAACATCGGTTTACTTTTGTTACTTTCTGGCAAAGTTAAAACAAACATATCCACTGCGGAGGGATTATACTCATCTATAATTACAGCAGCATTCTCTGCTCTATCGCCGTCACCCAAAGGCACAAGTTCGAATCCATCATCTGGTTTTGTTTTTACAAAATACTCCATGGTTTGTCCCGGCGCTATCTCTCTTCTTAGAACCACTTCATTAGGACCAAAATCTAAAGCCACTCTTTCTATCTCTGTACTTAAAAAATCATCTAAATCATCTGGATCTACAGTTCCTCTTCCAGAAGGTTCAAAATCTTTTAACAATTCTAATTCGCCATCTACATTTTTGTTATAAAACTTAAGTCCTTTATTTGCTTTAGTCTCATCTACAATTTGTTCAATGTTTATTTCACCACCGTATTTTTTTGCAATGTCTTTTAACCTTTGAACACCAACCTTGTCATAAAGGTTTTGAAACTTTTTCATTGAGTCAGCATCACTTTTACCCCATCTAACATTTGCTCCAACGTCTGCAGGCATGATAGCAACTTTATTTATGTCTCTGGATTCTGCATCTTTAATTACACTTTTTAAAATTGCATCAACGTAATCTGCCTGATTGTTAAGCGGTGTCGGTGGAAATGTCTGCACTTGCTTCATAGTTGTGTAGCTGCTTTCTCCATCTATGTATCTTAACAATCTTTCTCGATCAGATATGTCAGGTACTTCAACACCGCGTGATAGCATTTCATAGTTAGAGCTTCTATTTAAATCAAGCAGTTGATCTAAAACCTGTTTTTGTTGTTCTTCTAAAGTATTTATTTGCATTAAAAATTCTGGGTTCTCACGTCTTACTCCTTGCATGGATAAGGCATTAATATTTTTTTGTATATCTTGTAGTTGTTTATTGTAACCAGGAATTAATTCCTGTGCTGCGATATTTGGATATGGTTTTATTAATTTGCTTTCTTGTAATTTTAAAAGAGGTGGTAATTTTTTTTGTGCCTCTGCTAAAATGTTTTGGTTTCTTTCTATATCATATTGGTTATCTGCCGTTGCAAGTCGTTGTTCAGCTTTTTCAGCTGCGGTAGTAAGTCTTTTTATTTCTGCATCAAGACGTTCTTGTTCATTTCTTACTTTAGTTAAGTAGTCCGTTTGCATTTCTTGAATCACAGCCACATTATCACCACCTGAGTTTTTGTAAGTTGCAACTCTACCAAATGCTAAAACATTTTTTTCTCCAAAGTGTCCGCTTGATACAAACTCATCACCTTGTTTTTGACCAGGCAACGTGCCTGCCTCTATTATTACTTCTCTATAATCTTTTCCGCTTTCATCAATAGTTGCATTACCTGCATTTCGGTGTCTAGGTCTACCTGTGTATGAATCATAATCAGGTAAGCCTGTCTCTTCTCCTTTAACTTTAATTTTAAGATTAGAGATAGGGTTCTCTTCAAAAATCTCTACTAATTTTTGTTTGGATATTCTTTGGTCAGGAAAATACTTTTCATAATCTGCAAGATACTGAAAGAATCCTGAATCTAGTAATTCTTTACTTGGCGCTGCATTACCACCTTGTAATTCATTTATCCAATCCTGTGGTCTAGCTGCATTGGTCTTTGAGTTTTGAATTTTTTCTAATGTAAATGATGTGAGAGGAAAGTCACTCTTGTCTAATACTCTAGCTGCATCGGGCGTGTCTACAACTTTCTTTGGTGTATATACTCCAAACGCTTCACCTAAACCTTTAAATATTTTTGGTAGGTTCACGGCTGTTAAGTTACCAGACTCTACTGCTTGTTTAAAAGCACTGTCGCCTTCTATCGCTGGGTCAGGTGTAAACTGTTGTTGGTTCATGTTCTCTGTAAAGTTTTGACCGCCTATGGCCATCTTTACACCGCCACGTTTTAAACCTTTTATATAGCCTGCCTCGTTTTTAAAAACATCGACAGGTATATTGTTTTCTATTGCATAATCTAATTGATCTTTCATGGCTTTTTTAAATAGTGCAACTCTTACATCATTAGGTATGGCTTTCATATCTGCTACACCGAACAATTCTGTAACTTTCTTACCACCTTTACCTTCACGCACAGGCACAATTGTTCTAATAGCTCTATTTTTGTAAATATTGTCTATAGCTTTATCGACTGCAGTCAAAAACTCTAATTGTGTTTTACCCTCAAAACTAGCCAAATCTATATTCGCACCTTTTTGATTTAACAAACCAATTAAATCTTCAGAGACAAAATCTAATCTATCTTTTGGAATTATGTATTCACCTGATTTATTTTTGTTTTTTGTAGTTAAAGAAAAAGGCATATTAGACGCTTTATTTCGTAGGGTTGAATTTACCCTTATGTCAGCTAATTTATTTATAGTAGGATCTAATTTTACTTGTAAATTATTATAGGCCTGAAATGAGGGATTAATAAACTCTGGTTCAGTGCCTTGGTCTAAGAATCTACCGACATTTTTTAGTCTACCCTTACCCTCAACTCTTGTAACAAATAAAGGTGTATCGTGTGCTTTATCAACTTTAACTAATTTTAAATCTAATTGACCCTTACTATCTAAAAGATATTTTCTATACTCTGGTATGTTACCTAATTCCTCTAGAAACTCTCGAGTATCTTTTTGCATTGTAAGTCTATCTGCTTCTAGGTTAATAAAATTTTTAAACTCACTTCTCATTTTTGTTATTTCTTCGGGATCATATTTTCTTTTGAAAAATTGTTGTGGTGTTAGTTTTGGAAATTGACCAGAGTCTTTTACATTTCTATATCTAAACTCTAAAAAATCTTTAAATAAATCAGACGGCGAAAAGTCACCTGTAATACCTTGGCTAATTCTAAGTTCTTTAATTCTATTAAAATTTTCTACATCAAAATTTTTTATTTCATTAACACCTGTGAACTCTGCAATTCTTTCTTTTGGTATCTTTGAATAGACTTTACTAAACACATCTGTTGATCTTGCACCTGTCTCAGGTTTTACCACTAACTGATTTATTAAATCTTTGAACTGTGGGTCCTCTAATCTATTTAATAATGCTTTTCTTGATCCTACTTTTAAAACACTCAGTCTATTACCTAAAGCATATAAAGAATTAAATGTATTACCTTCTTCTATTTGACCTAATAAAAATTCTTTTAGTTTAGGGTCCGTGTCTGCTCTTTTTGCTGATGCTGCAGACTCTGCACGAATTGCAAATTTACTTTTATAAATATCTGGAACTTCTGCGACTATTTTTTGTCTGACTTCTTTTTTTAATTCCTGTCCCTTACCACGTTCTGTTTTCAATAGGCCTTCCAAATTATTATCTTTAATTATTTGACCTATAGACTTTGTTTTGTTTTCGTCTAAATTTTGTTTTAAAATATCTATTAACTTTTGTGTATTATCTTCTCTACTTTGAACACCTTCTTTGGTAAGTCGTGCTCCTGCACCTGTACCATCTTCAGCAGCTAACGCAACTCTTGGAGTAGTCTGCATACCCGGTGGTCCCTTAGCAGTATCTTGTATTAACGGAACGGGTGAGCCACCAAAGAATTGTTTTACTTGTTGAACCTCTGGTAAGTCTGATGAAGATCTTAAAATACTATTAACATTCTTTAATCCTATTCCCGCTAATTTTTTTATTGCTACGGGCGGTAACAAAAAGTCTAAAGAGTCAAGTGGTGCAAGAGCTATTGATAGTCTGTCATCACTTGTTAGATCTTGTCCATCTCTTAATTTATTGAAAGCTTGTCTTTGATTTCCATATAAAAATTGGCCGGTGCGACTAAGACCTTCTGTAAAACTCTCACGTTTAAATCCTGCATTATTTAGAAGATCCATTGCTTTTGGGTCTTGTAATACAGAACCTGGTAAATCAAACGCTCCTGCAAAATTTTCAAACTCTGTGCCAGTAAAGGCTTGAGCCGTAGCTAATGATCTGAGTTGTTGGTCTCGTTCTATTCGATCTAAAGTTTCTTGCTCCGGTGTTAAGAGCTTGTAAGCCTTAGAGATAGCTGAAGCTATTGGTTTAAAAGTCTCTTGTGTGTAATCGGGCCTTTGTTGGGGTATCACCATAGGTTTAACTCCACCAATCTGCATCTGGTACGCAGGGTCATTTTCAATTACATCATCAAAAGGATTATAGGCCATTAGTAATACTCCGTTTGTCCGTGGTCCGTGGGCTCATCTTCGTAGTCATCTTGCAATGCAACAAAGTTACCCTTTCTAAACCTCAATAGTGCTTGGCTCATGGAGTCTACAAGATCGTCATGTTCCGCATGTGGGAACATCGCACATTCTTCTATCATCTCTTCAGCCCAGCGTTCATCTGGTGCCCATACTGCTCCGCTCTCAAACACAGGAGCGACAGCGTGCACTCTCGACAACTTATCATTGCCTTTGCTTGGTGTAAAGTTGATAACAGGAATACCGACTTGACGTAACTCTTGTATGAGCGGTAGGCCCGAGGCTTTTGCTTCAACGATCACGGACTCCGGCTCCCAGTATTTATACTGCTCCATGGCTATACGTTTTAGCTCAGGGAACTCAAAACGATCTTTTACTACGTCTAATAAAATTATATTCGGTGTTATCTCATCAGGATAGAATACACCCCACGTCGATATGGCACTGTAGTCTCCTGTTTCTTTTTTTGTAAATGCTGTGTCGTAGGATTGTATTACATGGCGAAGCATAGGTATTTCTTTCTTCTCCCACTTGTTCCACCACTCTCGTTTAATAATAGCCCCTTCTTCACCGGTAGGGTTCTGTTGCCACTGTGCCTGCCATTTGCGTTCACTTAAGGATGCTTGAACAGACTCGAGCTCCGATAGCTTCCAATACTCTGGCCAGACAGGTTGATCGTTCGGTAAGATTGCAGGAAACTCAATCACATCCCATTGGTCGGCTTTGACTTCACTCATTGCTCTGACAAGGTTGCCGGTCAGATCTTTCTCTGACCAACGAGTCATTACGCAGACGATTGATCCTCCGGGTTGCAAACGTTGACGTGGACCAGATGTATACCACTCCCATGCATTATCCATTGCTGTTGTTGACATTGCGTCTTGCTCGGAATGAGGGTCATCAATGATAAGAAGATCAGCACCACGACCAGTAATAGCACCGCCGACACCAGCACCGAAATACTCACCGCCATAATTAGTTTCCCAACGGCCCGCCGCTTTGCTGTCTTGACTGAGTTTAACATTTGTAAATACACTACGATATTCTTCAGTGTCCATCAAGTTTCTAACTTTACGACCAAATCTGTAAGAGAGCTCTGCTGTGTGGGTGGTTTGAATGATCTTGGTCTGTGGTTTGTGGCCCATGAGCCATGCAGGAAAGAGAAACGACGCAAACTCTGACTTCGTATGTCGAGGTGGCATGTTTACAATTAATCTTTTAATTTCACCCGATAGTACCTTTTCGAACTTCTCACCGATCCTGCGGTGGTGTTCACCCTCCACGAACCCGGGCCAAACTGTTGAAACGAACGTTAGAAAGGAGTCTCTTGCCTTACTTGCAAGTTCTAGTTGTGTCCTTCTAAGTTCTAATTTAAGTAGTGCCTCTTTCGCTTCTTGAGCGTCCATTGACGAGACATCAAAGTCCATTCGCATATCAGATTTATATCATAGTAACTATTTGTGTAAAACTCAACCTACGTGTGCCTGTGCTAGTTACATAATCGACGTTAAGGGGGGTGGGGGTCGGCGAACATACCACATCTAGTAGCAAATATGCTTAAGGGACTCCTATATCTAGTATCTTTAGCTTTTTTTATTTTCGGGGATGGGCAACAGGTCAGGGGCGCAGAAGCGCCCCCAGTTCGTGGTTATAAGATATCTTTTCCCACCATATTATGTAACTGTGTAACGATCTTACGAGCCCAAGCTTTCACTTTAGGATCATCAACAGAAGCAATAAGATGAAAAATTTCAGAATTAAGGTAATTGCATATAGCACGATAATCTACCTCTCTTCTATTTGTGATATCATCAGAACGTTCAAGTCTATCGACTTCAGCCATACGCTCTTGCAAATCTGCAAAAGGTCGATTGATGATATCGTTATTATTACTAGGCATGAGTATAAAATATTCTAATCCTAACTTATTACAAGTAATTATTATAAATAGTTGTGGATAACTTTTGACCTAGATCTCGGCACAAAACCAGCACGGCACAAAAAACCAGACACCAGCGTGGCGGTATTTTTTTTACCCTACACATGCACAAGACCTTATTTAATTCCAACTAATGGAGAAAGGTCGAGGGTTTGCGACACGAGGTGCAATCGACCTCGTGCCTATGTGTGCAATTCGTGAGCCT
>CAACVD010001452.1_pt1 | contig 11365 bp, 8 predicted proteins | sample 2381771 | NCBI WGS metagenome assembly CAACVD01 (sample SAMEA5211965, study PRJEB30684) | marine metagenome | biome: Marine; feature: Epipelagic; material: Water | collected 2015-10-15 | depth 15 m | reverse complement strand
GCAAAGATCCAATAAAAGAAAAGTATTATGAGGATTATAGCAAAAAAAGAAATGGAAAGTTACATCCAGCTCAACAAAAAGAAAAATTTAAACAAGCTATAAAAAAAGCTAATGATGCTGGCCTTAATGTAGAGCTTTAACCTTGTGCTCCAGAATGAATTGTCACAAAACTAGTGGTTTCGAAAAACTATTTATTCCAAAACTAAAACTTATATCGCAAGTTAATGCCTCGCCAATGCCCATTGAATAATCATTTGTATTTAATTTAGCTTGTGTTATGTTAAATTCTGTAACTAGATTATTTAAATTTGTAAAACTTAAAGTTATATCGTAAGTATTATCTTTAACTAAAAAATCTTTTATATTAGAAAATATTCCAGTTACATTAAAGTTTGAAACAAAATTAGTAATATCAAGGCTACCTACTGATGGAAAAATAGATTTTCTTATTACTGGATTTGTTTTACCTATACCATATATAGATTTTCTTGATATAGGCAAATTTAGTGAAAAGCTTTGTATTGAGTCTATTTTTACGATTGTATTTTCATTTGACAATGTTATAGATGTTCCATGACCTGGTATTAATTTTCCACTTTGATTATGAAGACCTAAAGCAAAAGATGTTGCTGAATCTGCAGGGATTTTATTAAAAACAACGGGAACGTCTTGTAATTGATTTCCAGTTAAATTAAAAGATGGCGCTTTTCCTGATCCTCCATTGTAACTTCCAGTAGTAAAAGCAGATAATCTTTGTGCTTGCATATTACTACCTACAAAAGAATACTCAGACTGTAAAAATCCAGGCACTGATTGAGATAATGATACATCAGTTAAAAAACAATTTCCAAAACTTAGTACATCTACTTCTGTTAAATTTTTGGTTCTATCTAAAATATCATTTGCTTTTTTGTCGTGTATTAAAGCGTAAAAATTTCTATCAATATCTAAATTATCTATTTTAATTTTACCTGTAGCTATAAAATTAGAAAATAAATTTCCAAAATCTTCTTTTGCTGAAATATTAAAATTTACATCTGGAGATCTCCAGTTAGAATTTGTATAAAGATTTTTAGATCCTATGTTTCCTGCCTGAGTTCTTGAAATATCAAAAGAAAAACTCACCGCTTCAACTTGTGGTAAAAAAGATAAACTATCTCCACTATTAGCTGCTGTTGTATGACAAGGCGCATCGCTTTGTATTAAAGCGATATTTTCATAAGTAATTGTTGGTCTTTGTGAATTAGTAGCCATAACCTGGAGAGAAAGAATCTGAAGAAAAAGAATCTAAGTAGTAATCTTTTTTGTATTTAACAACTTCTGATACATTTATATTTATATCGTTACAATCTTTGTAAACAAAAGAATGTTCAAGAGAATTAATAATAAAAAATTTCTTTTTTGTATATAGTTGTGGCAAAGACAATTCGAATGGTCTCATATTTTCGTGTTTTTCTGCAAAATGTAATATTGAAAATGTTTCTTTGTTAGATCTATTTTTTAATTGAATTGGTAGATCTGTTATTAATCCTTCATTTGCATTTACCTTATTGTATATAGAAAAACTATCTTTTGTTTTAAAAATAGAATTTTTTTTGTCTGTGGATATACTTATTCCATCGTCTAAATCAAAGAAGAAATCTTGACTCCAAACATCTCCAGTTATACCAGTCGGACTATTTTTTGCAGTTGATTTGTGTCCAGAATTACAGTAATAAAATTTTTCAATTCTATTTACTGTCGTATAATATCTTCCTTGTCCACTTCCAGTTAAATATTTTGGAAACCAAACTATATCAAATTTTTCATAATCTGTTCCTGGAGCCCATCCAGTTTTCACATTTTTTTCAACGTCTAAATAAGAAGAACCACTCCAATCAAAAAAATAAGAAAAATTATTTTTTAATAAATTTAAATTAACATCAAACAACGCATCATGGTAATTAAAATTATAATCTTCGATTAAAAGACCTGATAAATTTTTATATATCGTTCCAGTTGGAAATGCTATTTCAACACCCGATGCTGTTGAAACGTTAGTGTTAAAATGTAAGTGTCCACTACCGCTAGCATTAACTTCTTCAAATAAATGTAAAAAAGATTCGGCCTCAGATTCTGGCCTATTTGTAAATTTTAAAGAAAATTTAACTGATGTATTATTTAAATTTTTTGATATTACTTTGTAATGATTATCGGCTGTATATAAATAAGGATTTACGTACTCAAAGGACACCTTAGAGCCATATTCTGGAACAAATGATGCAGACTGAATATTTCCATCTGCATTTCTGTCCCTGTCATAAACTGCAAAATCTAAACTCATTGTGTATATAAATAAGCTAAAGAACCTCCCCTTCTAGATTCTTCAGATACAACCTGTGTAACTGCCGATCTTATTCTTTTTGCAAATTCTCTATCTTGCATGGATTCTTGTTGGCTTCCTTGTTCTTGTTCTGTATTGCCGCCCTGTATATTGAATGTAAATTCTGAATTATTATTAACTTGAGAAGAATCTCCTCCAACAGGAGCAGCTGCAGGTGAAATTAGTCCACCGTTTTGCATTGTAGCCATAGATGTAACACCCTCATTCATTCTTGTTAACATTTGTAATCCGTATTTATTTACAGCATCTCTAGACATTATAAATTCGCCAGGTGTTAGCATAGCTGGTACAACATCAGAGCCAACAGCGCCACCTCTGTTAAATCCTTTAATTATTCCCCCTCTAAATGAACTATAATAGTTTGAACTTGTTGCATCCCTCATAAAAGCAGAAGCGCTCGTAGTGGAATTTGGTGTTCCAAAACGCATCGGACCACCCAGACCAGATGATGCATAGGCTTGATTTGCAGTTTGGCCAAAAGATCCTAAAACGGATCCCGCAACGGCACCAAAAACAGTTTTAAAAAGTCCTGATGCACCTGATGCAGTTTGTGCCGCTGCTTGTTGCAAAAAAGCATCTCTTACAAATCCTAAAAAGTTTCTACCAGCATCCGAAAGAGCTTCATCTAAATCTTTTGCGCCACTTAATGCATCGCTCATTGCTTGACCTAAATTATCTGCAAATTTACCTGGAATTTGTTCTCCTAATTGATCTCCAAACTTTGCGATATCTTCATTTAATTTTCTAACACCTCTATCAAACCCAGTTTCAGCTCTTCGTTCTTCATTAAGTTTTTTTTCGGCCTCTATTTGTTCTTTTGTAACTTCTAATCTTTTGTTTGCTATTTCTAAATCTGCATTTGCCTTGTCTAGTGCTTGTTGATCAAATTGATCGCCCGTTTTATCTCGTTCAGCATTTCTTAGAATTTCTGCTTTTCTTTGCTCGTCTGTTGCATCTGAAAGTCTTTCTTTTAACTCAATTTCTTGTAATTCAAACTTTATATTTCTTTCTTGCTGAGGATTAAGTCCGCCTTTTTCTAATTGTAATTCAAATCCTGCTTTTCTTGCATCGCTATTAATTTTTTCAAGCGTTGCATTTTTTTGCAGTGTTAAGGTTTGTAAATTTAAAGCTCTGTTTGCGTTTTTAACTTTGTCTGCTTGTATCGCCTTTTCTGCAGTAATTGTATTTTCGACAGCTAAGTTATCTCTAAGTATTGTTTCTTGATTTGCAAATTGATTTGATAGCTCTTCTGCTTTAAGAGTTATTTTTTTTCGTTGACTGGCCTCTAAACCTGTTATATTATTTAAATCTTCGGCAAATTTTGTTATATCTGTCTGAGCAGTAACTTGCCCTAATAACTCTGAAAGTTTTTTTGATTCTATACCTTCTAATTTTGATTCTTGTACGGTTTGTTCTGCAAGAGTTTTTAGTGCATCTATTCTTGATTGATTAATTTCTCCTTCAAGTTTTGCTCTTTTTTCTAAGACAGTATTAGCAGCTTTGTCTGATTGGTTTGTAAAACCACCTACACCTTCTTCAGCTAATTTTAATCGTTCAGTATTTGTAGCTGCTTGATTGTCGGCAGACAACTGACCAAAAACATTACGAACTTCAACTAATCCCTCTGGCGCAAGAGTGATTCCTGCAAGTGCTTTAGCTTCTCCTCCTCTACCTGTTGTAGGATCATCTAAGATAGACCGCCTAACGCCTGCCTGTTGCTGAGCAAGACTTGCTATAGACCCTTCAACTTCGCCGCCACCTCTTAAAACTCCAAGTCGTGATTCTATTTCTTCTCGTCTTTCTTTCTGCTTGGTGCTTCCTATAAGACCCTGCGGACCTCTACTCCCAAAATATCCCATTCCCTCTAACTCTGCTTCAAGTTGTTTTCTTTCTGTTTTTGCAGCTCCTAATCTTTCGGTTATTTCTCTTTCTTCTGCTTCTTTTTCCGTTGCAGGAAGACTTTTTATTCTATTAGCAAATTCTTCTTGAGCTTTTGCAGCTGCTGCAGCTTTTTTACCAAATAAATCAAATTTATCTGAAACCATTGATATTATAGGAATTAATACTGAAAAAGCTATTCCAATAGGGCCAGCAAATCTAAGTAGTGTTCCAAACACTGTAGAAAGAGGACCTAACACTTTGCCAAATTTTAAAAGAGTTGTGCTAGTGCGTCCAAATTTTAATAGTGGACCTACCCCTCCTGTTTTAATAGCACCTCCAAAGCTTAACAAAGTTCCACTAAGATTACCTATCTGAGGCCCAAATAAAGCTAACGTACTAAGCGCAGATAAAGATAAAGTTAATTTACTTATAAACTGTCCTAAAGATGATTCTGCATTTCCAAAAGCAGAGCTTAAGCCATATAAAAGAGTTGATGCTAGTAAAGCATTAGTCCCTAATTTTTCAACTGAAAGTGGCGCATCTCCTTTTGCATAGTTTGGTATTCTTCCAGTTGGTTCATCCCTTGTATTTGTTACGGCAAGACCTCCTGGATTTTGAGCATTACGAAGTTTGCCACTTTGATTAACTCTAATTTGATTAATTGGTACGCCAGCTTCTTGCTCTCTTTGTATTGCATCTTCTAAAGCAGCAAAATTTGGTATATAACCCATTGCCCCTCTTACTAGTTTGTCAGTTCGTAAAGCTATTTTCTTTGCAAAACTTATTTTGTTATCTCTACTATCTGATACTTTAAAATCTCCAATACTTTTTCTACCTTGTGCTCCAAATAATGTTCCTAATTTGTCATTTTTTCCTTCAATGTCAAAATCAGCTTTATTTTTACCTGGAGCTGCTTGTTTTATGCCTAAAGCTTTTGCTGTTGCAACTTCAAATGCAGCACCTACTGCACCTCTTAACGCTCCAAAAGCTCCTCTTGTTCCACCAGATTTAAAGTCACCTACTAAATTAGAAGCAGAAAGTTTACCTCCACCAACAGCATTTGATAAAATATTTCCATATCTTACTGATTGTTCTATTACAGATTTTCTTATATTATTTTCTAAAAATTCATCTTCTGGATCTCCAGCTTTTTCTACAGCTGCAGGTATTTTTGGGCCTCTTATTGATAAATTTTTTAATTGATATTTTAGTCCTTTTTTAGCGCCTGGTATTGCGAATGGCCTTGATAACCTTTCAAACGATTTAAAATTAAATTGAGGAACTAGATAAGCATACTGTCGTGCATTTAATTTAACTGGCTTTAATTGATCTTTTTGAAGCTGATCTCTTTTAGCTATTACAGCTTTATCGTCATTAGTTAATTTACCCTCAGCTTGTCTCTGTTGAAATCCTACTCCTCCAATTTTTCTATTAGCTTCACTCAAGGTTAATCTTGCAATTGAAAAATTAGGTATGTAACCTGCAGCAGCATTTAATTTTTTAGCTCCAGATGGAAGCCCCATTGTTTTAACCATATCACGATTAAATATAGCATCTCCACCACCAGAATAATTTGGCACATAATACTCACTTGTATTAGCGACCATTGTGCCACGCTTACCTCCACCAAAAGCAAAATTTGGAATAGATACTACTTTTGATCCACCAGTCGCTCCACCGACCCCACGAGAAACATCGCGAGCTTCTGCCGCTATATATCCTCCAGCGCCTCTCCTTGTAACTCCTCTTTCTCCTCCTCTAAATCCACCTCTAAAAAGCCTAGGAGTTACAGTTGCAGCAGCTGTTTGAACTCGTGCAAGAGCAGCAGCTTGTTGGTTATATATTCTTAAAAGTAATTGTTCTTGAGCAACTTTGTTGCCCTCAAGTGCTAAAATTTCTCTTTGTATATTTTCATTTTGTAAAAGAGTTTGTAAAACAGACTGTTGTAAAATCTTTTGTTGTTCTGCCGCTTTATTTATTCCCAATAATGAATTTAACGACTTAACACCAAATTTTGCCAAGTCTATAAATAATTTTATAAATATAGCTGTAACTAAAGCTAAACCAGGACCAGTTAAAATTCCTCCTATGCCTCTAACTATACCTTTTGCAAATTCTGATCCTATTCCATCTCCTTGCAACAATTCTCTAATTGATCCTATAACCCTGTTAAATGTTTCTAAAATATTTTTAGCGGAGTCCGTAAAACCAACCTCTCCTAATATGGCTGCAAGTTCTCCTCCACTTACTTTTACGTTGTTAATTAAAGCTTCTAAAGTTTCATTTAGTTTTTCATTTTTTGCATCTAGTGCGCCCGCTGCCCCAGCAGAAACCTGTAAAGATTTTGCAAATTGACTTTGTCCAGATGTTAAATCTTCTACTAAACTAATTAAAATATCTCTTTGTCTGACGCCAGCAACTCTTTGAATAATTTCACCAGCTTCTACACTTTTTAAACCCAACTTATCTAACTCGACAGCCAGTTCTTGAAATAAAGGAACAGCAGATCTAACATTTCCTTCTGCATCTAAAACACTTATGCCTAATTCTTGAAGAGCTAAAAGAGTATCTGTTCTGCCCAGTCTAGCAAAAATAGTTTTAAACGAATTACCAATAACAGCGCCACCACGTTGAGTTCTTTCTTGTACTGTTGTGATTAAACCAAGAAGTTCATCAAAAGAAACTCCAGCAACACGAGCTGATGCAGACGCACGTTCTAAACCGTTAATTAAATCTTCTGTAGAGACAGCAAATTTTGTATCAACTTCGGCCAATTTATCAGCTATAGCTGCAACAGTTAATCCTTGGCCTTCAAACCCTTTAATTGCTGCAGTTAGTCCCGCAACAGCTTCTTGAGAATCGATGCCAGCTACACGGACTAATTTTAAAGATGTCTCTACTCTTTTTAAAGATTCCTCTACTCCTAGACCTTGTCTAGCTAATTCTAATGCACCTTCTGCAACTTGATCAAAAGATGTTGCAGTTTTTCTAGCTACATCAAATATACCGTTTCCAAACTGCCTTAATTCTTGTTCTGTTCCTCCTAAAATAACTCCAATTTTAGCAAAAGATGCTTCTACTTTAATTGAATTAGAAACAAGTGCGCCAAAAGCATCAGAAAGTTTGTTTATTACAGCTACGGAAGCACCAAAAGCTAAAACACGAGCATTAGATGCATCTAAAGATTTTTTAAACTCAGTGGCTTGGCCAGTAATTTTACCAAGGGGTCTTGATAGCTTCTCTAAAGATTTGGCGCCTCCAGCAAAACTCACGCCTTTGGCCTGAGATTGTATCCTAGCTAATGCTGCATCAACCTTTTTGCTGTCTACTGGACTTAATGTTACTGGAACTTTTACTGCCATACCCTAAGGGTAATTACACTTAAACACCATGCAGTTCCATCATTTGTTTCATATTTAGAGATCCACCTCTTTTTTCCATTTCCTCTGCTAAATCAACAACATCTTCGTTATCTCCTTTTATAGCTTCCATGTCTGATTTAGTCGCCCCAAAATGTGTTGATCCTCCACTGCCAGATTTTGCTTGTCCAGAATTTTTCCCGTCCTCTCTTGAACTTTCATAAAAATTTACTAAAAGTTCAGGATCTTTTGCTATATTTTCTGGTATTTTTTTACTGCAATTTTTAAATATACTCAAATAGTATCTACCATATGACACTAGTCTTAATTGATAACTAGTTAAATCTTTTAGTGGTTTCCCAAAAATACCGTGAGGATCTTCACAGTAAGGAAGGTAAGCAGAAAAATGTTCACTTAATGCAGATTTAGATATATTTTTATCTGAAAACTTACTTAAAAATTCTGCTTGTGTTTGCATAACTACTATCTCTTTTTTTCTATCATTAGCATAAATGTTATCATAGACACTTTTTTTAAAATCTTTATCATAAAATAAAACTTTTTCTATTGTCAATCTTTGTAATTTGTTTAAGACGAATTTTTCTATTGTTAATCCTACCAATTGTTTTTTTTCTGACTCTAATTTTTTTAAATTATTTTGTAATTCAATTAATTTTTTTTCAGCTTTTTTTCTTTTTGATGGTAAATTTAACTGAACCATTACTTTGTTTATAGATTCAATTTCTGTACTTAAATCTTTTATATTTTTTTCTTGATCAAGAGTCCACATTTCTTGATCTATAAGATCTTCAACAGCTTCTTTTTCAAAGGGCAGACCTTTTTCTTTAGCATCAGATTCTATTATCCCGGCTTGTGATAATATTTCTCTTTGAACATTTTGAGAAATGTGTTTAAAGTAAACTAGGCCAAATGAAGTTTTTTTGACAGAAAAACCCTGCAATATCTCAGATATTACTTGTAAGTTTTCATCAGTTTGCATCTTGCTTCAGAAAAGCATCAATATCTTTTTTGGTTGAAGATTGACTATAAAACCAAAAGTTAACAACTTTAGTTAATTTTTCTACCGTTTCTTTTTCTACTTTATTTTCCGATTCAAACTTATCGTAAAAATCTTCTAATTGTTCGTCATAATCTATACCATCAAAATAACCTCTAGCTTTCCCATTTTGATCAATTATCTTAGATAAGTTAATAACGTACCAAGCCAAAGTTTCTCTTTCAGCTTTTGCATCAGCAGTGTGTTGGTAAACAGATTGTAAAGATGTTTCAAGATTAACAAGATCTCTTCTAAGAACTTGTATTCTTTCCATTACTTCATTAATTTTTTCTTTTTCTTCTTCTTTTTTGGTGGCATTCAAAAATTTATATTCTTCCTCTAAATCATATAATTCTTTCATGCCTTTTAGTAAGTCCTTCGACTCTTCTTCAGACAAAGCTCCTCCACTATCTGCATATTTTTTTACAAGCATGGCTTTAGTAACTATACCCATTTTTATGGCTTTACTAAGTTGAATTGAGTAAAAAAGTTCAGCTTCTTCAGCTATTCTTCTTGTAGGTTTTTGAATAGCAATTTTTTTTGGAACTTTAACTTTTTTTTCTGTGGTTACCGTTTCCTCTTCGCCTTCTTTATTTTTTCTTTTGGTTTCTACTTGTTTTTTTTCGAACGTGTTTACCGTAAATTCGTATATGTTTTCTTTTGCCATCGTTATTGTTTAAATCTAAATTCTACATGTAAAGTATCTAATTCACTATTATAATCTCGCAAAACAGAATTTCCAATATCCAAAACTTTTTTTCTATAATTATAAAAATGTTCTTCATCAAAATAGTCTGCCATGTCAACTAAATCTTGATATTCATGCGGAACACTATCACGAAGTTTACTAAAATTTATATCGTGATTATTTTTTAAATCCTCTAAAATCCCCAAAAAAGATTTAAATAAAAATCTAATGTGGTGATCTGAACGCTCGTTCAAAAACTCCTTTGCAATCATAATAATCCTTATCCCTTAAAATAAATTACACAAAAAAGTGTAAAAGTAGACATGGCTACACCCTTAATTTCAGATTCTCAAAAAAACACTATTAAATCTATTATTGACGATATACATGAAACTTTTGCTAGAAATATAACTGTTTTTGAAGAAGGACAAAAAGTATTAATTGCAGCTAGTTCTGAATTTAATGGCATATATGGAAGAAATAGTCTTGGTAAAAAAACTACTACAAAAACTATTGTAAAGCACACCCTTAAAGCTAGGATAAAATATATAAATTCTAGAGAACAAAATTTAGCTGATGGAAATATAAACTCACAATTAGATATAGATTTGATAGATGGATCTGTTAGAATTACTGTTGATAATGACGGTTTTGAAATTTTAAAAGAAGCAAAACGTTGTGAGTTTGAGGGTAGGAAATATACCATAAATAGTAAAGGAAATCCAACTGGTATTTTTGGGCCTCAATATTATCATTTTTATTTATCACCAATTGAAGAATAATGTCGTCAATAGAATTACAAAATATAATAAATCAAAATTTAGCTAAGGAATCTAGAACTCAAGTTAGAAATTCATTTCAAAAAGCTTTTCAGAAAAAGAAAAATCAGATGATTGCTGAGTTTTTAAATCATCCTGTTACTGCAGAATTAAAAGGTGGTATTTCTTCGACTAATATAAGTGGAACTCTTGGGGGAGTAACAAATCTTTTTTCTTTTATTGGTTTTGATTCTGGGTATGATCCAATAGATCCAATTGTTGAAATTTTAGAAAAAACTATATTTCAGATGACAAGCTTTAGTGGAAACAAAATAAATTATACTATAGAGCTACCAATTAAAGAAGAAATTTTTGCAAATACTCCTTTACCTTATGTTAGCGGCAGAAGCTGGGCAAAAGGAATTGAAACTGGAATATCTGGACTTGGTTATTATTTAAAAAAATCATCAACTGTTAGTAGATCTGGCTTGGGCATACAATCTAAAAATCAAGTCAGAAAAGGTGTAAAGTTTAGAAATACAAAATATATTTCATCTTTACTTAAAAAATACGAAAAAGAATTTAAAAATTTACAAATATGAAACCGCAGTATCAACATAATTTAATGACAAGCTTTTTGCTTTGGTTTGATAATCATTTATTGCAAAAAGGTCAGGCTTATTCTAATCAAACAGGTAAACTTTTTTATTTTAATGATTCTAGACTTCCAGATACATATAAAGCCTATGCAAGTTCTTATAAACAATGGGTTAATGATTCTTCAGTCGCTGGAGATACAAACCCAATAATACCAACAGGATTTAGCAGAAGTGGCAGAAGTGATGGTATAATTTTTGATTTTGAAAATGGAAGAATAATAGAAACTGGTGGTAATTTTAGCACTACAGAAAATTTGACTGGAACTTTTGCCGTTAAAGATTTTAATGTTTACTTAACTAATGATACTGAAGAAGATCTAATATTAGAAAACAAATTTGAACTAAATAGTAGATATACTCAAGACGCTTCTGGAATTAAGCCTTACGATCAAATGACACCTGCAGTATTTATAAATTCAGAAATGATGAGAAATGAAGGATTTGCTTTTGGTGGAGAAGATTTAACTAAAAATACAATTAAAGCTGTTGTCCTTGCAGAAAATAGTTATCAATTAGATGGGGTACTATCTATATTTGCAGATACTGCAAGAAAATCATTTACAAAAATATCTTTTACTGG
>CAACVD010001449.1_pt1 | contig 11376 bp, 17 predicted proteins | sample 2381771 | NCBI WGS metagenome assembly CAACVD01 (sample SAMEA5211965, study PRJEB30684) | marine metagenome | biome: Marine; feature: Epipelagic; material: Water | collected 2015-10-15 | depth 15 m | reverse complement strand
CCCCTCCAAAAATAAAACTCATTATTTAATCTCCTTTGTATATAAATATCTTTTAACACCCCAACCTTTTGTTTTTAAAAAAGGTTGCCATCCTGGTCTCGCATGTACTGCAACTCTTTTACAATTTGCAGATTTAGCTAGTTTTTCTATTGTATCAGCAAGTTCATCTTGCCACAATTCTCTTTTACTTCCTTTTAATAATATTACTTCACATTGATTATAATTAGGAAGAGCCGTGATTCGTGTAACACAAACACCAAATACTTTGTATTGGATACCATCATCAGAACCAAACATAACAAATAATTGCATTTGACCTTGTTTAATTAATTTTTTTAAATCATCTATATTCATTGGGTCACCATCATATTTTAATCCTTCTCTCAACATAAACTCAACTAAATTCCAATACTCATCAAGCATTCTTGGAAAAATCTCAAGTACCTCTACTTGTTTTTTTATTTTAATTTGTTTTGTTTGCATTAACTAAATCGTAAATTCTTTTAAATTTTTTTTGTTGATCATAGAAAAAATCTGCACCAGCTTTTCTCATACTTTTAAAACTTTTAGGATTACCACCTGATAAAATACCTGCACCTAAAACTGCATCTGCTCTAGATACAAATTCTCCATCAGCTAGTTGTGCTAACATTGTATCTTCATCTTTATCGCCAGCACCAGCACCATCTTCAACATATCCTTCAGCTCGTACATAATTGTTAACATCGTTTTCATTGTGATCAATTTTAGATGGTAAATAATTTATTCCACCTTCATTATATTTTCGTATTGCTGTTGCAAGACCACCTTCATTTGCATAAAACATATTTGATCCATAAACTTCTGATCTAGATGGCATTACATTTTTTGCTGGTATAAATGCACCTTCTAATTTTCCTGATTGTTCTTTGTAAGCTTCTTTATAATCTTCTTCAGTAAATGGTTTTTTTATTTCATCTTCACCCATATCTAAAAAAGGTAAAATTGCACTAGCAGTAAGAGCTTTACCAGGTGTTGATAAACCTTTAAATCCAGAACCAGATTGTTTAATATAATCTTTTATACTTGCTTCAGTAACTTCAACACCATCTTTTTTTAAGGCATCAATTGCTTGTTGTCTCCCAACACGTGATTCACCTATACTTAAATCCAGTAAGCTAGTAATACCTCTACCAGCTAATGTGTCTCCAAAAGCTACTGTGTTTCCAGTTGAACCAAATGCTTGAGGTGCAAGACTACCCATTGAAGGTCCAACAGTAGAACCAACTCCTGCCATACCAGCAAGTTGAGTGCCGCCACCTATAATAGCTGCATCTCTTAATGCTCTTTTTGTAGATTTACCTCTAAGTTTTTGTACACCAAATGTGGCTAATGCTAATGTAAATGGATCCATATAGTAATTTCCTAATTATAGCATATATTACCATTTTACTCTTTGGTTATCAACTCATCGCTAAATCTACCTTCATAAGCATGTTCCCCAATATGTACTATTCCAGCTTCAACATATGCATAACACTTACCACCTATATCTTTCCAAAGTTTACAAAAACTAAAATCTTCTCCTAGATATGATTTAGTTTCAGGATCATGTAAACAATCAAAAAAATTCCACATGTGTGGTCTATCCACATATTCACCATTAATAATGGTCTTTTGTACTATACCTTTATCTGGATATGATTTTATCATTTTTTCAAATAAAGATCTTTTAATAAGCATACAACCAGTTGGGCTATGTGTGACCTCCATAACACCATTATCTAACATGATGCTTTTTGGGTTTTCAACTTTCATAGGATAGGTATTTAACCATTTTTTTAAATCTTCTGGTTTATTAACCTTACCTTGTTGTATTTTTGTAAATAACTTATCCCACATCATAGTTTTAAGTGGGTATGGTATTGATATTAATTCTTTATCTTTTTCCACCATTCTAAAAATAGCTGGAGAGTTAAAATAAATATCTGAATCTATAAATAACATATGTGTATGTTTTGATTCTAAAAAACTTGATACACACAAATTTCTACCTTGAGTAATTAAAGAAGACTTGAGTAAACAAAATTGTACTTCAACACCCTTATCTAAAGCTAATTTTTGAAATTCTAATAATGCCTGTGTATAATGTATGGAACAATCGCTATGAACTGGAGTGGCTACAAATATAGAATATGGGGCTTTTGGTTTTTTCTTTGTTTCTTTTTTCCATAGTGGAGTTATAGCTTTTTCATTTGATTGTGGTTCTGTTTTTAATTCAGTTAAAGTTTGATAAGTGTCTTCATTTACAAATTGATTATTTTTTTTCATTTAACGCACCTTTTAAAAATGTTGTCCATTCTATTCCTTTTTTTCCCCAATTATAAAATTTTTTATAATATTTTTGTTGTTCTTCTAAATGGTTTTGTATGAAGTCTTCATGTAAATAAGTAGCTGCAGTTTTTATAGCAGATGCAGTATCGATAGCCATTTGTTCGTAATTAGTAGAATAGTTTACATATACTGGCCATTCAGCACAAGTTTCATATAATGCTCCAAAATTATTTGTAATAACGTGAACTCCAGAAGATAAAGCTTCTAGTGCTGACACACATGAAGTTTCTTCAAAAATACTAGGATATACAAACATATCATAGTTAGGCATCATCTCTTTAAGATATTCATTAGGTTTATAACCAATGTAATTTACATTAGGCAACTTTTTAGCCTGTTCATAAAGAGGCTCAAACTCCTCATCATGTACTTTACTAAATTCAGATCCATAAACTTTTGAAGAAGAATATACATCTAATGTAATATTAGGATCTGTTATTTCTTGCATAGTTCTAAGTAAAACATTTAAACCTCTCCAAGGTGTACAGTGATGTACTAATTTTATTGGTTGACCCTTTTTATATATTTTTCTTATTGGAAATTCATCAATACCATTTTTTATAACAACTGATTTATGTGTAGGAATATCAAAAAAATATCTAAATTTTTCATAGTTCCAATGACTGTTAAAAACATACCAGTCATATTCATTATGTCTTTCTTTGTTTCTAAAAAATTCTTGTAAATTAGGTTGATCCCATGAATTTTTTTGCCAAAGTATATTTAATTTTTTTGGATCAATTGGTACTTTACCAGGTATAGAAGTACATATTTGAACTTGATCTAAAAGGTCTTTAGAAACATGCTTATGAAGCATTTCCATTTGTAACTCAGTAGCACCTCTTGGCTTCATAAATTAATCTTTTGTTTTTGCGCCTAATGTAACTCTCGTAACTTTAATTTCTAAATCTTGTCTAAAATCATCTTCAGTAGTATCAGTATCGGGATTAGCAACATCAGCATCAAACTCAGCTTTATTAGCATAAATTTTTCCAGTTCTCTTATGTTTAATTACTTCTTTTGCTTCAACAGGTATTCTAGGTAGTTCACTCATTTTCGTCTTCCTTGTTTATTATATTTCTTATACGACTTTTTTTCATTTTTGTTAAGTCTTTTTTTATGCCGTCTAGGACGTTTTCTAGGCTTTGGTCTTGGTGTAAAGTTTACAAATTTTTGTCTGGCCATTACGCTTCTCTATCATAAAAACCTATGGACGCTATAATCCTAGGGTTTAGTCCAATAACTTTATGTTTTATTTTACGTGGAATAAATATCATATCACCTTTATTTATTTCATAGTCAACATTATTTTTATCATATATTCTATAAATTGTTTTGCCTTTAAGTCCAATAATAAAAACATGTTCTACATCCTCGTGTGGGACACCCGTCTGAGTTACTAAACTAAAAAATAAATCTACACCATCTCTTGAATCAGATTTAAATTTAAACATTTTTAATAAAAAATCAAAAAAAGTTCTAAATTCTTTTAAAACATTAGTCGCCCCTTTAATTTGATATATACTATTTAAATGCCCTGTATTTGATTTTATCATTACATTCATTGCATTTTCTTCTAGAAGTGTTGACATTAAATTAAAATCATAATTTCTTTCTAACAATACAAAGTTTTTAATGTGAGTGACTTTTCTTTCGTTTATTAGTTTTACTTGTTCTTTATTAAGTAACACTCTTAGCCATTCTCCTGTGATCTATCTATTTGAGCATAACTAACAATACCTTGAATTTCTCCACCAGTACCTGCAGTCATTTTTAGAATATCACTTTCTTCTAATACTAGAGTTTTAGTAATAATATTTTCAACTGTATTAGCTGCTACAGCCTTTCTTGAAATAGCAAAAGTTGCAGATGCCGAGCTATCAGTTACTTGAACAGATAAATTCACTGGGCTGCTTGACGAGTTATCTACTTGTATTTGTTTTATTAAACATCTTGCATTAGATGGTGATGTAAGAATTACTGTAGTAGCAGTATCTGCTAAATTTATACCAACATTTTTATATTGAATAGTCATGATAAAAAATAATTAAATGCATCTATTTCGTTTTTTAACTCTTGTTGATATGAAGTATTTAACTTATCTTTCATCGTTTGTAAAGATTGAGACACTTGTCTTTGGTTTTCTTCTGTATACACCTCTGTTGGTTCAGGTATTTGTATGTCGATTCTAGCCATTATCTCATACCATCTGGTTGCACATCAGCTCTAAAAGTTCCATATCTCCAATTTTGATCTGTTGATAAGTTTGCAACTTTAATACTTGCAAAACGAGACCTAGCTCTTGTGTTAACTTTTTCGGTTGTACTATTAATAGTAAAAGGACCGAGGGGAGAAGAACTTGCAGTATCTGTTGGAAATCTTCTTAAGTTTATAGTTATTTGTGCCTCTCCAGTTATTAATTTAAAATCAGGAATAAATCTTCTCATACTCATAAAAAATTGACCATCTCCTCCTTGAGCTAAATCAAAATCTCCTGATTGTATAAAAGCTGGTATAGCCGTTTTTGCACCTGTTGAATCAACTTGATTATTACCCACTTCATGAGCATAGTAAATTGATGCGCCATTAGTATTTGTAACTCCTTGAATAATTGGAAAAGTAGGGGTTGAAGTTGAGTTAAATTCAGTAGCGTAAGGATTATCAAATAAAGTTGCATCGAACCAAGTTGTTCGAGATAATGAACCAGTTGTCCAAGTTTGTTCTGCATAATTATAAGTGACAACTCTATCTATTAAAGATGAACCTGATTTTGGATAAAACCAACTAATTTCTTGATATAAATGATTTGAACCCGCATAAACTTGTTCTCCATTATCATAACTTATACCTAAATTATCCCCTTTATCAGTAAATACAAAATCTTCTACTAAACAAGGAACAGATTTTACAGTACCGTCATATACGAAAAAACCACCAGCTTGTCCCATCCACCACACTGCACCATTTGCATATTTAATAGCATGTTGACCAATTGCTCCACAATTACTTCCAACTTGTCTTATAGAAAATGTAAAAGGGGGACCAACAAATTGCATAACATATGCAGATGTATCAGTAAGTATTAATATATAATCTTTACCTCTAACTGCTCCTACAATTTTTGTTCCTGAATCTATTCTAAAAGTACCCGCAGTGTTTACTGAAGTTGGGGCATAATCAGATATGTTTTCTTGATCTGAAAATCTTATAAACATTTTGTCTTGTGAACTTATTGTTCCAATAGTGGTTTCCGTACCAAGAATAACTAAATGTCTATCTCGTTCAGATACAATTGACATAACAGATTTTGTTGGTGCTCCACTTACTACAGTTGCTCTTGTACTCAAGGCGTTTGGAAATGTGCTAATTGTATCCCACTCAAATGTTTTTCCATTTTTTATAGTAGCAACAAGTTTAGAACCAAAATGATCTAAAGACCAAGATGCAGAATCAAGTGTAACACCTCCTTCTAACGAAGCTTCACCCCAAGCTAAATAAACTTCTACAGTAGATCCTGAAGAATGAGAAGATCTAGTTCCAGAAACATCTCTTGTAATACCAGTTAGATCGTTTGTTGAAATTCCAGTGTAAGAAATAAATTCAGTACCTACTTTTATTGTGCCACTAGTTGGAAAGCCTACTACCGAAGTAAGTGTGATTGAAGTGCCTGACCCTCCAGTTCCCGCAGTATCATCATTTAACGACCCATTAAGAAAAGAAGTAACTCCAGATGAACCACCCCATCCAGAAGTTCCCCAACCAAAACCAGAGGTTTGGTTTAGTGGTCCTACTTTTACATAAGGATTTAAAGTTGCAGCTCCACTCGTAGAAACGGATGTACCTGCATTTGAAGCCATAGTTATTGTAAATGTATCAAGAGACGGCACTGTAATTACTTCAAAAGTATTAGTTGTAAAATCTGAAGCTACATAGCCAGCTCCAGTTGGAGGTGTTACAGAAGTAAATGTAAATAAATCTCCTGCTGACAACCCATGTCCAGTCTTATTTACAGTCACTGTTGGTGAAGTATTTACTGTTGTAAAAGTAGCTCCAGAGATAGCACTATCTAAGGGAGTGATATCAAAAAAAGCTCCTTCAAAATAAATAATTAAAGCCTTATTTGTGCCTAATGCAACATATCTTCGACCATCTAAATCTGCCCAAATCAATTGATCTCTCACAGCACCAATTAAAGTATTTCCAGTAATTTGTTCCCAACCACCAATTTTTTCAGGTAGTCCATATCTAAATCTAACAAAATCTCCATCCGTCCATTGACCTTCTGCTCCAGTAGGAGTTACTTGTTTATTAAATCCAGGTCTTATTTGTACATTTGTTAATGGCATAATAAATTATAACACATTTACTTCATTTCATGAACATTTGCACTGATATTCTAGGAATAACAGAACTTAACACTGGGTTAACCTTATGTTGAAAAGGTGCTTTAATAATGACTAAAGAATTTCCTATAATAGGCAAAAAACCATGAGCTTCATTACCAGAAAACATAAACTCACCACCATTATGAATATTCCATCTTCTATTAATATAGTATGTAGCACCATACTTCCATGTATCATCACTATGCCAATTAATGCCAGATTTTTTTTTCATAAAATGAATAGTAGATGTAATTTTTTCTATATTTTGATCTTGAAAAAATTTATTATTTTTAACTTTATTTTTTAATATTTCAAAAGGTGGATAACCATTAACCTCTACCCTATCTGGATAAGCCATATTTTTTGCTAAATTAGAATCCCACGTACCTTCAGAAGATTTTAAATTTATTTTTTTTCTGTCTTTTACTATTGCGTTATGAATACCTTTATAAATATCTTTAGGTAAAAAGTCCCCAATCCACCATATTTTATTTGGTATATTAAAAATTAATTTCATTGTTTGATTTACTATACAAAAAAGTATAATAAGTATATATGTTTACAGAGAAAATAGAAGACGCAATTATGGTTTATCATAATTTAATAGATTCTAATTTTTGTGATAGATGTGTAGAATATATGGATAAACTCTGTAGTAAACCACTTAGCACTAGAGTTGGAGATACAGATTATAGACAAGTTCTAGGTCACACACTTACAAAAAAAACAATATCAGAGCAGATATATTTTAAAAAAATTTATGATGAAATATTTCATTTTTATTCAACATATAAAATGAGATTTCCAAGATTACAAGCTGCGGAAATAAATCAAATAGATTTATTAAAATATAGTGCTGGTGGTAAATATTTATATCATACTGATGATTTTCATGGGTCACCTAGATCTTTAAGTGTAATTATAAATTTAAACGAAGAGTATAAAGGAGGAGATTTAGTTTTTGCCTATCAGTATTTAAATAAAGAAATGAAAAGAATACCTTTAAAAAAAGGTAGTATCTGTTTTTTTCCATCTAATTTTTTATACCCACATATGATAGAACCAATAGTTAATGGAACAAGATATAGTATTGTAGCATGGCTTACATAAGAAAAAATTTTAGATATAAAGTTTTAAAAAACTTTTTTAATAATAATGAATTAAAAATTTTACAAACATATTGTAAAAAAATTTTATTAAACCCTAGTGCTATTTTATCTCAGAGAAATGAACCATCTTTTGCAGTAGCTTTTTCAAATGATCAACTAATGTCATCAATATCTGATAACAAAAAAGAACTTTTAGAAAAAGAAACTGGTTTAAAATTACTTCAATCATATACATTTTGGAGATGGTATGGATTTGGTTCTTATTTAAAAGATCATAGAGATAGACCAGCTTGTGAAATTTCAATAACCGCCTGTATTTTTAAAACACATGATTGGCCCTTGACTATAAGCAGTAATAAATTAAAAACAAAGACAACAAAAGTTGAATTAAATATTGGTGATGCATTACTATACTTAGGAACAGAAGATTTACATGGAAGAGTTGGAAGATATAAAGGTGATGGTCTTGCACAAGTATTTATGCATTATGTAGATAAAGAAGGACCTTTTACACATCATGCAGATGACCAATACACAAAAACTAATTTTAAAAAATGGTCGGAAGAAGATAAAAAGTATTTTTTGAGTTTAGGGATAGGAAAATCTTGGTAATATGAAAGAAAAAACAGTTAATATAACTAATTTTATAGGTGTGTATGATAATTATATTACACCTGAAGAATGTAATAAAGCTATCAAATTATACGAAGAACAAAACAAATTTAAAAAGACAGTTAATAGAATAAGTGGAGAAAACTCTTCAATAATTCACAAACAAGATCAACAATTTTTTGCTGGTGGTAATAATATAGAAGTTTGGTGGGAAACACTAAAAACTATGATGGTAAACTTTGATTTAGCCTTCAATCACTATTTAAAAAATACGGGGGCAGCAGATGCTTATGATGGAGGACCTTTTCATTTTACAGCTTTAAAAATACAAAAAACCCTACCTACAGAAGGTTACCATATTTGGCATATTGAACACGGAAAAGAATATGATACTGAAGCACGTGCTTTCGTATATTCTATATATTTAAATGATGTAGAAGAGGGTGGAGAAACAGAATTCTTACATTTTTCAAAAAGAGTTAAACCTAAAAAAGGTAGAATAGTTATTTGGCCTTCTGCATTTCCATATTTACACAGAGGTAATCCTCCATTGTCTGGAGAAAAATATATATTAACTTCTTGGTTAATGTTAAGATAATTATGGAGAAGTATAAGAGGTAGGTCTCGCCCCTTTTTCAGATTCATCTCTAGGATCTTCATCCCAATTTGCTTGTAATTTTGCTAAATGTGCTACATCCCATTTTGTAATAAATTGACTTCTAAAATCACCTAATGCTGCTTCAGCCCAAGTTTGATTTCTACCTAAAGTACCCGGAACCATTTCTACACAATCATTGTGATCATTATCGTCATCAATAAATTGGATTGCATTTATATTTTGCCACTTAGGATCATTCCAAAAAGAATCATCATCAATTTTATAAGATGTTGCCCATCCCCCATCGTTGAGTACACTTTGGTTAAGAATTTTTTTGTCTGCAAATATAACTGTCCATTTAGTATTTGGCATAATTTCTCCTAAGTTTTAATTATATATATCACAGCTAAATAAGGTTGCAATACAGATGTTGCATCTCCTGTAAAATTTGCACTCATGTTATGTGAGTGTGCACTACCACTACCTGTAGCACCTGTCGAAGCAGGGTTAGCTGGCATTCCAAGTCTGTTTCCTCCAGGTCCTCCCTCATTACCTTGTGGGTGATCATGTGAAGGTAATTCACCAGTGTTTAGTGTGTGTGCTCCTGTTGATCCTCCAACGTTTCCAGTTGAAGTAACTGTATTTGCTCCACCAGTTGAACCCAAAGCTTTATTGTTAGATTTTCCTACTGCTACATTGTCAGATAAATTTGGCACGTTAAAAGTTGATGCTCCATCTCCAGATCCATAAGTCGTACCTACGATAGCAAATAATGCAGCGTAAGTAGATCTTGAAACTGCTGCTCCATCACATTCTAAAAAACCTGTAGGAACTGAAGCAGAAGACCACGGTACAATTGTAGCTGTTGGAATTCCTTCAATACCAGTAAGGTTTGCTCCTGTAAAATCATATCTAGTTGCTTCGTAATTTGACATATTATTTCTCCATATAAGTCCAGCCAACATTTGAACCAGAATATACTAATCCAAATCCAGCTCCCTCAGTGTTAACGACTAAATCTGAGGATGCATTTGCTATTTTAGAACTGTTTCTACCTACAGTCAACGCATTACTATCAAATGTAAATCTTGAATCAATAAAATGAACCTCATCACCAACTGCTGGTGATGCAGGAAGTGTTGCCGTAACAGCTCCACCATTAGTATCTACAAAAAGTTTTGCGCCTGCTTGAATTGTTTCAGATGCAGTAATAGTTCTCCATTTTCTGTATTCAACAGCTTTTTCAACATTAGTTCCATCTGAATACAATACGTAACAATTTCCTTCACAAAGTAAAACTCCTGTTCCACCTACTGTTTTAAAAGTTAAAGTAAATCCTGCGTGATCAGTTCCATCTACTACATTATAAACTTTTTCAATACTATTAGGAATAGTTACTGTTCTATTTGCATCTAAAGTTCCTGTAAGTTTTAGGGTTGCATTTCTAGCATTTGAAATCGTTGCATCAGTCATTGCTAGAGCAACATCACTAGAAGCTACATCTATTGCTTGATAACCAGCAACAGCTTGTTGAACAAGATTTAAATTAGTATTTGTAATATCACCCCATTGACCAGCCTTCTCACCAGTGACCATAAGTTCGAGTTTTAAATCTGTAGAATAACTAGATGACATAAATTTTTATCTCCTTAAATGTGTTAATTTTATCTTACTTACGCTGCAAGATCAACCTCTTGCCAAGTGTTATTTACTCCCGGATCAATTTCTTGCCAAGCAGTTACTGAAATATTTCCTAATGAAGCCGTTATTTCTATACCAGTTACGTCTACAGAACCTACACCAGTTACAGTTACTGACCCAGTTGAACTAGATAATTGTAAACCTGAAACTCCTATTAATTGACCTGGGATTTCAGCATGTTGTCCCAATGATAAAGTAGCAGATAAGCCAGTAGGTTGTTCAGTTGTTGTTTGAACTAATGTAAATGTTCCAAGACTCATAGATACTTGAGAACCAGTTACATCTACTGGAATTTTAAGACCAGCAACTGTCGTTCCTATTGATCCAGTTAAAGATCCAGCACTAGTTACTTCAACATTCGCATCTGCATCAAAACTTAAAGAACCTATTGTAAAATCTAATTGATCTTCAGCTGCAAAAACAGTTATATCTTGATCAATCTGTAATGAAAAAGTACCTAAAGTTGCAGTTAATTGACCAGCATTTGAAACACTAGCAGTATGACTTGCTTGTCCTAAAGCAGTTCCTATTGAAGATGTAATAGATTGTCCAGTAGCAGCTACTGAAAAAGCTTCACCCCAAGCAAGATTACCCCAAG